>Ga0209979_1000542_pt1 | contig 50635 bp, 49 predicted proteins | sample AnhtaG_FD_183114 | JGI IMG/M metagenome (GOLD analysis project Ga0209979, IMG submission 183114) | Deep subsurface microbial communities from Anholt, Denmark to uncover new lineages of life (NeLLi) - Anholt_01485 metaG (SPAdes) (version 2) | ecosystem: Environmental > Aquatic > Marine > Oceanic... | reverse complement strand
CCTCTCCACCTCCTCCTCCACGGGGCTCATGGAGGCTGCCATACGGAACTGCTCCCAGAAGAAGGTGCTCAATACCATCTGTGGAGCCTTCTCCAAGAGGTGGCACGAGATCACGCTGGCCAACGGTAAGGCCGCCGATCCTCTGGAGGTAGAGATGGGGCAGGCGATCACCCCAGAGATGATCGACGAGAGACTCAAAACCGGCCAGTACGACGCCCTCACCCTGGTGCATAACGAGACCTCCACGGGGGTCACCAACCCCCTCCACGAGATCGCCGGGGTGATGAAGAACTACCCCGATGTCTGCCTCTTGGTGGACGCCGTCAGTTCCATGGTCGGGATCAAGATCGAGGTGGACAAGTTAGGCATCGACGTCTGTTTGGCCGGGGTACAAAAATGCTTCGCCTTGCCTCCCGGATTGGCCGTGGCTTCGGTGAGCCAGAGGGCTATGGATCGCTCCGCGGAGGTGAAAGATAAGGGGTACTACTTCGACTTCCACGTCTTCCTCAAGTACTATGAGCGAGGCCAGACGCCGACCACGCCGGCCATTCCTCAGATTATGGCCCTCAACAAACAACTGGACGACATCTTGGCCGAGGGGCTGGAGAACCGTTTCCAGCGGCATGCGGAGATGGCCAAGTTCGTTCAAGATTGGGCTCGCCAATATTTCGCCCTCTACTCCGATGAGCGCTATCTTTCGAACACGGTCACCAACGTCAAGAACACTCGTGGCATCAGCGTGGCCGGCCTCAACGAGGAGTTAGGAAAGCGAGGGGCTATGATCTCCAACGGCTACGGTCCCCTCAAGGAGCAATGCTTCCGCATCGCTCACATGGGCGACCTGACCCTCGACGACCTGAAATGGGTCACGGGCCAAATCGAAGATATCCTGGGCTTATAGGGAGGTGAAATGAAGGTATTGATCTGCGACCCTACCGCTCCAGAGGCCATCGAGGAGATGCGCCAGGCCGGGATCGAGGTCGAGGTGAGGGACGACATATCGGCCCAAGAACTGGAGGCTTCCATCCCCGGCTACCATGGGATAGTGGTGCGGGGCCGCACCAAGGTGCGGGAGAATGTCATCGACGGAGCCAAAGATCTCAAGGTGATCGTCCGCGGCGGCGTGGGGCTAGACAACATCGACGTGGAGTACGCGCAATCCAAGGGGATCACGGTGATGAACACCCCAGCCGCCAGTTCCGCTTCGGTGGCCGAACTCACCATCGGCTACCTCTTCGCCCTGGCCCGCCACATCCCCCAGGCCACAGCATCCATGAAAGCCAATAGATGGGAGAAGAAGAAGTTCCGGGGCACCGAGATCCAAGGCAAGACCTTGGGACTTATCGGCTGTGGACGCATAGGCTCAGCGGTGGCCCGAAGGGCTGATGCCCTGGGGATGAAAGTGATCTTCCACCGTCGCAGCCGATATGAGATCGATTGTGCCATCCAAGTGCCCTTCAAGGAGTTACTGCAGACCTCCGACTACATCTCCTTCCACGTGCCCTATACCGAGGAGACCCATCACCTGCTGGGCCGGGAAGAGTTCGCCATGATGAAAGACGGCGTCTACATCGTCCAGTGTGGCCGTGGGGGCACCATCGACGAGGAGGCCCTATGTGAGGCCCTCGTATCGGGCAAGGTGGCGGGTGCAGCCCTCGACGTCTTCGAAACCGAGCCCGCGGTGGACAATAGGCTCCTCCAGTTGGACAACGTCATCGGTTCGCCTCACATCGGCGCCTCCACAGTGGAGGCCCAAGCCCGAGTGGGCATAGAGGTGGCGAGCCTGATGATCGACTTCTACAAGGAGAGGTTCTAGGCCATCCCAGAGCACGATGACGCTTGCCAGAGTCGCTGAGCATCTTCAGCCGTTACCTGGGAGAGGGGAGAAACGGTATCAAGAAAGCGAAACTGCCTCTCTTGGTCGATATCCCCCTCTTCCTAACTCTTCTTGTTAGTGGGCACATCTGGCTTATGCTGCCAGAGGAGAGGATAGATACAGAGGTGGACTAAGACAGGGAGCGAGATCTTTATCCCTCTTCCTCGCTACCTCTAGAACGACATTCATCGCTGGGCAATGTTGGCCATGGCTCTCTTAATCTCATCCTCAACTGGAGATGGATCGTTACCACCCTCACTAGACTTCTAGAATTGCAGGGAGGTCTCACATGACCAAGATAGCCGCTTTCCAGGGGGTAAGGTACAACCCCCAGAGGTTCGAGAAACTGGACCTTGCCGTCTCCCTCCCTTACGACAGGATAAAGGGCGATCTGCAAGAGGAATACTACCAGTTGGATGAGCACAACATCGTGCGCATCATCAAGGGGAGAGCCCTCCCCGGGGACACGGAGACAGATAGTCAATATACACGGGCTAAGGGGTTCTACGAAGAGTGGCTCAAGGAAGGCATCCTCATCCGGGATCCCAAACCGACCATCTACGGTTACAGCCAAGAGTTCAGGCTCCCTTCCGGGCAGTTCGCCACCCGCATCGCCTTGATCGCCGCCCTGCAACTCACCGATTACGAAGAGGGGATAGTTCTACCCCACGAGCGGACCTTCTCCAGCCCAAAGATAGACCGCTTGAACCTCTTGCGGGCCACGGCGGTGAACTTTGGCCTCATCTTCATGGTCTACCCTGGGGACGAGATCGGCGCTCTCTTGGCTCCCCACGTCGCTAAGGAGCCCCATCTCGACCTTTGCGCTGTGGGCGAGGCCGATGTGAGACACAGGCTCTGGGTGATAGACGACCAAGAGACTATCGCCGCCCTCCAGGCCGAGATGGAGCCCAAACGGAACCTGATCATCGCCGATGGCCATCACCGTTACGAGACGGCTCTAGCCTACCGGGATGAGATGCGCCAGAAGAGCCCCGCCTGGGAGCCGGATATGGCTTTCAACTATCGCATACTGGGCCTGGTGAGCATGGACGATCCCGGCCTCACTATCCTCCCTACCCACCGATTGATGCACTCCATCCCCAACTGGAACAGCGCGGAGTTCCTGGCCCAGGCAGGGGAGTTCTTCGAGGTTTTGCCAGCAGAGGGGAAAGACGAACTCTTCTCCCAGATGGCCCAGGTGGCGGTGAAGGAACACCTCTTCGGCCTCTTCGACGGCCAGGGGTATCATCTCCTCCGCCTCAAGGACGAAGGGGTAATGGACCGCTTCGTGGAGGCCTCACGAGCCCGGGAGTGGAAAACCCTCGATGTCTCTATCCTCCATGAACTGGTGATCGAAAGGGTCTTGGGCCTCAGCAAGGAGAGCGTGAAGCGGAAGGAGAATATCGACTATATCCGAGACGCCCAGGAAGGCATCGAGGCGGTGAAGAGTGGCCAAGCCCAGTTCGTCTTCTTCTTGAACCCCACCAAGATTAGCCAGATGAGAGCCTGCTCCGGAGTGGGCGAGAAGATGCCCCAGAAATCGACCGACTTCTACCCCAAGATGATCAGCGGCCTGGTGATGATGCCCGTGGGGAAAGGAGAGAGGCTGGGGTAGCGTCTATCAGGAAGCGTGAGCACCCTCAATGGTGATAAGCGAGCACCTGAGCCACCGGTGATCCGGTGGCTCAGGCCATTACAAGCCTGGTACGAGACCCTCTCCGCCTGATCAGGTCTCTTTGGCATGGTCAGCCACCTTCAGGCGCCCACCCCAACGCCCTGGTCTCCGAGGTGATATCCAGCCTCATAACCACCGACCCATCTCTTGAGGCTAGGTAATAGTAGCCCTCACCCTCCTCATAATGAAAGGCTAAGATCGCATCTCCAGCAAGCGACCAGGCCACGGGGCCGGAGAAGGGGCTATCCTCCTCCGCCACTTGCATAGTCCCCTCATCGCTTGAATCCCAGACCCAGAGCCCCCTGGCTTCGGTTACCTCATCCCCATAGGCGACCCCGCTAAGTAAGAAATAGGCTAGCCTTTGACCGTCGGGAGACCAGATAAAGTATCGAGCGTGCGTCCCCGGGGGAAGTTCCAAGAGTTGCGCCGTTGGCTGGGCCACGGTTGCATCGTAAACGAGGATCTGACCCGTCCCTGCTTCCGAGTCCAAGGAGGCCAAAGCCAACCGGCTCAGGTCCGGTGAGAGCACCGACTGATCGGGCATGGCGTCCCCCTCGATGGGGATCGATTCGATAACCCGATCCCTCCTCCAACCATCATAGACAGCGATCTCCTCAAAATTGGGCTCGGCTCCCCGAGGGATAAGAAAGAGTTCACCTGAAGCGTCGTTATAGCCCAGAAGTGTGGCCAAGAAACTATCTTTCAACCTAGCCACTAGCCGATGTTCTCCTGTCGGCAGGTCTACCACCCCCACTTCTACCGAACGGCCAAAGGTGAGGGCCTCTGGGTCCTCATAGGCTACGGTATAGGCGATAGCCTCCCCTCCCACCGACCAACAGAGGTCAAAGGTATCGAGGATAGCGCCCTCCGGTAAGGTAAAAAGGGTAGTTGCACTCCCCCGCCTCAAATCCAGAAGACGCAATTCCAGCCCCAAAAGGTAGGCCATCCTATTCCCACGCAGCCGAGGGGAGATGACCTGGCCCTCGCCGAGAGCGGCGATCTCCCGAGCGTTCTTCCCCGAGAAGCCCCCACCATAGACCTTCGAACCCAAAAGGTAGATCAGTCGTCCCTGGCCAGTGATGGTTGGGCCAGGGGTAGCGGTGACCGTCGGCGTGGGCAATCGTGTCTCGGTGGGAGGTGGCACAATCGTGGATAAAGGAGCAGGGGCCCCTGGCGCCGGCAGACAGCCAGATAAGAGAAACATTAGTCCCCAGATGAGACGAACTCGCTTATCCATCCTCTCCTCCCACTCGCTTATAGATAGCCAAGAGCCGCTTGGCCGCTTCGCTCCAAGTGAACCGTTTCGCCCGCTCCAAACCTTTGCTCCTCAACTCCTCCCGCAGAGAGGGGTCGCCTAGCGCCTTCTCCATCGCTTCAGCCAGGACCTCGACCTCTCGCGGTGGTACCAGGAGCGCTCCATCCCCCACCACCTCCGGCAAGGAGGAGAGAGCGGAGACCACTACCGGAGTCCCGCAGGCCATGGCCTCCAGTGGTGGCAAGCCGAACCCCTCGTAAAGGGAGGGGAAAACGAAGAGGTCGGCTAGGTTGTACAAGGCCGGCAGATGCTCCTCGGGCACGTAGCCCAAAAAGAGCACCCTCTCTTCCAAAGAGAGCCTTTCTACCTCTTGGAAGATACCCTCATAGAGCCACCCTTTCCCCCCAGCGATGACCAGCCGGTGAGAAGGTCTCCCCTTCAAAAGGGAGTAGGCTTGCAACAGGCCCACATGATTCTTCCGTGGCTCCAAGGTTCCCACAGTGAGGATAAAAGGGAAATCCAGACTATATCGGGCTTTCACGGGCGCTAGAGACTCTTGCTGGAGAGGATGAAACCGCTCTTCGACCCCCGGGTACAAGACTTCCACCCTGCCCGCCTCTACCCCCAAGAGTTCGACGAGGTCACCCTTTGTATTCTGGGAATCAGCCAGAACCAAGTCGGCCTGGCCGATAGAACGGGGGACGGCCTGGGTCAGGTACCAGCGCAGCCGGGGGTCAGCGCCCTCTGGATAGCGCAGGAAGGAAAGGTCATGGATAGTGAGGACTCTCTTGCCTCGACGGAGGGGAGGGAGCACGTAGTCGGGGGAGTGAAAGAGGTCGAGCGGCCCGGTGAAAAGGTCAGCGGGGAGAGGGAGGCGCAACCTTTGCCAGAGGATGGTAGCCCAGTGAGGGGAAAGAGGCAGATACCGAGGCTTGAAATTGAGGGGAAAGGTACCCTCCTCTTTGGGGCGACCAGCCACCAGGAGAGCGTATTCGTTCTCCCTATCTAATTGGGCCAGGGCTCTCACCAGGCCACGCGCATACCGCCCGATCCCCGCCCTCTGATGCACCGCTGCCGTGTAGTCGATCCCTATCCGCAACCTTTACTCCGCCTCCCGGAAGGTCCAGGCTAGATTGGCGAAGAAATTCCAAATCAATACCACCATGATGGCAATAGCCCAAGCGACCCTATACCAGATGCCCAGCCATTCCAATAAGATGTAGAAGATAACCGTTCTAGTCAGAAGACCCAGGATGCTGACGATAAAGAACTGGGTAAACTGCACCGCCGGCCCCTTATGCTTGATGTCGCCGAAGGTCCAGGTGCGGTTCAGGATGTAGTTATTCACCACCGCACAGGTGAAGGAGATAGCCTGGGCCAGGAGCGGGTAAAGCCCCACCCGTTCCACCAGAGCGATGAGGATGCTGCAATCCACCACCGCGCCGATGGCACCCACTACCAACCACTTGCCGAACCGCTCCACCAACTTCCTATGGTTCTCCACCAATTCCGTTATCCGTTGCAGGGGACCTCCCGCGGCTTCTTGTCGATGACCGTTAAAAGCCCCAAAAGGAGGGCCAGATGTATATTCATGCCATGCACGTAGAGATTATCGAAGAGGCTATGAGCGCAAAAGGCGACCATCACCCCCAGGATCCCCAAGGTGACGCCCCGCCACTGGTCTTGGGCTCCCCGATAGACCCGCCAACCGTGCCAGAAGATAGCCGCCCAAAGAAATAGATAACCCCCCAGACCAACAAGCCCTGCCTCGGCGGCGATATTCAAGTAATAGTTATGGGCGTGGCCCATGGCATCCTCCCAGCCAGGCAGAGCGTAGGCCGGGTAGACGGGCACGTAGTTCCCGATCCCCACCCCCAAAAGGGGGTTATCGCTCACCATCCTCCAGGCCGCCTGCCAATGGGCCAGCCGCTCCACTATGGCGTAGTTCTCATCGCTGAGGGGTATCCCCTCCACACTGGTGATCCTGAGATAGGGAAGAAAATCGACTAGCCGTTCGACCAGGGCAGTCGGTATGAGCCTCTCCCCTCCCAAGAGGAGAAACAAGACCCCCAAGAGGAGAAGAAGAGTCAAAAGCAGAAACCCCCAACGGCGTCGCAGAGCGGTGGCCGTCAGCCCGCCTATAACCATAGCCACGAGAAGGCCGACAAGGGTACCCAAGGCCATATCTCTGGCTCCGAACCAGAGACCGCTCAAAACCCCCGCCCCGATCCCCATCAATACCCCTGTCAATTGAGGCCCGAAAGCCTCCGTCCAAACCCCCACCAGAGCCACGAAGCCCAAAGCAGCCAGGGACCCCAGCCAAGCCCCCCTAGACCAGGACATCACCATGGCCGTTCCCATGACGGCTAGGCCGATGGCTGCCAGGCCCCAGAAGAGCAAACTCTCAAGCCTCCGCCAGCCAGCGAAAGTGATGCCCACAGTCAAGGGCAGAAGAAGCCCCAGATATCCGCCGAAGGGGTTCGGCTGACCGAAGGTCCCGTAGGCCCGGCTGAAGCGGCCAAAGAGGATGAAACTCTCCGGCCCCACCCCCAAGAGAAACTGATAGACCCCCAGGAGCGCCTCCAGGATCCCAGCGATGAGGATAGCGATCATGGCTTTCCTGCTCCCCCCGAGAGCAGTGGCCACAAAGAGGTATATGCCTAAGACCTCCAGCCAGACGAGGAGCCCCTTGAGGCTGTATTGCAGGGAGAGGACGGTCAAGAGAGAGAAGGAGATGGCGATGAGAAAGACGAGCAAGGGGAGAAGAAGGGGCGCGGGCCCGATTCTAACCTCCCGCCTGGCGACCATCTGGGCCAGCCAGGCGGCCAGCACCAAGCCGACTAGAAGTTCCGTCACCCCCACGCTCATCACCCCCACCTGAACTTCCTTCCATGAGCCGAAGGGGATGGAGAAGATGAGGAGATAAGGGCCCAGATGGGGGCGGATGAGGATGACTAGGAAAACGATGGCTCCCACTATCGAGACCCCCACCAAAGTCAAAGGTAGGTAGGCGATGGCCAAGCCAGCGGCAATGACCAGGAGCACTACCGCCCAGCGGTGATATTCTGCTAACCTTACCCAATATGTGACCAGCATCGACCTCCTACTCACGGAATGATATGCTCAGGAGGCCCTTTTGTCAATTAACTTTCTTGGCATTTTTGCCAACGATTGCGCAATCGGGTATGATAAACACCTGGCTGGAGTCTGGCAGCGGCCTGCTATAATGGCAAGTTCGCCAGAGTCCAGCCCCCGGGCTTGGGTGCACGTATCGAGGGAGTAGCCATGGCAGGAGAAGACAGAGCACAAACCATGCCCGCCGAGGCGTGGAAAGCCATGTGGGCCAGGCCCAGTAACGCGCTGTGGCTCAGGTTGTGCGCGTGGGGCAACGTTATCGGAGATCGGGTGACATTCGGGCTCCTGAAGGGTGTAGACCTGAGCGGTGGCACCATCTTGGACTTGGGCTGCGGGCATGCACGGACGATGATGGCAATCATGCACCGAATCGGGGCTCGCTCGCTGACAGGAGTGGATTTCTGCGAAGAAGCGCTGGAATCCGTGAAGCGTCGCAGGGGCGATCTTGCCGTCCGCACCATCCACTCAGACCTGATGTCACTCGATCTGGACGAGCGGTTCGACCTGGTGTTCAGCGCGTACGTGGCCGAGCACTTTTGGGGGGACCTGCGCCTGCCCGCCATCCAGCAGCATGCGCGCTTTGCCAAAGAAGGCGGACACGTGCTCATCATCGTGCCGGGCCCCTCGTTTCTCTCCCGCGCGGTCAATGCCGCCTGCAACACACCGTCGGGGATCAACCAAGTGAATTTCACCCGTGTGGAGATCAACAATTTGTTCACGCGGGCTGGGCTGAGGGTAGTGGGCACCCGCAACCTGCTCTTCGGATCGGCATTGTACACGCTGGGTCGCAAAGTCAAGCCATCGGGATAGGCGGTGAGCACGTAAACCATCTTCTCGACACGGCTTGCCTTGCGCCGTTCTCCAATGCAGCCTCGATGATGCCCTGGGAGTCCTTTTGTCAATTGACTAGCCTCTTTTGACAGCCTTCTCTTGTTGTGCTAGAATATGCAAGTGCAACTAATGGCAAGATGGAGCCACAATGACGAGAGTGGAGAGCGACACGCTGCTACGCAGTCTGGGCTTGCGTCCTACCCCGCAACGGATGCTGATACTCCAAGCCATTCTAAATAGCCCTGGGCACATCTGTGCGGAGGATATCCACGAACAGGTTAGAGAAGAGTATCCTCACATCAACATCTCCACCATCTATCGAACCCTGGAACTTCTGAAGGATCATCACGCTATCTGTGTAACCGACTTGGGCCAGGGCTCAGTCCTCTATGAACTATTGAGGGGGGAACGGCATCACCACATGGTCTGCCTATCTTGCGGCAAGATCCTGGAATTCGACCATCGCTTTCTGGAGCCGTTAGAAGCCACTCTGGAAGAGGAATATCGATTCAAGGCCCAGATAGACCATTTCGCCATCTTCGGCCTCTGCGCCGATTGTCTCCTTATAGGATCCCGTCCCACAGGAATCCCGAGGGATGGGAAAGGAGAAGAAGATGGCTAGGACCATCGCCGTGGCTGGAAAGGGAGGCACAGGCAAAACCACGGTCGCGACCTTGCTGATTCAACACCTGATAGAGCACCGCTCTGGCACCATCCTAGCCATAGACGCCGACCCCAGCACCAACCTTCATCTAGTCTTGGGTGTGCCTTTAGAGGAGACGATAGGCGATATTCGGGAAAAGACCCTCCAAGAGATCGGCAGGGGAGGCCTGGGGGGCATTAGCAAGCACGACTATTTGGAGGTGAGGATCAACCGAGCGTTGGTGGAGAGCGAGAGGTTCGACCTTCTGGCCATGGGCCATCCCGAGGGGGCGGGCTGCTACTGTGCCGCCAACCATGTGCTCCGCTTCTGCATCGACGGCTTGGCCAAGAGCTACGATTACGTGGTCATCGACAATGAGGCTGGCTTGGAACATCTCAGCCGCCGCACCACCCGAGATGTGGACCTTCTCCTCATCGTCTCCGACCCCACCATACGAGGTCTCATCGCCGCCTCCCGTGTCGTCGACCTGATCCGCGAGTTAGACACCCATGCGTCCCATATCCACCTCATAGTGAACCGGGTCTCGGTGGATGGAGACGGGCGGCCCACTCTGGCTCCCCAATTGGAGGGCGTTATCAAGGAAAAAGGACTTGAACTCGTGGGCTTGATACCAGAAGACTCGACGGTAGCCGATTACGACGCCTTGGGTAAGCCGTTGATCGACCTGTCCAAAGAGTCGCTCATCCGCAGCGCCATGGAGGATCTCCTTCAACCCCTCGACGGACTCCTATAAAACCTGGTGACTTGTAGAAGTCACCAGCCAGGACTCCAAACCGTAATCGGAGAGAAGAAGATGCATATCCCAGACGGCTATCTCAGCCCCGCTAGTTGTGCTGTGATGTACGCTGCGGCTACACCCTTCTGGTACCGAGCCAGCCGGAAGGTGAAACGGGTTTTGACCGCGAAAATGGTGCCCCTCATCGCCCTCTTCGCCGCCTTCTCCTTCGTCATCATGATGTTCAACATCCCCCTCCCCGGTGGAACCACCGGCCACGCTGTAGGCAGCACCCTGGTAGCCATCATCTTGGGACCTTGGGCGGCGGTGATCGCCATCTCCGTGGCCTTGGCCATTCAAGCCCTCTTCTTCGGAGACGGAGGGGTTTTGGCCTTCGGAGCCAACTGCTTCAACATGGCCGTGGTGATGCCCTTCGTGGGCTACTACATCTATCGCTGGATCAGCGGGCGAGGCGAACTCACCTCGCTGCGCCGGCCCATCGGGGCGGCTATAGCCGGCTATGTCGCTCTCACTATCGCTGCTCTCTTCACGGCTATCGAGCTCGGCCTCCAACCCTATCTCTTCAAGGCCGCCGACGGGACACCCCTCTACGCACCTTACGGCCTCTCGGTGGCCATCCCGGCCATGATGGGGCCTCACCTCCTGGTGGCTAGCGTGGTGGAGGCCCTCGTCACCGGATCGATAATCTCTTATCTACAACGAGTCAATCAGCCCTTATTGATGTTGACCACGGAACTCCCGGCAGAGGCCAGGGAAAGAGCAGTCGCCTCCTCCAGGGCGAGGATATTATGGGTCGGACTGGCCATCTTAATACTCCTCGCCCCGTTGGGACTATTGGCCCCTGGAACGGCTTGGGGCGAGTGGGGTGGAGAGGAGTTGCGGGAGTTGGGGTTGGGCTTCATCCCTGAGGGGTTGGAGCGGTTAGGGGGCATTTGGCCCGCTCCCATCCCCGATTACGAAGTGCCAGGCCTCAACGCCAACCTGGGGTATATCCTCTCCGCCGTCGTGGGGATCGTTCTGGTCTCGCTAGTCACCTGGCTGGTCAGCAGAATAGTGGTCAGGCAGTCAACCAAAATCTGATGCGGTATCCCTGGCGACTTCTGCGTCGCCGCATCGCCCTTGTTTCGGAGGTGTAATGCGCGCTAGGCGGGGCTTTATCGAGAGGAGCATCGCTGATATCACCGCTACGCTGGAGAAGGCTATCTTCTCTGAAGAACTGGCAAGCAAGGAGGGCCTCCTCCAAAATCTAGATCCTCGGATGAAGGTGATCGCCTTCCTGGCCTTGCTGTTGGCGGTCAGCCTCTCCCAAGAACTCCTCATCATCGTGGCGCTTTACTTTCTGACCCTGCTTCTGGCTTGGCGTTCCCGTATACCTCTGGGCTTCTTCATCAAGCGGGTCTGGCTCTTTATGCCCTTCTTCACTGGGATGGTCGCCTTACCGGCCCTGTTCAACATCTTCACCCCGGGAGAACCCATCGTCACCTTATGGCAGACGGAACGGTTCGATCTGGCCATTACCATGCAGGGCTTGCGCACCGCGACCTTTTTGGTTTTACGAGTCGGGGTCTCCGTCTCCCTAGCCCTCCTTTCACTCCTCACCACCCCCTGGGCTACCCTCCTCAAGGCTCTCCATATCCTTCGCCTACCCCAGGTCTTCATCCTCATTTTGGGCATGGCCTACCGGTACGCCTTTCTTCTCCTCCACACCGCTAACAGCATGTTCCTGGCCCGCCAGAGCCGCACGGTGGGCCAAATGCCGGGTGGGGAGAATCGTCGCTGGATAGCCGCCAGCGCCAGCACCCTTCTGGCCAAATCATACCATCTCAGCCAGGAGGTCTATCTGGCCATGCTCTCTCGCGGCTTCCGGGGAGAAGCCCAGATGTTAGACACATTCCGCCTCAAACCCTCCGATTGGCTGTGGGGAGCCACCCTCCTAGCCCTGGCTCTCCTTGCCGTTTTGATGTGAAGATGCGAAAAGAACCGATCTTCGAATTGGAAAGGGTGAGTTTCACCTACGATGGGAAGGTCACCGCTCTACGTGAGGTGAGCCTGGCCGTGGCTGCAAGGGAGAAGATAGCCCTGCTGGGAGCCAACGGCTCTGGGAAAAGCACCCTGCTCATGATCCTGGCCGGGCTGTATTTTCCCGCCCTCGGTCAGGTGCGAGCCTTCGGCAACGCCCTGACCGAGGAGGCTTTCAAAGACGAATCGTTCGCTTTCTCCTTCCGGCGAAAGGTAGGCCTCCTCTTTCAGGACCCCGACGTCCAACTCTTCTCCCCTACCGTCTGGGATGAGGTGGCCTTCGCCCCCCTACAACTAGGCCTAGATCAAGAAGAGGCGGTTAGCCGGGTGGAAGAGGCGTTGCGACTCTTGAGGATAGAGAGCCTGCGGGATCGAGCCCCCCACCGCCTGAGTGAGGGGGAGAAGAAGAAGGTAGCCATAGCCTCTATCCTCTCCTTGCATCCGGAGGTCTGGCTCCTCGACGAGCCCACGGCTGGCCTCGACCCCCGCACCGAGAGTTGGTTCCTCGATTTCATCTGCCAACTTAACGAGGTGGGCCACACAGTCATCACCGCCACCCATGACCTGGACGCGGTGGATCTCATCGCCGACCGGATCTACGTCCTCAGCGAGGAGAACCGGTTGATTGCCCAAGGTACCCGCCAAGAGATCCTCTCCGACCGAGAACTGCTCCTCGGCTGCAACCTCACCCACGAACATCGTCATCGCCACGAGCGCCTGGAGCACGCTCACCCTCATCGCTACCCCGAGCGCCATATCCACCCCCACGAGTGAGGAGCGGGACCCGGCTTCCTACCGAAGGTCTACCTCAGGGCCTTCTAGTGCAAGGACAGACTCGCGAGTCTGGGATAGATAACCATCTACAGCAAGGCTTCTCGCTGGCCCTCCTCCCTAGCAAAGGGAAAAGGTCCCCCACCACTTTCGCGCCGTCCCGGCGGTGGGACACCCCTTGCTCCCACCGTTCTAGGCTCGCACAATGATCTCCGAAACCTTAAAATTTCCTCCAAAACCTTAAAATTTTGCCCATAGTACCTTGGGGGTATTGTCAGAGGGGGTAAAGTGGTGTATAATGGTGGGGAATTTTGGCATAAAATGGGGAAAAGTGGGAGACACAAGACATTGAAGCCCCTCGAAGAGGGGTCAAGTGGGGAATCTTAGAACATATGTTCTTAGGCGAATACTCCCATACTATAGATAGCAAGGGGCGGCTCACCATCCCCGCCAGATTTCGCGCCGAGTTGGCCCCGGGGATGGTGGTCACTCGAGGCCTGGATCGCTGCCTCCTCGTTTACCCCCTCCCCGAGTGGGACAAATTGGCCGAGAGGATCAACGGCCTCCCCATCACCCAGAGGGATGCCCGGACCTTTACCCGTCTCATCTACTCTGGGGCTATCCATTGCGAACTGGACAGGCAGGGACGGATCCTTCTACCTCAATATCTGCGGAAATATGCGGGCATCGACAACGAGAGCGTAGTCATCGGCTTATATGCCCGTCTCGAGATCTGGAACCCTATCCGCTGGGAGGAGGTGAGGAAGAAGGTCGAAGAAGAGGGAGACATCATCGCTGAGCAACTGGCCGACCTGGGCATCTAGCCAGCACTTTCCCGTCCTCTACCAAGAGGTCCTATCCGGACTTCAAGTAAAGCCCGGCGGAGGGTATATCGACTGTACAGTAGGGGCTGGAGGACATGCCGCTGGCATCCTCTCTCGATCCGCCCCGAAGGGCATGCTTCTAGGCATCGACCTGGATCCAGAGTCGTTAAGGGTAGCCCAAAGGACTCTGGCTCCCTTTGGAGAAAGGGCTCTACTTGTGGAGGCTGATTTCCGAGATCTGAAAAGAGTGGCAAAGGAGCATCTTTCACGCCCGGTGGACGGGATCCTGCTCGATTTGGGCGTATCCTTTCTACAACTGGATCGACCAGAGCGAGGGTTCTCTTTCCTCCGGGATGGCCCTTTGGATATGCGCTTCTCTCCCAGGCAGAAGTTGACGGCCGCAGATCTAGTGAACCGGCTCTCCCAGGAGGAGTTGGCTAGCCTCCTCAAGCGGTGTGGCCAGGAGCCAAAAGCGAGATCGATCGCCCGAGCCATAACACTCCATCGGCCCATCGAAAGCACTCGAGAACTGGCGGGCATAGTGGCCCAGGTGGTGGGGCGACGCCGCAGACTTCACCCCGCTACCAAGACCTTTCTGGCCCTGCGCATCGCTGTAAATGATGAATTGACCGCCCTGGAAGAGGCCCTGCCCCAGGCGGTGGAGATATTGGCCGTGGGGGGACGGCTGGCGGTCATCTCCTTTCATTCTTTAGAGGATCGAATCGTCAAAGAGTTCATGCAGCGGGAATCGAGGGACTGTCTCTGCCCTCCGGAGGTCCCGGTCTGCAGATGTGCCCATCGCCGAAGCCTCCGGGTCATCGCTAAGAAACCTATCCGACCCACCCCAGAGGAGGTCGAAAGGAACCCTCGCAGCCGGAGCGGCAGGCTTAGAATCGCGGCCCGACTTCAAAGTGTCGATTAATAGGCCTATCTCCTATATCGCCCAGACTCACCCTAGGCAAGAGAGAAAACGGTTTCAACTTAGAGGGAAAACCATCGGCTTGCTAGCGGTTCTCTTCATCCTGGCTAGCCTAATAGGTTGGTTCTACCTTACGCAAGCCAGCGAGGCTACGACTACCGCCCTGCGGCTTCAGCGGTTGGTCTCTGAGCGGGAGCACCTGCGGCGGGAGAGTGCGGAGCTCCGCTACCGCATAGCAGAATTGGAAAACCTCTCTCGCATCCGTGAGAGAGCCCGCCTTCTAGGTTTGGGACCACCTCAAAAGGCGGAATATCTATATTCCTCTTCCCAAGAAAGCGAGATCTCTTCGGCCCCCATCAAGGAAGACGATCTCCTATCACCGACGGGGGATGACCTCTGGGGGAGAGTTCTCTCTTTCCTTCGGGTTCTTCTCTTCGGACAAGCGAAGAGCGAAGGAACTACAGAGGCGATTATAGAGAGTGTCGGGAACGAAAATGAAGTGGAGATAAAGAGAGATGACCTCGGAGTTACGCCAGCGATCTCATAGGCGGTTAGTTGTCCTTGCAGCCGTCTTCTTCGCCTTCTCCCTCATCCTCGTGGGGCGCATCATCTACTGGCAGGTGGTGCGTCGCCAAGAACTCTTGGAGTTGGCCGAACTGGAACACTATCAAACCAGGGTCATCCCTCCGCAACGAGGGGCGATTTTGGATCGGACAGGTTCGCTTCTGGCCACCGATATCTTCCAGTACGAGATCTTCGCCACCCCTAGAGACGTTCTTGACCCCCGTTGGACAGCGGAGCAACTCGCTCCTCTTCTCGAGAGACCACCCGAGACCCTCTGGGCACTTCTTGACCGAGAAGATCTGAGCGTGACCCTGGCCAAACAGATACCCCTGAATGTGGGGGAGAAGATAGCCTCCCGGGGCCTCCCTGGCGTGGGAGCCATCCCTCTGCCTCAGCGCATCCATCCTGAGAAGGAGTTGGCCTGTCACCTTTTGGGTTTTGTGGGGGCTGAGGGCGACGGTTTCTACGGCCTAGAGGAGTACTACGACGACATCCTGCAAGGCGAGCCGGGGTCGAGAGGGGGGGAAAGAGACCCTTCCGGGCTACAGATGATCGCCGGCTACGGCAGTTACGTTCCTGCCCAGGAGGGCCCCACCCTGGTTCTCACTTTGGATCGTACTATTCAAGGCCTGGTAGAAGAGGATTTAGAGAAGGCTATCGAGGAATACGGCGCTCAGGGGGGCACCATCATCGTCATGGATCCCTGGACCGGGGCTATCCTGGCCATGGCTAGTAACCCCCGCTACGATCCCAACCGTTTCTTTGAAACCTCGGAGGAACTTTTCGTCAACCCCGCCATAAGCGAGGTCCATGAGCCAGGCTCGGTCTTTAAGCCGGTGACCATCGGCGCGGCTCTAGATACCGGCGAGGTGACGCCGGAGACCACATATAACGACACCGGTTCTATCCTGGTGGGGGGGCAAGTGATAGCCAACTGGGACTGGGGGGCCCGGGGTGAAACCACGGTATCTGAACTTTTGAGATACTCCCTCAACGTGGGAGCGGCCACGATGAGCACCAGGATCGGAGCCGAGAAATTCTACCACTATGTGCGAAGGTTTGGCTTCGGTGAGCCTACCGGTGTCGATCTGGCGGGCGAGGTATCGGGCATCGTCAAGACCCCCGGGGACGCCCAATGGCATGAGTCCGACCTAGGGACCAACTCTTTCGGCCAGGGGATTAGCGTCACCCCCCTGCAGATGATAAACGCTATGGCCGCTATAGCCAACGGGGGGCTCTTGATGAAACCCTATATCGTGCAACGGATCATAAGAGAGGACAGCGTGGTGGAAATAGAGCCCGTGGTGCGGCGCCGGGTGATCTCCCCGGAGACAGCCAGACAACTCACCCAGATATTAGTAGAGGGGGTAAAGAGGGGGGTGGCGGAGTTAGCCTATGTGGAGGGTTATTCCCTCGCCGCCAAAACGGGCACAGCCCAGATCCCTATACCCGGCGGCTATGACCCCACCTGGACCATCGCTTCCGTACTGGGCTGGGCCCCGGCTGACGACCCCCGCTTCATCATCCTGGTGAAGATAGATAAGCCCCAGACCGCGCCTTGGGGGGCTGTGGTCGCCGCCCCTGTCTTCAAGAGCCTGGCCCAACAACTATTCGACTATCTGGGCATCCCACCTGATGAGGTGCGATTAGCGAAAGAGTAGATCGTAAAGAGAATGTTTACCCTAGGTGATCTTTGGGAAGGGATAACAGGAGAAAAACTAGAGCATCCCTTGGCTTTTAAGAACGGGGTCGTCGATTCCCGTTTAGCAGAGGAGGGTAGCCTCTTCGTAGCCTTGCGGGGAGAAGATGGGGATGGTCATGACTACGTGAAGGACGCCTTCGAACGAGGGGCGCTGGCGGCTCTAGTGGAAAGGGAGATAGAGGGCTACCCGGTTACTAAAGACGCCTCTTCCCTCCCCTCCTCGCCGGAGCCTTTCTGCCTCCTAGTGGAAGATAGCCTGCGCGCCCTCCAGGATCTGGCCGCCTACTGGCGGAGGAGGTTTGACCTTCGAGTGATAGGGGTGACCGGCAGCATGGGCAAGACCACTACCAAAGAAACGATCTGGTCGGTCTTGAGGAAAGCCTTCCCTACTTTGAAGAGCGAAGCCAATTACAACAATGAGATCGGCCTGCCTCTCACCCTGCTCAACCTAGACGAGAGTTGCCAGAAGGTGGTCTTGGAGATGGGGATGTATGACCTGGGGGAGATAGCCCTGCTGGCCGAGATCTCTCAGCCTCAAGTGGGGGTAATCACCAACGTGAGCCACGCCCATCTAGAAAGGCTCAAGACCTTAGCCCGTATTGCTCAGGCCAAGGCCGAACTGGTGGAGGCTCTCCCCTCGAACGGAGTAGCGATCCTCAACGGCGACGACCCCCGCGTCAAAGCCATGGCCCAAAAAACGAAGGCTAAAGTCTTCTTCTACGGCTTGAGCCCCGATTGTGATCTTTGGGCCTCCGACATCGAGAGTCGAGGTTTGCAGGGGGTGCATTTCCACCTCCATCATGGTGAGGAAACCCTCCATGTGAGGGCCCCCCTTTTGGGCCGGCATAGCGTCCATGCCGCTCTGGCTGCGGCGGCGGTGGGCCTGGTGGAGGGAGAACCCTGGGACCAGATCGTCTCCGGGCTCCAAGATATCGCTGCCCAACTCCGTCTCATCGCCGTCCCAGGGCTCAAGGGTTCGACCATCATAGACGATACCTACAACGCTAGCCCCGCCTCCACCCTAGCAGCCTTAAACCTCCTCTCCGACCTAGAGGGGAGGAAGATCGCTGTTCTGGGGGATATGCTGGAACTAGAGAGTTACGAAGAGAGAGGGCATCGGCTGGTGGGAAGGCGCGCCGCCGAGACGGTGCATAAGTTGGTAACCGTGGGACCCAGAGGCCGCATCATCGCCGAAGAAGCCCAGGCTCTGGGCATGGATGAAGATGATCTCTTCGCCATGGAGAACAACCAAGAGGCGGTGAAGGTCTTGCGGCGTCTCATCGCTTCCGGTGACCTCATCCTCATCAAGGGCTCCCGAGGGATGAAGATGGAAGAGATAGTGGCTAAGTTGGGAGGAAAGTGATGGCCCCTTCTCTCGCTGTAGGCTCTCTCACCTTCCTCTTCGCTATCCTCTGGGGAGGACCGCTGATCAAATATCTTCGTGGCCACGGCATCGGTGAGCAGATCCGTATCGATGGCCCCCGTTCCCACAAAGTCAAGACCGGAACCCCCACCATGGGGGGGATCATGATCATCGGCCCCATAGTCACGATCACTTTGCTCCTGCTTCTTGCCGATCGAGCGGTCCTTTCTCTGGCTCCAGAACTCCTGAGCGACTTGGAGAGGTTGATCGGCAGGTCCATCCTCCTCCCCCTGGGCATCCTGGTAGCCTATGGCACCCTAGGAGGGTTGGATGACCTAGTCGGAATAGTTCGTCGCCGGCAGGCACTACAGGCGAAGGCCGAATCGGCCTTGGTGGAGAATACGGGCTTCGTAGCCCGCCTGAAGTTCGCCTGGCAGGCAGCGATAGCTGCCGTTGCGGCTTTCATCCTTTACCACCTCTTAGGGCTTCGGGGGGTGGGGGTTCCCACCATCCCCCGCTTCATCGACCTGGGGTTCTGGTATATACCCGCGGCCATCTTCATCATCGTGGGCAGTTCCAACGCCATCAACCTCACCGATGGCCTCGATGGGTTAGCTGGAGGCACCTCGGCCATCGCTTTCGTCGCCTACGGGATCATCGCCTATCTCCAAGGACAGGCTTACCTGGCCCTCTTCTGCTTTACTGTAGTGGGAGCGGTCCTGGCTTTCCTCTGGTTCAACGCCTATCCGGCCCAACTCTTCATGGGTGACGTAGGCTCTCTGGCTCTGGGGGCCACCTTGGGGGTAGTGGCTCTCATGACCGGGCAGTGGCTGCTTCTGCCCATCGTAGGCATCGTCTTCGTGGCCGAGACCATGTCGGTGATCATGCAGGTAGCCTACTTCAAGCTGACCAAGGGGCGGCGGCTCTTCAAGATGAGCCCCCTCCACCACCACTTTGAACTCCTCGGCTGGTCTGAGGTCCAAGTGGTACAACGTTTCTGGCTCGTGGCAATGCTAGCGGCCATGTTGGGGATAGCCTTGGCGCTCATATAATGGTCAAATTGGCTCCACTATTCATATCGGTGGTTTACGAAATGGGAGAGTCTAGGAAGGTATTTATCATCGGCCTAGGAAGGGAAGGGATGGCCTTGGCCCGCTTCCTCGCTCAGCGAGGAGCCGCCGTCACTGTCAGCGACCTCAAAACAAGGGAGGAACTGGCGGAGAGGATCGAAGGGTTATCTGGGTTCCTCATCCGGTTCGAGTTGGGAGGGCACCCCCAGAGCCTTTTGGATGCCGACGTTATCCACGTCAGTCCCGGGGTTCCCCAGGATATCCCTCTCTTGGTGGAGGCTCGCAAACGGGGCATCTCTATCAGCAGCGAGACGAGGCTATTTTTCAGCCTTTGCCCAGCCCCTATCATCGGGATAACAGGGAGCAGCGGCAAAACTACCACCGCCACCCTGGTGGGCCAAATAGTGGAGAGGGCCGGTCGCCACACTTGGGTAGGAGGGAACATCGGCTCCCCCCTGATAGAGTTCGTAGAAGAGATAAGGCCTGAAGCCATAGTGGTCACCGAACTCTCGAGTTTTCAGTTGGAGAACCTGGATCGAAGCCCCCATATCGCCTGCGTGTTGAACATCACGCCCAACCACCTGGACCGTCACAAGACCATGGAGGCTTATAGGGCGGCCAAATTGAACATCTTGCGCTACCAAGGAAGGAACGACTATGCCATCCTAAACAGGGACGATCCTGCCACCCATGCCTTGCTCCCCGAATGCCAGGGCCGAACCCTCCTCTTCAGCAGGCTAGAGGAGGTAGAGGAAGGGGCTTTCATACGGGAAGGCAGAATCATAGTCCACTGGGCGGGCGAAAAAGAGGTATGCGAGAGGGGCGATATCCGGCTCTTGGGCGATCATAATCTGGAGAACGTGCTTGCGGCTTGTGCCATCTCGGCAGCCGCCGGGGCTCCGACAGAGGCTATGGCTGAGGTGTGCACGACCTTCGCCGGGGTGGAACACAGATTGGAGTTAGTGCGGGAAGTGGCTGGCGTCTCCTACTACAACGACTCCATCGCCACTTCGCCGGGGCGGGCCATAGCGGCGCTGCGTTCCTTCGATCAACCCATCGTGCTCCTAGCAGGAGGGCGAGGGAAGGGCCTTCCTTTTAAGGAGTTGGCAGAGCTCATCGTGCAAAAAGTTCGCTATCTCATCCTCTTTGGTGAGGAGGCACGAGCCATAGAAGAAGCGGTGCGCGAGGCAGGGAAGAGAGCGGGGGTGGCCGAGACCCCACTCATCAAAGATCTTGGTGACCTAGAAGAGGCGGTGAATCTTGCCGCTCAGGCGGGTCAGCCAGGAGATGTCGTTCTCCTCTCCCCAGCCTGCACCAGTTTCGACCTCTATGACGACTTCGCGAAGAGAGGCGAACACTTCAAAGATCTGGTAGGCAAACTGAAAGATGGCTAAGAGGACCCGCTGGAGAGATATCGCGGCCCGAGGCCCCGACTACGTGATCCTTTTGGTCCTGGCCGGGCTCCTTCTCATAGGTTTGATGATGGTCTACAGTTCTACCTTCGCTCTGGCCTATGAACTATACGATAACCCCACCTATTTCTTGGTCCGCCAAGCCACCTGGGCAGGCCTGGGGGTTTTGGCTATGCTCATCGTCACCCGCATCGATTACCATCGCTGGCGGTATCTGTCGGTGCCAGCCCTAGGTCTGTCCCTGTTTCTCCTAGCCCTCGTCCTCTTCATTGGAGAGGAGGTGCACGGCTCCCGACGGTGGCTCCTGAGCCGCTCGCTACAACCCAGCGAATTCACCAAACTGGCTATGGTTCTCTACATCGCCCATTGGCTCTCCTCCAAGGGGGAAAAGATCCAGCAGGTCTCTTATGGGCTGGTCCCCTTCGCAGTCCTCATCGGACTAGTCACCGGATTCATCATCTTGGAGCCCGATTTCGGCACCGCCATCCTCATCGTGGGCACCACGGTGGCTATGTTCTTCATCGCCGGCGCAGATCTTCTCCAGTTGGGGATCGGCTTTCTCGTAGGAGGCGCTACCCTCTATCTCTTGATCAGCCAGACCTCTTACGCTGCTAGCAGGATATCCACCTACTTGGCAGATCCTCTAAACGACCCTTTCAGCCTGGCCAATTACCACGTCTCTCAGACCCTCATCGCCTTGGGCTCCGGGGGGATAACCGGCGTGGGGCTGGGAGCCAGCCGGCAGAAACTGGGCTTCCTCCCCGCCTCCCATACCGATACCATCTTCGCCATCCTAGGGGAGGAACTGGGGCTCTTCGGCTGTCTAGTGGTGATGGTGCTCTTGGCCATCCTCGCCTATCGGGGCTTGAGGATCGCTTTCCAGGCGCCCGACATCTATGGGATACTTGTAGCCTCGGGCATAACCTGTTGGCTCACCGTCCAGGCCCTGGTCAATATCGCCGTAGTGACGGCTACTCTACCTTTCACCGGGCTCCCCCTGCCCTTCATCAGTTTCGGGGGTTCATCCTTGGTCATCTCCCTGGTCGGAGTGGGGATACTCCTCAATATCTCCCAGGGAGGAGAAGGAGAAGAGGGTGCGACTTTTGATTTCGGGTGGCGGCACCGGCGGCCACATCTATCCCGCCGTGGTCGTGGCTAGGGAACTCAGGGCTCAAGAAGTGTCATCTTTCCTATTTGTGGGCGACGCTTCAGGTGTAGAAGCCCAACTGGTCCCGCGGGAGGGGCTCCCCTTCCAGGGCATCACTACCGCTACTCTCTTGGGCTCTCCCCTCTGGCGGGTACCAGGTCAAACTGGGCGAGTGGTTTTAGGCATAAGCCAAGCGAGGAGAATAGTGGACGAGTTTAAGCCCCAGGCGATCTTAGCCACGGGAGGCTATGTCTGCTTCCCAGCGGTGGTTGCCGGCTGGTTGCGGGGCGTGCCCAGCCTCCTTTACCTGCCAGATATCATGCCCGGACTGGCTGTCCGAGCCCTGGCCCCCATCGCCAGTCGGGTGGCCCTCTCCTTCGCCGAATCAAAGGGGTATTTCGCCCCCCAGAAGAGTGTGGTTACAGGGTACCCGGTGCGCCAAGAGATAGTGACCCTAGATAAGGCCACGGCTAGAGAAGAACTGGGCATCAGCCTGGAGGAGAAACTGCTTCTCGTCCTGGGGGGGAGTCGAGGAGCCCATAAGATCAACCTCGCCGTGAGCCAAACCCTCCCGAAACTGCTCAAAATCTGCCGAGTGATCCACATCGGTGGCTACGAAGATGAACGATGGCTCGAGGAGGAAACGGAGCGGCTTCCCAAACAGTTGCAAGAGCGGTACCGAATCCACGCCTATCTTCACGAGGAGATGCCCTGGGCACTAGCGGCCGCCGACCTAGCGCTCTCCCGGGCAGGTGCCTCTACCCTGGGGGAGTTCCCCGCTGCTGGGCTGCCCAGCATCTTAGTGCCCTACCCCTACGCCGCTGGACATCAGGAGAGAAACGCCAACTACATGGTGGAAAGCGGCGCGGCGGTAGAGATCAAGGATGCCGACTTAGAAGTCTCCCTCCTACCGGTCGTGGAGAGATTTTTCGCAGACGAGGAGGTACTGGCTCAGATGGCTCGAGCGGCCCGCGGTTTGGCCCAGCCCGAGGCTGCTCACAGGATGGTGAAGGAACTAAGGGCGTTGATCGATGACTAACTACCTACCTTTAGCCACCATTTTGATTCTCTCCGCCCTCCTGGGCTTCAGACGAGGAGCGAGAAGCCAACTCCTTCTCACCGCGGTCATCGCCGGCGGTTGGCTAGCCCTCGGTCCTGGAGGATCCCCCTTGGCGGCCGAAGTGGAGGCCAAATTGGAGAAGATGACCGGCGGCTCGATCATCTCAGCCGGGGCGAAGGGAGGCTATTCCACTTTCCTCCTCCTGGTCATCATCCTGCTCACCTACCTTCTCCTTTGGAGGCTTGGCTCCCGTCCGGAGAGCATAAGAGGAGCCCTCATCGGTACCCTGTGGGGGTTGGCCAACGGATTCCTCGTCGCTTTAACGCTCCTGCCCGGCGCTTTGCTCCCTTTCCTCCTCGCGCCTATCACCGTGGGCGAGAGAGCGGTGGGAGCGATGACTCCAGGGAAGTTCGATTTCCATCCCATAATTATCGGAGGGATATTTGTACTCATCATTTTAGCCGTGCGTGCTATCCGTCCACATCGGCCGGACCTAGGGGATCTATTTAGAGAGTGAAAAGTCTATGGGAGCGTTGGAACTACTTTGGTTCGCACTGATCATCGTCTTTGCCTTTGTAGGCATAGTTCGGGGCTACCCCAAAGAGTTGGGGGCTACCACCAGCATCCTGGTGGTCCTCTTGGTCCTCACCGAATGGGGAGGGACGATACTTTTGGGCCTCGACGCACAATTGGGGGGTCTCCTGAGTGGCTCCTTTCTAGCGGGCCCCTATTCCAACCCGATTCAAGCAGCCTTCTATCTGGGCCTCTTCATCGCTATGGTCTTCATCTCTTACCATGGAGAGACCCTAGCCTTCCGAGGAGACCCCCCTCGAGGCCCTCTGGGAGTAGCGATGAATGTCATTAACGGGGCGGTCAACGGCTATCTGATCTCGGGCACTATCTGGTACTATCTAGACCGTTTCGACTACCCCATAAGGTTGCTGGGGCTCTTTTCACCGCCCCTCACTAACCTAGCCAAGGCTCTCCTGCCTTTCCTGCCCGTACCGATCTTAGAGCCCTATCTCCTTCTCTTCGTGGCCTTCCTGATATTGGCTCGAGTCTTCAGGTAGAGGGATATGGGCGGAGAAGAGAGTAGGACTTATAGAGAAGAGGTCAGTAAAGGCTTAGAAGGTGTGCACCACGTTCATTTCGTAGGCATCGGGGGTATAGGGATGAGTGGCATCGCCCGGGTGCTCTTAGAAGAGGGCTACAGGGTCTCTGGCTCCGACTTGAGAGTTTCTCCTCTCACGGAGGCCCTGGTCGGCTTAGGGGGCACGGTGTATGAGGGTCACGCGGCAAAGAATATAGCGGGCGCAGATCTCGTCGTGGTCTCCTCCGCCGTGCCCCCCCATAACCCAGAGATGCTTGCGGCCCAGGAAACTGGGATCCCGGTCGTCAGTCGAGCTCAAATCCTGGGACCACTCATGGAGGGCCGCTACGGCGTGGCCGTGGCTGGCACCCATGGAAAGACGACCACCAGCGCTATGATCGCCCTCATACTAGAGCGGGCGGGCTTGTATCCTACCATCATAGTGGGAGGGGTAATACCGGAACTGGGCTCCAACGCCAAAGCGGGAAAGGGGAAATACTTCGTCCTTGAGGCCGACGAGTACCAGCGCACCTTCCTGGGACTCTCCCCTTCCGTCGCCCTGGTCACCAACATAGAGATGGACCATCCCGACTATTTCCGAGACTTGGAAGATATCTACCAAGCATACCTGGAGTTTGTAAAGTTAGTCCCTCAGGAAGGAGAGATCTTCCTTTGTGCTGACGATCCGATGGGACAGAGGCTCGAGAAAGAGCCCCACCTTGCGGAGATCACCACCTACGGCCTAGGCCCCAGGGCGCGCTGGCGGGCCGCGGATCTTGCAGCCAATGCCGCCGGGGGCAGCGACTTTCGCGTGCTCGCCAGCGGCCGCTCGCGGGGAGAGTTCACCCTCCGCATCCCAGGTTGGCACAACGTGAAAAACGGCTTGGCCGCTCTAGCGGTCTCCGATTATCTGGGGATCGACCTTATAGAAGCGGGAAAGACCTTGGCCCAGTTCCGAGGGGTTGAGAGACGCTTTGAGGTGAAAGGAGAGGCCACAGGGGTGATGGTCATCGATGATTATGCCCATCACCCTACCGAAATCAAGGCTACCTTGGCCGCGGCTAGGGAGCGGTATCCCGAAAGAAGGGTATGGGCGGTCTTCCAGCCCCACACCTATAGCCGCACCAAGGCGCTCTTGTCAGAGTTCGCCGCTTCCTTCGGCGACGCCGATCAGGTGGTGGTCACCGATATCTACCCGGCTCGAGAGACCGATGACCTGGGGGTCAGTTCCCAGGCACTGTTGGCTACCATGAACCATCCTGGTGCGCACTATGTCGGCGCTCTGTCAGATGTCGTTACGATGTTATCTCAACAGTTGAGGGGTGGCGACCTCTTAATCACCCTGGGCGCAGGAGATATCTACGAAGTGGGCGAGAAGGTCCTGGCCCGACTCAAAAGGAGAGAGCGGTGACAGAGATGGCTCTTTCTCTCCTGACTCAGGCGGAACAAGAGGGCCTCGGTGGCCGGGCCCTAGTCGATGAACCTCTCGCACGTCATACTTCCTATCGGATCGGGGGGCCAGCAGACCTCTACGTGGTAGTCAGAAGAGAGGAGGATCTTCTAGGATGGCTCACCCTGGCCCGAAGACAGGGGGTCTCCTACTTCGTGATGGGGAGAGGAACCAACCTCCTAGTAGCCGATGAAGGGATGCGGGGGATAGTCATCGAAAATAGATGTCGAGGGGTGCGCTCATTGACAAGGAGCGAAGGCATACTTCTTCGAGTTCAAGCCGGTGGTTCTCTCTCCTCCCTGGCCCGCCGCACAGCCAAAGAGGGGTTAGGAGGACTGGAGTGGGCAGTGGGGATCCCGGGGACCGTGGGAGGGGCCATCGTAAACAACGCTGGAACCTATGGCAGCTCTATAGCCCAACGGTTACAACGGGTAACTCTCCTCGATAACCAGGGGGTCCTTCGCTGGATGGAGGTGAGCGAGTTAGAACTGGGCTATCGTACTAGCCGTTTTAAGGGAGAGAGTTCGGTGATCCTCTCCGCTGACTTCGCTCTCCAGGCCGAATCCGCAGATCTCCTTTCGGAGCGGGTGGCCTCTTGCGAGAGAGAGAGGCGCAAGAGCCAACCGAAGGAGCCCAGTGCCGGTTCGGTCTTTAAGAACCCGGGGGGAGAGTATGCCGGCCGCCTCATAGAGAAGGCTGGCCTGAAAGGAGATAGAATAGGCGATGCTCAAATCTCTCCCCTGCACGCCAACTACATCGTGAATTTGGGTCAGGCGCGGGCTAGCGACGTGGCGGCCCTCGTCAGGCTAGTACGGGAGAGGGTGTGGCAGAAGCATGGAACCCTTCTAGAACTGGAGATCGAGTTGGTGGGCGATTGGGAACCGGAAGAACTGGCGGCCACGATAGGCAGTTTCGGACAAGATGAGGAGTGCCGAGATCACCCTCGACTATAGAACCTTGGAGAAAGAGGGCCGATGAGAACCGCATCATTAGGGAGAAGACGTTTCTCTAAGAGCATGGCTCGAAGGCGAATATCGCTCCCCTGGCTGGGGCGGAGGCGAGTTAAAGCCCTCAGCCTCTCCCTCCTGGGAGTTCTAACGGTAATAACCGTCTATCTTTTCGCCTCCTACGACTTCTACGTCTTCGATATCTCGGTGGAAGGAAATGAAGCGGTATCGAGCGAAGAGATATTGGAGGCCTCTGGGGTCGAAGGCTACAGCATCTTCTTCATCGACCCCCAAAAGGTAGCTAAAGCGATGACATCCTTGCCTGATGTGGCCGAAGCCGAGGTGCGTTGTCGCCTGCCTAACCGCCTGAGTATAGAGGTTCGAGAACGCCAAGCCTATCTTATCTGGCTATCTGGAGAGGAATCGTATTATCTAGACCGCGAGGGGTTCGTGCTCTCCCCTCGCGACCAAGCTAGTCTCTCCCTCACTCTCAAGGATCTGGGGGGCGGCTCCCTACGGGCCGGGGACCGCATAAACCCCCAGATCCTTGAGGCCGCAAATATCTATAGTTCGCTTCTGCCCCAAGTTAAGAGTTTCGACTATTCCCAAACTTATGGGCTCGCCTTTACGACTGAAGAGAGTGAGAAGGTACGTCTAGGGACAGGGGAGGATGCCCAGGCCAAGGTAGCCCTGTTGTACGTCCTCAAGGAAGAGTTGAGAGAGAAAGGTATCAAGGCCGTGGTCATCGACCTACGCTTCGATACCCCCTACTACACAGTCGAAGGCTGAACTTCGTCGGGGAGGATATCTGTGGAAGAGACCTTCGTGGCTCTCGATGTAGGCACCACCAAGACCTGTACCCTTATCGCGGAGGTGAAGGAAGAGGGTGGGCTCCGCATCGTAGGTGTAGGCATCGCCCCCTCCAGAGGCCTCCGCAAAGGGGTGGTAGTCAACATTGAGGAGGCTACAGAAGCGATCGCCGCTTCCATCTCCAAGGCGGAAGATATCTCCGGCTATGAGATCGACCGGGCCTACGTAGGGGTGAGCGGGGGACATATCTCCTCGGTGAACAGTCGTGGGGTGGCCGCCATCTCCCGGGGGGTGCGAGGCGTCACCCTCGACGACATGGACCGGGCTATGGACGCCGCTCAAGCCATCGCCATCCCCCACAATCGAGAGATCATCCACGCCATCCCCAGGGGTTACACCGTAGATGGACAGGATGGCGTACGAAACCCCTTAGGCCTCCAGGGGTACCGACTGGAGGTGGAGGCTCATGTGGTGACCGGTGCTGTGCCACCCATTCATAACCTTGTAAAGTGCATCCGCGCCGCGGGGGTGGAGATCATCGACTTGGTCTTGGTGCCCATCGCGGCTGGGGAAGCGGTCCTCACCACGGCGGAGAAAGAGATGGGGGTAGTACTAGCCGATATCGGCGGTGGCACCGCCGACATCGCCATCTTCATCGATGGCAGCGTCTGGCATACCATGGTCCTCTCGGTGGGAGGCAACCACCTCACCAACGATATCGCCATAGGGTTGCGAGCCCCCTTCAACGTGGCCGAAGAGATGAAGATGGAACATGGTCATACTCTCCCTGAGGTCATAGCCCCAGAGGAATCGATCGATATAGCCGCCTTCGGCAATGAACCCCAACGCTCCATCTCCCGACGGCGCTTGGCCCAGATAATCGAGGCCCGGGCCGAGGAGATCTTCGATCTCGTTCTCAAAGAGATAAAACGCTCCGGCTATGACGGCCTCCTTCCGGCGGGGTTGGTGCTCTGCGGAGGGACGGCGGAACTGGCCGGCTTGCGAGAGTTCAGCAGCCGGGCCTTGGATCTACCGGCCCGAGTGGGCAACCCCCAAAAACTGGAAGGTCTAGTGGAGACCCTGGAGAGCCCCGCCTACGCTACCAGCGTGGGGCTGCTTCTTTGGGGTCTGAGACGCACCAAGGATAGGGAAATCGCTCCCCGGACAACGAGCGCCTTCTCGCGTCGTCTTCGGGGATGGCTGAAAGCCCTGCTCCCCGGATAACATAAAGAAAGGAGAGAAGAGATGAAATACCTGCCAGAAGCGAAGAGCTTCGCCAAGATCAAGGTGGTCGGCGTGGGGGGCGGCGGCAGCAACGCCGTGAACCGCATGATCCAAGAGAAGATGCATGGGGTGGAGTTCATCGCCGTCAACGCCGACGCCCAAGCCCTCCTCCTCTCCCAGGCCCCGAAGCGGGTCCAGGTCGGGCAGAAACTCACCAAGGGGCTGGGGGCGGGAGGAGACCCCGCTATCGGGATCAAAGCCGCCGAGGAGAGCAAGGAGGAACTGAGAGCCTCCGTCCAAAATGCGGACATGGTCTTCATCACCGCGGGGATGGGCGGGGGTACCGGCACCGGGGCTTCGCCCATCATCAGCCAATTGGCCAAAGAGGAAGGTGCTCTCACCATAGGGGTGGTCACCAAACCCTTCACCTTCGAAGGGGTCCGTCGCCGGGATGTGGCCGAGGAAGGGCTAGTCAGACTCCAGGAAGAGGTGGATACCCTCATCGTCATACCTAACGACCGTCTGCTAGATATCGTGGATAAGAAAGCCTCCATCCAGACAGCCTTCTCCCTGGCCGACGATGTTCTGCGACAGGGGATCCAGGGCATCTCCGAGTTGATCACCGTGCCCGGTCTCATCAACCTCGATTTCGCTGATGTCCGGACCATCATGGCCGAAGGGGGAGCGGCTCTCATGGCTGTGGGGCGGGGCACAGGCGAGACCCGCGCCGCCGACGCTGCCCAGGCCGCGGTGGCCAGTCCCCTATTAGATATGACCATCAACGGGGCTACCGGGGTGCTCTTTAACATCACCGGCGGCCCAGACCTGGCCCTCTTCGAGGTCTACCAAGCGGCCGAGATCATAAGGGAGATGGCCCATCCGGATGTGAACATCATCTTCGGCGCAGTCATCGATCCCAGCCTAGAAGGCGAGATCCAGATCACCGTCATCGCCACTGGCTTCGACGGCGCGGTGCGACGCCAGGCTTCCCTACCCGCCTCCAATATCCGCGAGTTCCCGGTGCCCGCCTTTGACGGGGATGACTTGGACATCCCGACCTTCTTGCGCCGCCATTAGTGAGGTGTCAGTTCTGGCTCCCCCTCCTACTGTTGCCAAAAGGGGATCCAACCTTAAAATTCCCTGGAATTTTAAGGTTCAGGCATTGCCATCTGCTTCACCCTGTGGTAAACTACAGACGTTCGACCACAATATGTTGTAGCAGATGGGCGCAGGACCCCTATATTTGGTATCGAAAGGAGAAGAGCCGCCAAATATGAAGTGGAGATGAAAATGAAATGCCCATACTGCTCTTCTGGCGACTCCAGGGTCATCGATACTAGAGGGGCTAGGGGTCGTATCCGCCGTCGTCGTGAGTGTATCCATTGCCACCAGCGTTTCACCACTTATGAAATGATAGCCACCGTCCCCTTGACGGTGATCAAGCGGGATGGGCAACGCCAGCCCTTCGAAAGCGGGAAACTGGTCGCTGGCATACGCAAGGCTTGTGCCAAGCGGCCCATCTCCAAAGAACAGGTAGAGACTCTAGCCGACGAGGTGGAGCGCGAACTGTACGAAATGGGACAACCAGAGGTGGAGAGCGCACTTATCGGTAAACTGGTGTTGGAGTGTTTGAGGGAACTGGATGATGTGGCCTATCTGCGGTTCGCCTCCGTCCACCGCCGCTTCCCCGATGTGGACACCTTGGCCGAAGAGATCGAAGATTACAAGGAGTGGAAGAGGAGGGAAGAAGAACTAGAGGCCCAACTGCGACTGAGTTTATGATCTGGTGCCGTCCCGTGGTTCCTCAGAACGGCCCCCTCTCTTTTCTTAAGTACCTCTATACCCGGCGAGGGAGAGAAAATGCCCCACGAAGATGTGGCCGTCGAACTGTCGGTCAACGCTATGACCGTCCTTCAGCGGAGATATCTCCAGCGAGGAGAAGACGGCCAGGTCACCGAAACCCCCCAGGAGATGTTCTGGCGGGTGGCTAAGAATATCGCCGCCGCCGATCTCCTCTATGACTCCCAGGCTGATGTGGAAGCCACGGCGGAGGAGTTCTACCGCCTTATGGCTTCGCTGGAGTTCATCCCCAACTCCCCTACCCTGATGAACGCCGGTCGAGCGTTGCAGCAACTCTCCGCTTGCTTCGTTATCCCCGTCGAGGATTCTATGCAGAGTATCTTCGAGGCTCTTAAATGCGCGGCTCTCATCCACCAGAGTGGTGGGGGAACCGGCTTCGCCTTCTCCCGTCTACGACCGAAGGGAGATGTGGTGAAGTCCACAGGAGGGATAGCCTCCGGCCCGGTCTCCTTCATGGAGGTCTTCGACGCGGCTACGGAAGCGATCAAGCAGGGTGGAGCCCGCCGAGGGGCCAACATGGGTATCCTGCGCGTCGATCACCCAGACATCATGGAGTTCATCACCGCCAAGGAGGATGGCGACCGGCTAAATAACTTCAATATCTCGGTGGGCCTAACCGAAGAGTTCATCCGAGCCCTTAAGGAAGAGGCCGACCTCCCTCTGGTCAACCCCCGCCATGGCCAGGTGGTAAACCACCTCTCGGCAGGGGAGGTTTTCGACAAGATAGCGGAGATGGCCTGGAATAACGGAGACCCGGGCCTCGTCTTCTTGGACCGCCTAAATGAGAGCAACCCTACCCCCCAGTGGGGCGAGATCGACAGCACCAACCCCTGCGGCGAGCAACCTCTTCTCCCCTACGAGTCGTGCAACCTAGGCTCTATAAACCTGGCCCGGATGTTGGAAGATAACAAGGTAGATTACGAGCGGCTGGGGCGGACGGTGCGGACAGCCGTGCATTTCCTGGACAACGTCATAGACCAAAACGAATACCCCCTGCCTCAGATAGAGGAGATGACCAAGGCCAACCGGAAGATCGGGTTGGGGGTGATGGGTTTCACGGAGATGCTCATCCGGCTAGGCATCCCCTACGATTCAGAGGAGGCGGTGAGCCTGGCTGAGGAGGTGATGGGGTTTATCCATACCACAGCCAAGGAGGCGTCGAGTAGTCTGGCTGAAAGGCGGGGCCTCTTTCCCCACTACCCAGGCAGTATCTACGACGATAGCAGGGGAGCACCTCGCACCTCCCCCTGGCAGAGCAGGCCCATGCGGAACGCCACGGTGACCACCATCGCCCCCACGGGGAGCATCAGCATCATAGCCGGAACGACCAGCGGCATCGAGCCCCTTTTCGCCGTGATCTACGTCCGCCATGTCCTCGATGAAGATGAACTGATAGAGGTGAACCCCCTCTTTAAGGAGATAGCCACCGAAAGTGGGTTCTACAGCGAGGACCTAATGCATAAGATCGCCGAGAGGGGCACCCTCCAAGGGTTGGAGGAGGTACCGCCCCAGGTGCAAAGGCTCTTCGTCACCGCTCACGATATAGCCCCGGAGTGGCATATCCGCCTCCAGGCCGCTTTCCAGCGGCATACCGACAACGCCGTCTCCAAGACCATCAACTTCCCTCATGAGGCTACCGTGGAGGAGGTGAAGAAAGCCTACCTTTTGGCTTATGAGTTGGGCTGCAAGGGGCTCACCATCTATCGGGACCGCAGCCGAGAGAGGCAAGTCCTCTCCAAAGGGCCCCAGAGGAGGTTTACCCGCACGCCTCGGCCTCGGCCCGAGGTGACCCGGGGCACGACGGAGAAGATGGTCGTGGGGTGCGGCCAGACCTTATATATCACCATCAATGAGGATCAGGCGGGGCTCTGCGAGGTCTTCACCCAGATGGGGAAATCCGGGGGCTGCATGGCCTCCCAATCGGAAGCTATCGGCAGGCTCACATCGCTGGCTCTCCGCTCCGGCGTGGAGACCAAGGCGATCATCAGACAGTTGCGGGGCATCCGCTGTCCGGCCCCCAACTGGCGGGAGGGGCAGATGATCCTCTCCTGCGCCGACGCCATCGGTCAGGCGATGGAGAGGTATGTCAAATCCAACGGTATTCAACTCTCGCTCTTCGACGAGGGAGAAGCACCGCGGAGCCTTTTGGGCATGTGCCCCGAGTGCCCCGACTGCGGCGCCATGGTGGAGTTCGTAGAGGGTTGCCTCGTCTGTCCCGCCTGCGGCTACTCCCAATGTGAGTAGAGCGAGCCTCCAGGAACAAACTATTGGCTCATCTCCCAAGGATGAGCCTTTTGTAATTGCTCGAAGAGGAATCGAGGCTGCAGCCGGTTAAGTTTCAGTGCCGCCAGCCCGCCCCCCTGGCCTGCCACATACCAGGGCAGGCAAGGCATACCAGCCCACCCTGGTACGACTGGGGCCGGGGGAGGAAACTCCTGGCGGCAAATCGAGAAAATGCTCATATCACAAATCGCCTTCTCGGTCAATACTTGAAGTATGTAAAAGCGCGGACCTTTTGGTTTGACAGCCCCCTTCCCTTCATGGTAAGATCCGGCCTGTGTGAAAGATATCACAACTCCACACGGTTAAGACCTGCCATCTGGGATCAACTATTTGGAGGTGCACATTTATGAACATCGTAGTGTGTGTTAAGCAGGTGCCGGATACGACGAGCAAGATCAGGATAAGGAACGGGGAGATCGACAAAGAGGACCTGGAATATGTGATCAACCCCTATGACGAGTACGCCATCGAGGAGGCGCTTTTAATCAAAGAACGACTGCGCGAGGGGAAGGTCACTCTCATAACCATGGGCCCGGAGCGAGCCAAGGATGCCCTCAAGAGCGGCTTAGCCTTGGGCGCCGATGAAGCCATTCACCTCATAGATGATGCCTTCGAGGGCTCAGACCCCTATGCCACCGCTTTGCTCTTGGCCAAAGCCTTAGAGAAGATCGACTACGATATCATCTTCTGCGGTAAGCAGGGGGTAGATGAAGACCATGCCCAGGTGGGGATCGCCTTGGCTGAACTGTTGGATCTACCCCACGTCTCGGTGATCGTTAAACTCGGTGTCTCCGAAGATAGAAAGAGAGCCATAGCCCACCGCGAGGTCGAAGGAGGGAAAGAGGCGGTGGAGACCTCCTTGCCCGCGCTCTTCACTGCCCAGAAGGGGCTGAACGAGCCCCGCTACCCCTCCCTCAAGGGGATCATGGCGGTCAAGAAAAAGACCATCGCCGAATGGGATGCCCAAGAACTGAGGGTGAGTCCCCAGGAGGTAGGAAGAGAGGCGGCCAAGATAAAGATGGTAGAGGCGATGACACCACCAGGACGAGAGGCAGGCCAGCTCTTCCAAGGGGAAGAACCGAGCGAGATGGCGAGAAAAGTAGCCCACCTCCTGCGGGAGGAGGCGAAAATCCTATAGCGCCTTTTCTCCAAACCTTTTTTAGGAGTGGAAAGATATGTCTAGTGACGTATTGATAGTAGCCGAGGTACGAGAGGGCGAACTGAAGAAGGTCACGCTGGAGATGATAGGCAAGGGGGCAGAGATCGCCCAGGAGTTGGGCGGTGCCGTGAATGTGGTGCTGATGGGCTCCGATGTCTCACCATTAGCCGATACGGCAGGCCATCATAATGTCCAGAAGGTCTATCTGGCTGATGACCCCGCCTTAGAGAACTACACACCCCAGGGGTACACCAAGGTCCTCACGGACTTAATCAAAGAGACCGACCCTGCCGTCGTCCTCTTGGCCGCCTCGACGCGAGGCAAAGACCTGGCTCCCCGAGTGGCGGCCAGGCTGGCGGTGGGCCTAGCCTCTGATTGTACAGGCATAGAAGTCCAGGATGGCCGCCTTCTCATCACGCGCCCTATCTACGCCGGGAAAGCGATCGCCAAGGTGGTGGAGGAGACCAGGCCCCAGATGGCCACCGTACGGCCTAACATCTTCCCGGCCCCAGAGCCTGACACCTCTTCTACGGCGGAGGTGGAGAATATCTCCGTGGATACGGGCGACGTCCGAGCCAAGGTAATCGAGATATTGAAAGAGGCCGGGGAGCGGGTGGAATTGACGGAGGCCGAGATCATCGTCTCTGGCGGGCGAGGGATGAAGGGGCCAGAGAATTTCCTCCTTCTGGAGGAGTTGGCCGACGTGCTAGGTGCGGCGGTGGGTGCCTCTCGCGCCGCTGTTGACGCTGGCTGGCGGGACCATAGCCACCAAGTAGGCCAGACGGGGAAGGTCGTAACCCCTACCCTTTACATCGCCTGCGGCATCTCCGGGGCCATTCAGCACCTGGCGGGCATGAAGACCTCCAAATATATCGTGGCCATCAACAAGGACCCCGAGGCCCCCATATTCAAGGTGGCCGCCTATGGCATCGTGGCCGACCTCTTCAAGGTGGTGCCCGTCCTCACCGAAGAGTTCAAGAAGATGAAGGCGGAGCGTTAGACCATCGATCTGCTCTTCAACTGAATGCAGTAGGGCAGGTTTCCCTGGCCCAACGATGCCAGGACGGGCGAAACCTGCCCTACAACTAATCCACAGTCAGCCAGGTTCGTGCTGTCAGAGGTTGACACCTTGGTTTAGAAAGCGACATCTTTCGTCCGAGACAGGCTCGGACGCTACATTCTTGTCCAGCGCCACACCACCGCGCCCGGCGGCGGCTCTGGCGCCCCTTCCCGCCCGGGTAGTATGGGCACTGTCACTCTCTCCCAAACGGGCTTCTCCAAGTACTCTCGCATCACCCTTCGCCCCTCCTCTATCATCTCCCCGCTCTTGCTCAAGTCCCATACAGAGAGGCCAGCGAAGGCCTCGAAGACCACATGATGCAGGATGACCTTGCCCGCGCACTCCATCAAGTCGTCGAGGAGTTGCTGATACATCATAGTGGAGATAGCCCGGTTGACGATGTTGAAAACCCCCCTACTGCGCGGTATCTCTTGCCCAGCGTAGCCCACGTTGACGGCGTAGACCTCGGTGGCCCCCTTCGCCGCAGCGATGGAGATGGGCACGTTGGCGACCACAGCCCCATCGACCAACTGATGACCGGCTAGAAGCAGGGGCGGGAAATAGGCGGGGTGAGCAGTGCTGGCCATCACGGCATCCACTATCTCCCCCTCGGGCTTCTCCCCCCAAAGATACAAGATGCCCCAGTTCAAATCGGCGGCCGTAAGGTAGAGCTTCACCTTAGTGATGTCGGAGAAATGGCGGACATCCTCAGGTAGATACCTCTCCACGAAGCGGCGCACTCTATCACTGGGGAAAAGGCCATCATAGCCACAAACGAAGCGCCAGGCCGCAGTGAGTTGGAGGCTCAACGAACTGCCGGGGAAGATGTCCCCCTGCTTAACGAAGCGCCAGAGGGCGTCCAGCCTCTGGGCCCCCTCCAGAGTGGGGTCTGTGGCGATGAAAGCGGCGTTCATCGCTCCCGCTGAGGAGCCCACCAGGATCTGGGGTCTAATCCCCCTCTCGAAGAGGGCCAGAAGCGCCCCCACCTCCAAGGCCCCGCGACTGCCCCCTCCACTGAGCACAAAGGCTATCATCACCCACCTCCCCTGGTATCTCTAGCAGACTATTCTAGCCTCTCTCACCCTTTCTGTCCAGAGTTGCTTTGCCCGATTTTGCTGCTCATGGCGAACTTCTTGATATGTGGTGTCACACCCTACATATTTGTGTGCCATTGGATGCGTTATCTGACGCACCGTAGCCGTCAAGAGTTCGCGCAACTCAGTAGGGCAGGTTTCGAAACCTGCCCTACAATTACTAGGTGTCCTCCACAGACAGGAAGGAGACAGAATAGGCGTTGGCTCACGTTGGTGGCCCGCGCCAACGAATGGCAAGAAGAGGAAGGGTGATGGCAGAAATGGCGCGCCAATAGGCTTACGAATCGCCACTAAGAGTTGCCGTAGTAGCTGCACGCTCACTCATGCACATATGAGGGCTACACGTTCAAGACACCAAGAGACACACAAGAAGTTGTCGCCACCCTGGGCGATCCCCCCACTGCAGTGGACTCCTTAAGGTGCTGCCTCCTTGTATTTGACCATCGTCAGCACGTTGCCCGAATCCGGCGTAAACTCAAACTCAACTTCGTCCATCAGTCGACGCATAAAGTAAAGCCCCAGCCCACGTGCGTTGCGGTCCTCAAGGCTGGCCCGGAGGTCCGGTGGGGGCACGCCGGTCGGGTCAAATGGGCGGCCGTAGTCACGGAGTATCACGGTCAGTCTGTCGGTGCTGGTGCGCCAGGTGATTTCGATGTCACCCCGTCCTTCGCCGCCATAGGCGTGTTCAATGATGTTGGTGCAGGCCTCGTCCACCGCCATTTGCACCGCGTAGATAGCTCGCTCGTCGAGGCCCGCGGCCTCGGCGGCACGGGTGATGAACTCCCTAATGGCAGCCAGACTGTCGAACCGACCGGGAAAGACAAGTGTCTGTTTGGTGTCCATAGGCAGAGTCAAGTGCAACCCAACTGGTAAGTGCCCGGCCGACGGCAAAAGCCCGCCTCAGCAGCCCATCCAGGCGACCGAGGCGGCGCCAACCGGCTGATAGGACTCACAGGGAATAGCCCCGAAGAGTGGCCGACGCTAGAAACTGCCGACAGCCTCCACGACATCATCGAAGAACTTGAAGAGGGGCATGAAACCCGCCAGGTCCAGAGACTCGTATATCCGCTGGGGCACGCTGGCCAGGACCAGCTCCCCTCGATTCCAGCGCTTGCAGGTCTTCTGCGTGTCAATCAGCACCCGCAAGGCGGCACTGGAGACGAATTGCACGCCGCTCATGTCAAACACAATTCTGAAGCGCCCATTCTCGGTAATCGCGCGAAAGGCCTCCTCCAGTTGCGCCGCAGTTAGGCTATCAATACGGCCCGTCACTTCTATCAGATCGCAGCGCTTGAACCTTTCGGTGGTGAGCTCCATTACTGCCCTCCTTTGCATGCTCGGTTTCCCCTGTGGGGCCTCTGCCACAAGTCGCCAGTAGGCCCTATTGCCTACGCAAGACGGAGTGTATCACAACCGCCGGCACAGAACAAAGAACGGGTCGGCACATATGGCGGGAATGTATAGTTTCCTGGTCAGAAGCGGATCCCTCCACCACGAATCGCTGGGAAAATCCAATCGTTAGTTCACGGCGGGATCCCTTCCCAGTGCCCTTGCTCTAAGAGCCGATTTGCTCCTCTATCGGGCTCCGAATCACAACCATCAAGGTGATGTCATCAAACTGGGACGCGTCGCCCACAAATTCGTGAACGTCTGCGATCAGGGCATCTTGTATATCCTGAGCCGAACGCCCCCGGTTGGCTTGCGCGATCTCTAGCAACCGCTCCTCGCCAAAAAATGCCTCTTGTGCGTTCTGTGCCTCGGTGACGCCGTCCGTATAGAGTACCAACACGTCGCCAGGGGCAAGCTGAACAGCCTCCTGCTTCCAGGTCACATCTTCGACTACACCCAGCGCCATACCCGTTCTGCGCAGCGCTTGAACCGCGTCGCCCTTTTGAGCGCTGAGAAGGTACGGCGGATTATGCCCGGCGTTGCAATATGTCAACGTTCCGGTGGCCGGATCGAGGATACCATAAAAGACGGTGACGAACATGCTGGTATGGGTGTCCGTTATTATACGCCTGTTGGCGGCACTGAGTACAAGCTCAGGTTGCGTAGGGTATTCCCTAGCGAAGGTGCGGATGAGTGTCCAGCTCAAGGCCATGTACAAGGCTGCCCCCGCCCCTTTGTCGGCCACATCCGCAACCACGATCCCCAATCGTCCGTTGCGCAAGGGCATAAGGTCGTAGAAATCGCCGGAGGTCTCTCTGGCTGGCTTCAGCGTTGCGGCCAGTTGCCATCCAGGGACGTCCGGCAGGTCATCGGGCAAGAAGCTGGCCTGTATTTGCCCGGCCAGGGCTAATTCCTGCCCAAACTTTCTATTGGCCTCCTGAAGTCGCTCATAGAGCCGTGCGTTCTCTATGGCAACGCCTGCCTGATGGGCAAGAGATTGAAGCATCGTCAAGTCGGACTGGTCGAAAGCATTCAGGCGGTCGCTCTGGACATCGAGCACGCCGATGACTTCCCCCTTCGCCTTGATGGGCACGGCCAGCTCCGAGCGGGTCTTGCTGCCCTGCATCCAGACGTAGCGGGGCTCTCGGCTCACGTCAGGCACCAGGAGAGATTCGCCGGTGGAGGTTACCCAGCCTGTAATTCCCTCCTCGCCCACCTTGAGACGTGCGGGTTTGAATTGGAACTCCGGATCGTCCCATAAGATGCCCGCCCCTGCTCGCAAGTCCACCTCGTCACCTTCAATCAAACCGATGGCGACATGATAGTAACCAAATGCCTGCTCAACCAGTCGGACCACCTGCACCAGCAGTTCGTTTATATCTAGGGTCGAGGTAATCTGACGACCGACTTCAGCGATGACGCGGAACTGCTCCGCGCGGCGCTGCTCGGCATCGAAGAGCCGGGCATTCTCGATGGCGATGGCCGCCTGGTGAGCCAGGGATTGGAGCACCACGAGGTCGCTCTCATCGAAGGCGTTCAACTGGTCGCTCTCGACATCCAACACACCGATGACCGCGGTCTTCGTCTTCAGGGGCACGGCCAGCTCCGATTGGATCTTGCCCCAGCCCGGTAAGAGGAGGTATCGCGGCTCCTGGCTCACGTCGGGGGCCAGGAGAGGCTCACCCGTGGCGGCTACCCAGGCCGTGATCCCCTTCCCACCCACCTTGACACGCGGCGGTTGGAACTGGGGATCATCAAAGAGGGGACCAGCCCCGGTGTTGAAGACCATCTCATCGCCCTCGACCAAGCTAATCTGGACCAGGTAGTATCCGAAGGTCTCTTTGATCAAGCGGACGATCTCCCCCAGCAACTCATCAATATCCAGGATGGAGGTTATATGGCGACCCACTTCGCTGATGACGCGGAACTGCTCCGCCCGCCTCTGCTCGGTGTCTGCCTCTTCGAGCTCAGCAATATGCTGGCGCAGTTCTACCAGTTCATCTATCAGTTGCGTTCTTGTCTTATCTTCGTCGTTCATCCTCTGGGTCCCCGCCAATAGCTGGTAATCTCAACTGACTACGTCATATGATATGCAACTCACCCCTAAAATGCAACAAAGGGTTGCGTGTATGAGGTGCTCATGTCAAGTGCCTACCACCCGCGCCGGTTCTTCATCAAATCACTGTTGGATGACTCACGTTATCCTTGCTTGTAGCGATCTCTTGATGGGCTATGGGATGGCGGAGTGATTGAGCTAATCTCCCCTTCTTTGCCCTGTAAAGTACTAGAAGTGGCACGCATCCGTCATCTAAGGAAATAGCCCCTTATAGGATATCCTCTGGAGCTGAACGGGGGTGTCCTAAGCCGGAAAAGGGGCTTTTGCTATTATTGGGTCCACAGGTCCCCCTCCGGGATAGGGCTAACAGCCCCTGGCAGCATGACTGCTTATGGAAGACCGGACCGTCCCGGAGGGGATTGTGGCTCAAACCGTTTATAGAGAGCTGCACCTCGAGTGCCGTCTATAAGGCCACGGCGGAGCCACAACTGGACCATCAATCTCTTGAAAGGAGAAGAGAAGATGTTCTACGTGGGTATCGATTGGGCTGATCTAAAACATGATATCTGTGTAGTGGATGAGAAAGGTGAGAGAGTGGTCAAGTTCATCATTCCTCACACTGCTCAAGGACTGAGCAAACTCCACCATCGTCTCTCTATGCTCACACCGAACCGGGATGAGTTACTTGTGGCCTTGGAGACCGACAAAGGGTTGGTGGTCAGCTTCCTGCTTGATCTAGGGTATACCGTCTATCCCATCAACCCCAAGGTGGTCAGTCGCTACCGAGATCGCTACCGCACCTCCGGTGCTAAGTCTGACCCCTTGGATGCTCTAGTCCTGGCCAACATCCTGCGCACCGATAGGCATCGCTTCCGTCCCATTATGCCTGACAGCACCCTGGCCCGGGAGCTCAAGGTTCTGACCAGAGATCACAAACATCTGGTCAAGTCCCGCACCGCCCTCTCTAACCAACTGACCGCCTGCTTGAAGGCCTATTACCCCAGAGCCTTAGAACTCTTCTCTAAGGTGACTCAGCCCATAACCTTGGCCTTCCTGAAGGCCTATCCTACTCCTCAGGGCGCTTCTGGCCTCTCTTTGAAAGGGCTGAAATGTTTCTTGAGGGAACACCGCTATACTCATCCTCAGCGCGTGGAAGAGCTCTACAAGACACTTAAGCAACCCCAGATGCGTGTAGAGTCCTGGCTGGTGAGGGCCAAATCCCGTCACATGTTGGCCCTCGTGGCCTGTATTGACTGGTGTGGGTCAATGCCCAACTGGAGCCCCTCCTGAGCGAGATCAAAAGCTATGAGAAGGAGATCCAGAAGCTCTTGAAAAAGCATCCTGACAGCGAGATATTCCTTAGCCTGCCTGGGGCAGGAACCATCCTCGCTGCCAGGATGTTGGCTGAAATTGGCGATAACCGAAAACGGTATAGTGACTACCAAGGCCTCCAATGTGAAGCCGGCACAGCTCCAGTGACCATAGCCAGTGGTAACTACAGCTATGTCAGATTCCGGCGAGCTTGCAAGAAGTCTCTTCGGGCTACCCTACACCAATTTGCCTTCTGTAGTCGCAGGGAATCCGATTGGGCTAACCAATTCTACCACCAACAGAGGAGCAAGGGAAAATCGAACTCTCTAGCTACTAGAGCCCTGGCCAACAAATGGGTGAAGGTTATCTTCGCCCTCTGGCAAAAGAGGCAAACCTACAACGAGAGCTTTCACCTATGGGACAAGGCCCGCTACACCCTGAAGGCGCGCGCTGCCTGAATTGAAAACCATACCTTGACATAGAGAGTCTTCCATCCTCACTGGGAAGGGACTGTTCTCACGGGGATGGGGTCGTAGCGGCCAAGTCACTGGTCAGCGTGGCCACAGTGGCCTGGTCAAGCCCACGGGAAGCTTTCCCTTGGGCTTCGTGGATTAGAATAGCTATTCCAATATTCGGAAGCGCTGCGAGGGCCTCTGAAGGCTCACGTTTGCTCGACTCGTCCCCTTATGATAAACTCTAAATAGATAGAGGTCATCGAGGGCATATGAGTCTGGATTGGCAAACCATCGCTGAGGCTAGAAGCAAGGTAAGCAAAGAGATAGGGACGGTGGTCAAGGATTGGGGCGGGCAGATCCCTGTCGCTTTGGCCTACCCCAATAGTTACTATCTGGGCATGTCTAGCCTGGCCGTGCACGTGATCTATCGACTCTTCAATGAGCAGCCGGGGATAGTTTGCGAGCGGACCTTTTTCACCAAGGGGCAGCCGATCTCCCTGGAATCCCAGAGGCCTCTCATGGATTTTGTCGCCCTGGCTTTCACCCTCTCCTTCGAGATGGACTACTTCAACCTGGTCGAGATGCTCCGCCGGGCCGGCATCCCTCCCCTGGCCGAGGAGCGGGACGAAAGGCACCCTCTCCTCCTGGCTGGGGGGCCCTGTGTCACCGCCAACCCCGAGCCCTTGGCCCTCATTTTCGATGCTTTGGTCATCGGCGAGGGGGAAGAGGTGATCCCCACCTTGGCTGAAACCCTGCGACGAGAGGTGAGAGCCCCACGCCTGGAACTCCTCCGCCAGTGGGCCATGATCCCCGGCCTCTACGTGCCCCGCTTCTATCAGGTAGAGTACGATGGGCTAGAGATTGAGATAGAGCATGAGCCCTTCGCCCCCTACCCCGTCAAGAGGCAATGGGTGCGCGATCTAGATGCCCATCCCACCACCTCGGTCATCCTTACAGAAGAGACCAAATTCGGAGATATGTACCTGATAGAGGTGGCGCGAGGGTGTGGACGAGGGTGCCGCTTCTGCCTGGCGGGGTTCTCTTACCGTCCCCTTCGTGAACGAAGCGTGGACCTCCTTTTAGATCAAGCGAAAGGTGGTTTGGGCTACCGGGAGAAGATAGGGCTGGTGGGAGCCGCCCTCTCCGACTACTCCCAGATCGACGCTCTAACCCAAGGGCTTCGCCAACTGGGAGCCCAGATCTCGGTCTCCTCCCTGCGCGTCGATTCTCTCTCCGAAACGCTCCTTGAGGCCTTAGCCGAAGGCGGGACTCAGACCCTCACCATAGCTCCCGAGGCTGGCTCGGCGCGTCTCCGCTCCTGCATAAACAAAGATATATCCGAAGAAGAGATCCTAGAGGTCGCTCAGAGGGCCAGCCGTCATTTCCCCCAACTGAAATTATACTTCATGCTCGGTTTGCCCAGCGAGAGAGAAGAGGATATGGAGGCTCTAGTCCACCTAGCCCAAAAGATCAAAGAGCGGTTCTCCGGCCATCTCGTAGTGAGCCTCTCCCCCTTCGTCCCCAAGGCCCAGACCCCCTATCAATGGGCTCCTATGACCCCCTTGCCCGTTCTGGAGGCTCGTCTTCGTTATGTCAAGCAAGGGCTTTCCTCCATCGAGGTTCGAAGCGAGAGCGCGGCTGAGGCAACTATACAGGCCACCCTGGCCCGAGGAGATAGGCGCGTGGGGTTGGCACTAGCAAGCACCAAGGGGAAATCGCAGCCCGCCTGGAAACACGCCTTGGCAGGGCAAGGTCTAGCATACGAGGCACTATTAGAGGAGCGCCCCCGCGGCACCTTGCCTTGGAAGGTCGTCGATAATAGAGTAAGCGAGGAGTACCTGTGGCAGGAGTGGCGGAAGGGAATAAAGGCCCAGAACACCCCTCCTTGCCCGCCTGTTGAGTGCCTGAAGTGTGGGGCTTGCGATGAGGCCTTTTACGAAGCCAAACGAAAGGCTGTTACGCTTGCTCGATAAGCCTTCATTAAGCGAAAGCGGAATGATCCGGCATCACAAGGGAGGAGTCGCTTACTATACCCTCCCCCATCTGGGCTGGGGGGTTCAACACGCCATCTTCACCCGCCTGGGAGGTCTCAGCCATTCTCCCTTCGAGGGGCTCAACGTGGGCCACCTGGTAGGTGATGAGGACAAAGCCGTGGAGGCCAACCATCGTATCATCTATGAGACGCTTGATCTCAGTGCAAGGGAGGTAGTCACCGCCCGTCAAGTGCACAGCCATTCGGTGGCCGTGGTCGGACCAAAAGATAAGGGGCGAATCGTGCCCGCCACCGACGGCCTGGTCACCGAAACCCCGCGACTAGCCTTGATGCTCCGCTTCGCCGATTGCCTGCCTATCCTCCTCTACGACCCCCAAAAGCAGGTCATAGGTCTGGGCCACGCGGGTTGGCGAGGTACTGTGGGTCTATTGGCCCAGCGACTAGCCCGGACGATGAGGGAAGAGTTCGGTTGCCACCTGTCCCAGGTGAGAGCCGGTCTGGGCCCGGCCATCGGTCCCTGTTGCTACTCCGTAGGAGAGGAGGTAAAAGAGGCAGTGCAGGCCGTTCTGCCCCACTCCTCCGGAGCAGTGGTGGAAAGGGCGGAGGGGGTCCATCTCGATCTCTGGGAGGCCAACCGTTGGCAACTGAGGCAGTTAGGCATACAAAGGATAGAGGTAGGCAAGATCTGTACCGCGTGTAACACCGCTGAGTTCTTCTCCCATCGGGCCGAAGGAGAGCGCACGGGAAGGTTCGCTGTCTTGATGATCCTGCGAGGCGAGTAGGATGACCAACGAGGAGTGGAGAGCCGACTCTACCCCGAGGCTATCAAGAAAGGAGCGGAAACCCTTCTAGGCTTCGATTTCCTTAGCCAACCGAAGGATGGCCTGACGGAGAACGGCTGGAAGACGAACTGGGTAGTTGGAGGCTGGAGAAGGGTTTCAACGGGCGGATGCAGGTGGATATAGAGGTGAAAGGGGAACCCAGCCGTTGGATAACTTTGCGAGCCCAAAGGACTCTAAAGAAGGCTTGTCCCTAAGGAGATGAGCGTGCCGGAGAAGGTAGATATCGCTGCCAACTTAGAGAGGGTGCGGGAGCGGGTGGCTGATGCCGCTCGCCGGGCCCGCCGAAGCCCGGAGAAGATAATCCTGGTAGCGGTAGCCAAAACTATCGAGCCGGCCATTGTAAAAGAGGCCATGGCCCTAGGGTTGAGAGATTTTGGAGAGAACCGCGTGCAAGAGGCGGAGTGGAAGGTCCCCCTTTTGCCGGAGGTCAACTGGCACATGATTGGACATCTGCAACGAAATAAGGTCAAGAAGGCGTTGCTTATTTTCGATATGATACACTCAGTGGATAGCCTGCGGCTGGCTCAAGAGATCGACCGACGCGCTTCCCGCATCGGAGCGAGAGTTCCCGTGTTACTAGAGGTAAACCTCTCCGGCGAAGCCACAAAATATGGCTTCCGCATGGCTCCCTGTGTGACGCAAGGAGGGGAGAGAGAGGCCTTCTTCTCCTACGTAGAGGAGATCCTCGGGTTGCCCTGCCTCGAGGTGAGGGGGTTGATGACCATGCCTCCTCTGGTCGCTCACCCAGAGGAGGCTCGACCTTACTTCCAACGGCTGCGAGGGTTGCGAGAGGAACTAAAAGAGAGGTTCCCCCAGGCGTGTTGGGAGGATCTTTCCATGGGGATGACCGATGATTTCGAGGTAGCCATCGAGGAGGGAGCCACCATGGTGCGCATCGGGAGGGCTATATTCGGAGAGAGGAGGGAATAGCGATGAACGACCTCCAGGGGACTACCCTATCTTTCATCGGCACCGGGGTGATGGCTGAAGCGATGATAAAAGCGATCTTGGACAAGGGGCTGATAGAAGCCGAACGGATAGTGGGCAGCGGCCCAAGAGCCGAGCGAGCGCACGAGTTGGAATCGGCCTACGGCATCGTGGGAACCACGGATAACCGCCAGGCGGCCCGGGCGGGGGAGATCGTCGTCCTCTCCGTCAAGCCTCAGGTTCTCCCCTCTGTGCTGGAAGAGATCGCGGGAGAGATACCTCGCCAGTCGTTGGTCCTCTCCATAGTGGCTGGGGCCCCGATCAGGATGATAGGAGGGGCCTTAAGCCATGACTTCATCGTCCGCACTATGCCCAATACCCCGGCTCAAGTGGGCGAGGGGATGACCGTCTGGACGGCTACCCCTGAGGTAACCGAGGAGCAGCGCGCTCAAACGCGGAGCATCTTGAGGGCTATGGGCGAGGAGATCTACGTGCAGGACGAAGGGTACCTGAATATGGCCACCGCTCTCAGTGGGACGGGCCCGGCCTACGTTTTCCTCTTCATGGAAGCCCTCGTAGATGCAGGGGTACACTTGGGTTTCTCCCGCCGCGTCTCCCAGGAATTGGTGCTCCAGACCGTGCAAGGTTCGGTCACCTTTGCCCGTCAATCTACCCTTCACCCCGCGGAGTTGCGCAATATGGTCACCTCCCCTGGCGGGACCTGCGCTGAGGCCCTCTACCAGTTGGAGAAGGGAGGGTTGCGCACCGTCCTCTCCCGCGCCGTCTGGGCGGCCTATCAGAAGTCCAAATACCTAGGAGGCTTAGGCGAAAAATGATCTACATCGTTAAACTCATCGATACCCTCGTCAACCTTTTTTCTCTAGCCATTCTCATCCGGGTGATCCTCTCCTGGGTTCGCTTCGACCCCTATCACCCAATATCGGTCTTCATCCATCAGGTGACTGAGCCCGTCTTGGCTCCCATCCGTCGCTACCTCCCCTCCACGGGGATGATAGATTTCAGCCCCTTGGTAGCCCTCGTCCTCGTACAAGTAGTCCAAGTGGTTCTCAGCCAACTCTTGCTCTCCCTCTACTGAGAAAGGTCAAAAAGAAAAGCATGAGCGAGGAAGCCACTAGGCTAGCGATTCAGGAGAAGGATGGCTGTCTTATTATCCCCGTCCGGGTGGTGCCCAGAGCCAAAAAGAATGAGATGGTGGGGGTGGAGGGAGGGGTTTTAAGAGTACGGATAGCGGCTCCACCGGTAAAAGGGAAGGCTAACGAGGCGTTAGTGGAATCCTTAGCCCAGGCGCTAGGGGTGAGAAAGCGGCAGGTGGAGATAGTTAGGGGCCAGAGGGCCAGAGATAAGATCATAAGGGTAAGGGGTTTGTCGGAGAAGGAAGCGAGGAAAAGCTTAAGGAACCTCATCGCTTCCTAGCCCGTCTATATATCGGATGAGGTCAACGTGTATATCTTCAAGAGGCACAATCTGGGGCTAATACTTGCTATCTTGCTACTGGCCTCGGCGGTGGTTTCCTGCCGGGGCGGAACTATTCCCCTGGCGAACCCGCCGACTTTGACCCCTTCGCCGATTATGACCAGCACGCCAACTTTGCAACCTATGCCTTTTCCTACAGAAGCGATTGTGATTCCTACGCCTTCTCCTGAGGCCCCCAGCCTCTCTTGCGGGTCAGTTGAAGAGCAGGCACGAGAGGCTCTAGCCAACTGGCTGGGTATCTCCAGCGAAGAGATCGAGGTGGTGGAAGTCGAAGAGGTAGAGTGGCCGGATACCAGCCTAGGCTGTCCAGAGCCGGGGATGGCCTATTTACAGGTGATCGTGCCCGGGTGCCGGGTGGTGATGAGAGTGAACGATGACGTATATGAGTATCACTGGGGCGCGGGGCATGGAGTGCTATGCGATGGAGAGGGGAATTCGCTGATACGCGCCCCCTGTCAATAGGATGGACCCGATTTTGAGGTAAGAGAAGGCCCTACGGCCTCCAGGCCGGCCCCTGCTCCGCCTCGACGCTCTTGGTCAGGTTCACCCTGCCCGTTCCATCGACCCCGATGAGGTATAGGTCCCAGTTGCCATCCCTATAGGCGTAGTAGATTATCTTAGTCCCATCGGGGGACCAGGAGGGCCCGTAATCGTCGACGGTGTGGTCGTTAGTCAGATTCCGTGGCCCGGAACCGTCGGCGTTCATGATGTAGATCTCCATGTCATCATCCCGGTAGGACTCGAAGGCTATCCTCGTCCCATCGGGAGACCAGGTGGGCGAGGTATCGGTGGCCTCATTGGAGGTCACCCTCGTCTCCTCCCAGACATCGACCTCCATCTCCATCACGTAGATCTCCTTGTTCCCATCCCGCTCGGAGACGAAGGCTATCTTTGTGCCATCGGGAGACCAGACGGGCACGTAGTCCGGCTCCTCATTGGAGGTCACCCTCGCCTGCTGCGAGCCATCCGCATCCATGACATAGATCTCCCAATTGCCGTCGCGACGGGAGGCGAAGGCTATCCTCGTCCCATCGGGCGAGAAGGAAGGGCTGGAGTCCGGGGCCGGGTTCTGGCTCAGGTTAACCTGTTCCGAGCCATCGGCCTTCATAAGATATATCTCCCTGTTCCCATCCTGTTCGGAGACGAAAACAAGACGCCCATCATAAGACCAAGAAGGCCAGGTATCGTTCACCTCGTTTTGGGTCAAGGAAGTGCGGTTGGAGCCATCTGTGGCCATGAGATAGATCTCCCAGGTGCCGCTCTCCTCCTCCCAAAACATGTAGGCTATGGTCTGGCGCGCAGGCGATGGTTGGGTGGGAGAAACCCCTACGGCGGCAAGAGTCGTAGGAGTAGGCGATATCTTCCCTCCTTGACCCCCTTCCCCACCAGTAGGGGGTTGTGAGCGCGAACGTATCGACCACAGGAAAAGCAGGATCACCAGCAAAGCCGCGGCTACCGGCCAGAAGAACCTCCGGAGGCCTGGCCGTTTTTTCTCGCCAGGCCTTACCTCCCCGACTAAAGATCCCCCGAACTCCACCCTTTTCCCCAGCCAAGCCCTCAGTAGTTCGACTTGGAAGCGATAGGTATGGGGGGCCATGCTCACTAGAAGCCCTCGCTCTAGCAAGCGATGCAAAGCCACCCTCAACTCCTCCGGAGAGAGGGGTATCCTCCTTCGCTGCAAAAGGTAGCACACCTCCTCCTCCAGAATAAGGCCCTGGATGCCTCGCATAGCGCCCAGAGCCGCCAGCGCCACCCGCTCCTGGGGAGAGGAAGCGGCAAGGAGGTGCTCTAGATAACTCTCGCCCAAGATCATCGTCTCCGGCACCACTGCATCAACATCCTGGATGAGCACCCAACCCTTGGAAGCGCACCGCTCAAAGAGAGCATAGCAGAGGAGTTGAACAAAGTAGGGGTGGCCGGAGGTGAGGGCTAGAATCCGTTCCTGGGCCTCATAATCGTAATCGAGGATCTCTGCGCTAGGCTCGGTGATAAGCCGCCGTGCCTCCTCGCGATCCAGGGGGCCCAATCTCCATACTAGAGCCTGGGAGAGCATCTCCCCTGTGGGCCCCTCCCAGGTCAAAAGAAGGGTTAGTTTTAATGAGGTTAGATAGGAGAGGAGTTCGGCCTGAAGCGCTGAGTCGCCGCCTCCCCAGAGATGAAAATCATCCAGAGCCAAGAGAAGGGTCTTTCCCCCCACTACTTCGGAGAGTCGAGGGAGGAACTCCTCCCCGAAATAGGCAGCCTGACCTTCGAAACTAGGGAACCCAGCGAGAGGCGCCTGTAAGGACAAGGCGATCTCCTCTATCAGGCTCCCGGTCATAGCCAAGGCTATCTGCCAGAGGAGGCGATCCAGCCGAGACTCGGCCATCTCCCCCACCGGAAACACCATATAGTTGGCGCCAAGATGGGTGCTCAATTGATGAAGGAGGGAACTCTTCCCTATGCGGTGGGGGCCTTGCACTGCCAAGAGCGGTGGCCCCTTGTCGAGGCTGCTCTCTATCCAGTCCAAAAGATCAAGCCGCCCATAGAAATGCGACGTTTCAACGACCGGCTTATCTATCACATACGGGTTGGCGAAAGGGACTCCTTTGCTCAAGACATCCTACCCCTTTAGATAGAGGATGCGCTCGCAGTTGGCACAGTGGACTAACTCCCCACCGCGAAGCACCCTGGTCACTTTGCTTGTGGACACCGCCACTCCACACCCTTGACATATGTCGTTTTGGACCAAGGCCACCCCCTCCCTCCCCTTCCGACGGCGGAGATCCTCATAGGTGGCCAGATCCTCGGGGTCGATGGCAGCCTGGAGGCTCTCTCGCCTCCCCCTCAGAAGGGAGAGCCGGGAAGATAGCGCCGCCTGCTTCTCTTTCAACCCCACCTGTTCCTCTCTCCACTTTATCTCCAGCCTTTCCGACCCCTTCCTCTCCCTATCCAAACGTTCGTTCGCCGTCTCCAGTTGGCTCATGACCTCCAGAGTCTCGTCCTCGACCTCCACCTCGCGCCGTTTCAAGAGTTGCACCCCCTGCTCCAAGCCGGTCAGTTCCTTCGGGCTCTTCACCTTACCGCTGTAAAGGGTCTTCTCGGAGGCTTTTCTTTTCTCTATCACCCCCTCCAAATCTAGTTCCAAGTTCCGAAGCCGCCTCCGCAACTCCGCTTGCCATTCCGAAATCTGAGCCACGTTCTCCCGCGCCGAGAGGAGTTCCTCGCTCTCCCCCAGACCGCTCTCTACAACACGAAGGTTTCGCTCCGCTTCATCGATCTCCAGATCGATCACCTGCAAATCGTAGAGCCCCCGAACCCTTATGCCCATCTTCTAGGAGGTCTCCCCTCTATACCACACTCTACGCCGGACGAAGAGACGGACCAAAAGCAGCCCCACAAGGAAGCCTCCCAGGTGGGCGAACCAGGCTACGCCGCCTACCTCAGGCATGCCCAAGGAGGCGAGTCCGCTAAAGAGCTGGACGACTATCCAGAGGCCGAGAACAAGAACCGCCGGCACCTTCACCAGGCGCACAAAGTAACCCAAAGTCACCAGGCTAACCACTCTGGCCCGAGGGAAGAGGATAAGATAGGCTCCCAAGACGCCAGCGATAGCACCACTGGCCCCTATATTCGGCACCGGGGAATCGATGTTCACCGCGATCTGGGCAGCGCTGGCCGCCAGGCCACAAAGGAGGTAGAAGAGAGCGAAGCGGAGATGGCCCATGGCATCCTCGACGTTGTTCCCGAAGATCCAAAGGTAGAGCATATTGCCGATGACATGAAGCCATCCAGCGTGCACGAAGAGGGAGGTGAAAAGGGTCAAAGAGACCCTCAGATCGAGATTATGGGTCAGATCGTAGGGGATAATGGCTGCCGCTCGCACAAAACCCTCCAAGGCCTGGGGGGAGGGCAGGATGAGTTCGTAGATGAAAACCGCCACGTTAGCGGCGATGAGAAGGACGGTAATCAGGGGAAAGATCCGAGTAGGGTTCTCATCATATAAGGGTATCATCTCATGAACCATTCTACTACAAGAAGGCGTTGGATACAAGCCAGCCCCGTGTCAAGTCAAATGATAATGTTACCGAACGGAGATGGTTCTTTCAAATGATAATGTTACCGGGATGCCCTCTCCTTTCTGGCTCTGAATAGGTGTAGATAGCGTTTTGTAAACGTCCTCCGTCTT
>Ga0209979_1000541_pt1 | contig 50650 bp, 46 predicted proteins | sample AnhtaG_FD_183114 | JGI IMG/M metagenome (GOLD analysis project Ga0209979, IMG submission 183114) | Deep subsurface microbial communities from Anholt, Denmark to uncover new lineages of life (NeLLi) - Anholt_01485 metaG (SPAdes) (version 2) | ecosystem: Environmental > Aquatic > Marine > Oceanic... | reverse complement strand
AGCCTTCCTGTTATAATTTATCTGATTGGTGGCTGAATTATCTGATGTGATAACTTTTCTGGGCACTGCGGGAGCCAGATTTGTGGTTACACGTCAGTTTCTAGCTTCTGGTGGTGCATGGCTTAGCCTGGGTGATACTCAATTGCTACTTGACCCTGGTCCAGGATGCCTGGTTCAGGCTACCAAAAGGAATCTCGACCCTTCTAAGTTGAGTGCGATTATTTTGTCTCATCGGCATTTAGACCACAGTGGAGACGTCAATATCATGATTGAGGCTATGACTGAAGGCGGGATGAAGAAGAGAGGCATCGTTTTTGCCCCCGCTGATGCCCTGGATCAAGACCCTGTCATCTTGTCTTATATACGAGATGAGCCTGAAAAGGTAGAAATTCTAACTGAAGGCGGGCATTATAAGGTCGATGACATTTACTTTGAGACGCCGGTCAGACATCACCATCCTGTGGAGACATACGGCTTTATCTTTCGAACACCACGGCACACTTTTTCCTGGATTATCGATACCAAATATTTCGATGACTTAACCCATTACTATGCTGGCGACTTGCTGATTATAAATGTAGTCAGGTTAAATCCTGGGGCTCCTGTTGACCACCTATCTCTTCCCGAAGCAAAGCAGATAATTGAAGAAACAAAACCCAAAGTAGCGATACTCACTCATTTTGGCATGACGATGTGGAAAGCCAGACCATGGGAGTTAGCCCGGAAGTTGGCCGATGAAACGGGGGTTTCGGTGATAGCTGCTCGTGATGGCATGAGGTTTGACTTGGTAAAATTGGAGAAGTGAAGAGCTTCCTGGCAACGGCATATTTTCCCAAAGAGTCCCCCCTCCAGTATCGTCTGCGCTGGAGCGTTTCACTTCCGTGTTCGGGATGGGAACGGGTGGTTCCACCCCGCTCTAGTCACCAGAAAGCTCTCCGAACTCAGTATAATACATTCTTAAGTGGTTGTAAAAGAGATGGTTCCTGAGCAGAGGTGGTTTGTGTTTGAACTTGATGTCCTAGATTTGTAAGTCTTTGTTGAGGGTGATTTTTGGAGATTATTGAAGGAATTCATCGAATTGAAGTGCCCCTGCAATTTATGGTGATGTCTGTATACTTATATTTACTGGAAGGTGATGAGGGCTTAACCTTAGTAGATTGTGGCCCAAATTTGGATGTAACTTATGATTCTTTAAGTAGATATTTAGCTAGTATAAATCGCAAATTTAGCGATATACATTTAGTAGTTGTTACCCACTATCACGCAGACCATTACGGATACATTGGCGAGTTGAAGAAACTGACTAACGCAGAGACAGCAATGCATAGGATAGGAGCTGGTCTGGCCGAGGGGTATAGGTCAAATTCTGAAGAGCACATGGATGGGGTTGTTCAACTGGCTACCCAATATGGCATGCCCGGGGAATATACTGAGATAATCAAACCGCTTCTTGGTATATTGCGGCGAATAGTCTCCCCTGCCAGGATAGATAGGAACTTAGAGGACGAGGATGAAATCTCTATTGGCTCTTCAAGATATCTTGTGATTTGGACTCCTGGACACTCTCCCGACCATGTCTGTCTTTACAATCCAGAGAAGAAGGTTCTGCTCTCAGGAGACCACTTATTGCAGGAGATCACCCCTCACATTGGCATTGATGCCTTGAAAGGAATAAATCCCCTGAAGGATTACCTTAAATCTCTGCGGAGAATAAGAGAATATGATATCGCCGTCGCTTTCCCCGGTCACGGTCCGCTAATTAAAGACCCTCAAGGGCGGATAGATGAGATATTACATCATCATGACGAGCGGATGAGGCTAATGAGCGAAGCTGTTGCTGGGAGTCCAAAGACTGCCTATGAGGTATCGCTTAATATTTGGGGAGAGGAACTACCCATATTCGAGAAGCCACTCGCCCTTGCGGAAACAGTGCAACATCTTGAGCTGTTGGTAGAGGAGGGGAGGCTCCAAAAGATTCTGCGTAATTCAATCGTTTACTTTAAAAAATAGGGTTGGCGTTAAATCCTCAATAAGGAGAATCTTAGAAACCCATTGTTATGCTTTTTCTTGAGAGAAATAGTGTAAAATTTCCTACGGCGCGGGAATAATGTAGTGTGAGCTAACATCTAAATGTGAGGTTAGTCTAGAAGCAAAAGGAGGTGATTTATGTATTTCGATATTGATTCAGGAATCAGAGAAAACGAAGAGTTGACCATGTTAAGAGAGCAGACCCATAAATTTGCCGCGGAGGTAATAAGACCTGCTGCGAAGGAACTTGACCGGATGGAGCCGAGGAAGGTGGCGGAAAAAGATTCACCCTATTTTGATGTAATGAAGCAGATGAAAAAGATGGGCTATCACAGGATGCAAATACTTAAGGAATACGGGGGCCTGGAATTGACTCCGGATGAAATACACATAGTAAACGAAGAGCTTGGTTGGGGGAGTGTGGGGTTAACAACGGCGATAGGTGTAGATTCTCTACCACCGGCAATGGCGTCTCTAGTAGGTTCGCCTCAGTTGATAGAAGAGGTGGTGCGTCCCTGGATGGAGGACACAGAGGGTAAATATCATGGCTGTTGGCCTGTGATGGAGGAAGCGCATGGCTCAGATTATGTAATCGGGATGAACTATCCTCATCCCGAGGAATTTGGCAGCAAAGGTTTTGTTACTGCTGATCCGGATGGAGATGGCTGGGTTATCAATGGTGCAAAGTCCTACTGGACATCTTCTGCCCCATGTGCCAACTATGCCTTCCTTATTGTGAATCTCCCTCCTCACAGAAGTATTGCTGATATGGGCGGATGCATAGTTCCACTGACCTTACCGGGCGTAACTCAAGGTGCGCCAATAGATAAACATGGCTTGAGGGATGACCCTCAAGGGGAGCTTGCCTTTGATAATGTCAGAATTCCTGCGCATTACATGCTCCTTGCTGAACCTGTTTTCGGGCACTTCGCTTCTAAAGTAATTATCAGCTCGACGAGCTGTGGCATGGGCTGCATGTTCACCGGACTGGCGCGAGCTGCATTCGAAGAGGCTTTAAAGTATACCAGGGACAGAGTACAGGGAGGGAAGCCTCTAATCGAACATGATGTGACGAAACTAAGACTTTCTGACATGTTCTTAAAGGTTGAAACTGCGAGGTATTACACAAGGGTGGTGCTGAGACATGTTTTGGAACGCAGTAGAGCTTTAACTTTTGATCAATCAACAGCGCACGCTCTTACAGCACAGGTTTACGCTACCAATGTAGCGTATCAGGTAGCACATGAATCCCGGCAACTTCATGGTGCAAATGGGCTTACCAAAGACTATCTCATTGAAAAGCTTTATAGAGATGCGACGGCTGGACTGATGGAGGATGGCTCCAACGAAGCGCTGGCCCTCGAAGCTGCGTATGCCCTTCTTGAAGAGGGAAGATATACTACGGAATAGGAGGGATGGAGTATGGAGAATACCGCCAAACGAAAGAAACAGAAACAAAAATTGTACAAGGAGGTAGAAAATGGCATTAGTATTTGGCTCAATGGAATGGTATGAGAAAGTGAAAGAACTGGCGAACAAAGATGAGGATTTCAAAAAAGGAACAGCAGACTGGGAAGGAGCTATGCGCACCGTGGTCATTTATGATGAGGAATTTCTGAAGGATTATTCCAAGGAAGAATATGTCAGGTCATTTATGGGCACGCTAGGTCTAGTAAGTAAGGAAGAGCGTGTGAAAGCCTATGAGGGAACCCCTGTGGGAGAGCTGATGAAGAAGCTGGGTTATGCCCTAGATGTGGATGTTGCCGATATAGACCCTGCTGATGCAGCAAAGAGGTTTTCACAATTAACCGTAGATGATATAGCAGGAGTAGAAGCGTATAGTGTTTTTGAGCCTCACCATGGTGTTCTCAAAGAGATGAGGCCAATATTGCCAGACGAGTATAAAGATGCTCGCTTCACCCTCACCGGCCGATATTCTGCCTGGAAGGCAATGGCTGCAGGGAAGGCGAATTCTACCCAGCTGGTAATGTCGGGCAAGATGAAGCTTGAAGGTGACATGTCATATATAATGAGGCACATGGCTGCAATGAATGCGCTGAATAGCATATATCAACAGATTGAGCTTGTCCCCTAGTCTCATCTTCTGGAAAGGAGGTGAGGGCGAGGAGGTGTAGTTACTGTATTAAACAAAATTTAGAAAGGAGGGATCAGGATTAGGAGAAGCATAAAAGTATCCTTGGACAAGGTCAAACGGAAATCTGACACTTTAGGTTAACAAAGAAAAGGAGGTGTATTATGGGTTTTGTCAAATCATTAGAATGGATCACTGAGAATTATCCGGAGACCGCGGAGTTCTATGATGCGGAAGTGCTGACAATTTATTTTGAAACCAAGCCTGAAGTTGTAGAGCGATTGCTCCCTCCGCCGCTTGAACCGTTCGAAATACCTATCGGCTTTGTTTTCGTCGCCAATTATCCTAGAACCAATTTTAGCGTGCCATATTTGGAGAGCGCACTCTTCTTACAGGCCAGATATAATGGTGAAGAGGGGGCCTATTGCCTTGCGATGCCAGTTACGGACGACATGGCCTTAATTCTCGGCCGCGAAATCTATGGCTATCCCAAGAAAATCGCGAAAATCCATCTCAAGCGCAATGGGATTGAGGTAGAAGGCTGGACAGAGCGCCGGGGGGTGCGTTTCCTAACCGTCCACGCAAAGCTCACCAGCAAATGGAACGATGAGAGCGCGCAGGAAGTGTTTGCCGAGATGTTTAAGGACAAAATTGATCTCGTTGTCTATAATTTCAAATATTTTCCAGCACCCGGTGGGGCTGGCGGCGGGGTTGGCTTCGACTACAATCCGCGTCTCATCAAGGAAGTGGTACAATTGCGCCCCAACAATGTAGAGATGGGTGAAGCTGAACTTGTGCTCCAGTCTTCAGAGCATGACCCATGGGGTGACGTAGATATTGTCCGAGTGCTGGGCGCGTCATACAGCATAGGCAACAACACCATGCTGCCTGGCAGTGTTGTAGCCGAAGTCGACCAGAATGAATTCGCACCGTATGCATTCATGAAGGTAGACAGGTTACGATGATGTGTAGCTAAGTACATTAGCAAAATTATTGGTAGCGTCATGATTTTACGGCTTCGCTATTGTTCTAGCCAGGATGTGGAAGAGGTCACTCTCAGCAATAGGGGTGAGGTCTGGTCCTATACCGTCGTGTATGAGGGCTACCGCAATTTAGTAGGATTGACTCCGCCTTATGCTGCCGCTTTCGTAGGGTTATCCGAAGGTGCATACGTTCATAGTGCTATAGTCGGGTGCAAGCCAGAGGAGGTGAAAGTTGGCATGGATGGCGAACTGGATTTTCTGGATATTGGCAAACAGCAAGTAGTATACATATTCAAACCTGTCGCAGGATGAAAAAGGAGGGATTTTTATGAAGGTTTTAGTTACCGGCATTTCTGGTTATTTAGCCTCCGTTGTTACTCCTCGCCTTCTCGAAGATGATGAAGTTGAGGAAGTTCGTGGTGTTGACCTCAAATATCCCCAGAACATAGACACAACAAACTCAAAACTAGTGTTCATTAAAAAAGATGTCAGAGCCCCCGATATCGTAGATTCCTTTTCAGGAATTGATGTGTTATTCCATTTTGCCTTTATTGTAAACCCTGATGTTCCTTATGAGGAGATAGATTCAATAAATATTGAGGGCTCAGAGAATATCTTTAACGCCGCAGCAAAGGCAGGTGTTAAACATATCCTTTACACCAGTTCAATTGCGGCCTACGGTGCCGACCCAACGCACAAATTACCCTTAAAAGAAGATTCCCCTCTTAAACCAAATGAGGATTGGTATTACTCAAGAGCAAAAGGTGCTGTTGAAAGATTTCTAAACGAATTTGAGCAAAAATACCCTGACATAAAAGTAACCAGATTCAGACCGGCAATATTTCTGGGTCCAAATATCGATAATCAATTCGGCACTCTTTTAAGATCTCCGGTGATTATGGATTTGGGCTATGATGCTAAAATTGAATGGGTGTGGGATCAGGACGTTGCCGATGCAATATATCTTGCTTTTGAAAAGGGAAAAACTGGTATTTACAACTTAGGTGGTGAAAATCCCTTAACCTGGAAAGAAATTGCTGAAATTACAGGGAAAGAGACATTGGACATTGATCTAAACAGCGAAAGTGGTAGGGAATTATTTAGCCAACTTCTTACCGCGATGGATAGAGGATTTGCAGAGTGGCTTGATAAACCTGTTAGATATCCTATACTGGTGGATTCTTCGAAAGCTAGAAAGGAGCTTGGTTGGCAACCGAAATATGACTCTGCTGGTGCTATAAAAGCCTTCCTCGGGCTCTAAATAAAAAGGATATTACTTAGGTGGTGAAAATGGCTCGTAAGGTAGTGGTTCTGGGTGTAGCGGTAACTAAACTTGTTAGGGAGACCACCAAAAACGTGATGATATTTAAAATGTAACGGGGAAATCATTCCACTGGAGGCAGAGACGGCGCTACTTTTCTTGGTTAAACTTCTAAAATATCCCTTGGCAAAATCTTCAGTTCTTACAAGCAGCTATTTTTCAGTAGATGGGCAAACAACATCTAACCTCTGAGTATTTCGTCGGCACCAGTGGCTGGCACTATGACCATTGGCGTGGGCTTTATTATCCTGAAGGATTGGCAAGGCCAAAGTGGCTGCAATTTTATGGTAAACAGTTTAACACCGTTGAGCTCAACAATAGTTTCTATCACTTGCCTACTGAGAAAGCTTTTATCACCTGGCGAGAGTTAGCACCTGAGAACTTTGTTTATGCGGTTAAGGTAAGCCGATTCATCACTCATCTAAAGAAGCTGAGGAATATAGGCGCTGCATTGGACAATTTCCTGTCACGAGCCTGCTTGCTTCAAGATAAGCTAGGTCCTCTGTTATACCAGTTGCCGCCTAATATGAAACGCAATGACGTAGTGCTGGAGAGTTTCTTATCCAGTTTACCTCAAGAATACCGGCATGTATTTGAATTCCGCCACGAGTCCTGGATTGATGACGCTGTTTTTGAAATCTTAAGACAATACAAAGTTGGTCTGTGTGTTTTCGATATGCCTGGTTTCACCTGTCCTCCGGTGGCTACTAGCGATTTTGCCTACATTCGATTTCATGGCAGTGGAGGGATGTATTCAAGCTGCTATTCCAATGAGGAGCTTTCCCAATGGGCTAAAAAAATTGCTAAATTGGCCAAGGGAGTGAAAATTGTTTATATCTACTTCAACAACGATGCTGAAGCCTTCGCTATAAAAAATGCCTTGACCTTAGCAAGTTACCTGGAGCATTAGCTAGCGATCAAGGTACCCTTTTTAATGTTTTAAGCTCATAAATATTCCTTGATGTTCCTGGCTAAAGCAGGTGTTATGCCTTTCGTTTTACTGAGCTCTTCTGGAGAGGCTTCCTTGATGCCCTTGACTGACTTAAATCTTATTAACAAAGCCTTTTTTCGCTTTGGTCCAATGCCGGGGATATCGTCTAACACTGAGGCAATGCCTTTCCTGCTGCGTAACCTCCGATGATAGCTTATAGCGAAACGATGTGCCTCGTCCCTCGCTCTTTGAAGCGTGTGCAGAGCGGAAGAATCCTTAGGAATATCAACTGGTTCTGCCTTGCCGGGCATGAAGACGTCTTCATTTTCCTTAGCTAGACTGGCGACCGGCACAGAATGCATTCCTAATTCTTCTATGGCATTGACCGCCGAGCTAAGCTGTCCTTTGCCGCCATCGATGAGAATGAGGTCTGGGTTGATCGCCCAGTTATCTTTCTGTGGAGTTGTTTCGTTAAGCTCCCTTGCACCGGCGGCTCTTTTAAATCTCCGTCTCAATACTTCCTGGATCATGGCGTAGTCATCAGCACCGGTTACTGTTTTGATCTTGAAACGGCGGTAATGAGCTGGCTTGGGTATCCCTTTCTCCAGAACAATCATGCTGCCTACGGCTAACGCCCCTTGAATATTGGAAATATCGTAGCATTCTATCCGTAATGGCATTCGTGGCAGACGGAGTTTGTCCTTGAGCTGTTGTAACCCCGAAGTTATAGCTTGTAGATTCATTTCCTTAGCTTTGGCTAGCTGCAAGCCTTTATTGGCATTGTCAATCGCCATGTTCATCAATTGTCTCTTTGCCCCCCGCTTCGGCACTTGGAGGCTTATATTGCCTCCTCTTTGTTTCTTGAGCCATTCGGAAAGTGTTGGAAGTTCATTCACTGGGTGTTGAAGCAATATTGTAGGTGGAATATATGACGATGAGGCGTAATATTGCTTTACGAAGCTGGTAATTATTTCGTTTGGTGTCTCACCATGGACATTTTCCATGATGAAATGGTCGCGCCCAACAAGCTTATTGTTGCGGATGAAGAATATCTGCACACAAGCCTGCCCCTTGTTTTGTGCTAAAGCGATAATGTCTTGTTCCCCTTTCAAAATGACGGCAATTTTCTGTGCCTCGATTACCTTCTGTATTGCCGTGATTTGATCGCGAAGCAAAGCGGCCTTTTCAAACTGGAGGTAGTGGGATGCATCCATCATTTTTTGATTTAATTGGCGAAGGACTAGCTCCTGCTTGCCTTCTAGAAATTGAATAACTTGATTTATCATCTCGTGGTATTCCTCTTTGGTTACAGCGCCAGTACATGGTGCGAGGCATCGGTGAATATAATATTCGAGGCAAGGCTTTTTGTCTCTGCCGGTGATGGTTTTAGTGCAGGAGCGAAACGGGAAAATTTTCTTTATCAATCTCAATGTTTTGCGAATGGAACCGGCACTGGCGAAAGGGCCGAAGTATCTAGCACGGTCTTTCTGAAAACGGCGAGTAATATAAACACTGGGCCAATCTTCAGTGACATTTATTTTAAGATAGGGGAAAGTTTTATCGTCTTTTAGGCGAACATTGTAGCGTGGGCGATGCCTTTTTATCAGGCTGCATTCTAATATCAATGCCTCTTGCTCGGAATTGGTGACTATGAAGTCAATGTCGCTTACATTTGACATTAAGCGCTGAATTCTTGGGGGAAGATTTCTATGTTCTACAAAATAGCTTTTTACCCGGTTGCTGAGGTTGGCAGCCTTGCCTACGTAGAGCACGTTCCCCTGTTCATTCTTGAACCAATATACTCCAGGGTTTGCGGGAAGAGTTTTCAGTTGTAGCACTAATTTTGCTGATGTCACAGTTGAATACTATAACAACAGGGGATTACCACGGGCAAAAAGTGTGATAAAATGAGGTAAATGAGAAAAGATGTGGGCACTTTCCTGGAATACCTCACTGACAGTAAAGGTTGTTCACAGAATACTCTGGCTGCTTATTCTAATGATTTAAACCAATTGATGACGTTCATTGAGACAAATAAAGGTGAGGGTGCTATTGACTCAAACGATGAGCTAATGAAAGGCTATCTATTTAACCTCAGGGACAGAAAGTATTCTTCAGCCACGGTAGCTCGGAAAATAGCCTCAACGAAGTCATTCTTCAAGTTCATGGTCGACATGGGCAAATCGAAGAGCAATCCGGCGAAAGGTTTGTTATCTCCCAGGGTTAAGAGGCGTTCACCGTCTGTCTTGTCTCCCTCCGAGTTTCGCCGTTTGTTGGCGGAGTCAGCGAAGCTATCCACTCCAGAGGCCAAAAGAGATAAGGTGATGTTAGAATTACTTTATGCTACAGGCTTGCGGGTAAGTGAGTTAGTATCGCTGGATACCAAGGACATTAATTCGGAGCAGCGTTATCTTTATTGCTCTCATGGCAATTCAAAGAGGCGGATTCCGTTTGACTCTTATATTGCCAAGCTATTGCGGGACTTTATCAATGGTGCCAGGTTTGAGCTCCTGTATGATGAGGGGGAGAAAGCGCTATTTTTGAATCGGCTTGGCAAGAGACTCACCCGGCAGGGATTCTGGGAAATTGGCAAGAATTATGCTTCTAAGGCTGGGCTTGGTGGTAAAGTTACCCCGCGGACCCTGCGGCATAGTTTTGCGGCAAATAAATTACAAACTGGTGCTGAGCTTCGAGATGTGCAACAACTCCTGGGACATGTTTATATCTCAAGCACCAAGGTTTATGAGCAAATAGGTCCCACATTAAGGTAAAAGGTATGCCCAAAAAGTCACACCGTAGTAAGGCAAAGCATCGTGCCAAATCGGCGAGAATAGCCAGAGAGAGAAGTTCGCAACAAGTTGTCTCAACCGTTGCTGAGTCGGGTGCCTTAGCCAGAAAGAAAGTTCCTGAAGGCCAAGTTTTTGTTGATCGCTATCAATATGTAATGCCCGAGCTACGGCGTATTGGCATCCTCGGTGGCGTGATGATTTTAATTCTCATAACGTTATCTTTTATCCTTGGTTGATTTGAAAGTAACCTGTGGTGGATTTAAGCCTTGCTCGGGACAATTTAATTGCCAAACTCAGCTTGGAGATTTCTGATAAGCGTGTGCTTGAAGCTCTGCAGCGTGTTCCGCGCGAAACTTTCGTACCTCAAGATCAGTATTATGCCGCCTACGAAGATAGGCCATTGAGCATTGGCTTTGGGCAAACTATCTCCCAACCTTATATTGTGGCTTTAATGGTGCAGGCGTTAGAGCTTAAAGGTGGGGATAAAGTCCTGGAGCTGGGTGCCGGGAGTGGCTATGAAGCAGCCATATTAGCCGAGTTAGCCAGTGAGGTTGTCACTGTAGAGCGCATACCTGAATTGGTAGAAGGAGCTAAACATGCTTTGGAAAAGCTTGGTTACTCTAACGTTAAGGTTCACCTTGCCAGCAGGGAGTTAGGTTGGTCTGATGAGGCACCCTATGATGCTATCATAGTTTCCGCTGGTGCCCCCACTATTCCCCAGATTCTTTTGAACCAACTATCTTTTGGTGGACGGTTGGTGATTCCGGTGGGTTCCCGCTGGCAGCAGGACTTGCTGAAGGTTACCAAAATGCGGAAGGGGAATAAGGTGGAGAATTTAGGTGGGTGCTATTTTGTGCCACTCATTGGTGAAGGTGCCTGGGAAGAATAAAGCAAATAAGGAGGTGGAAATGGAGGTATTTGAAGCGATAAAAACGAGACGTAGTATTCGTCATTACAAATCTGAGGCTATTGCTGAAGAAAAGCTTAATGCTGTTTTGGAGGCTGCCCGTTGGGCACCCTCTTGGGCAAATACTCAATGCTGGAGGTTTATAGTAGTTCGAAATAATGACACGAAAGCCAGGTTAGCCGATGCCCTTACGTCTTGGAATCCAGCTCACGAAGCTATCAAAGAGGCGCCCATAGTTATCGTGGTTTGTGCTGAGCAAGGCAAATCTGGTTTTTATAAAGATGCGCCAGTCACTGATAAAGGTGATTGGTGTATGTTCGATGTAGCGCTGGCAACGCAAAACCTTGCCTTGGCGGCACATTCTCTAGGCTTGGGCACTGTGCATGTTGGTGCCTTTGATGCTCAAAAGGTGGCGCAGATTCTAAACGTACCCCAAGGTGTAGCAGTGGTGGAAGTACTTCCTTTAGGTCATCCAGCTGAGGAAGCCAAGACACCGAAAAGAAAGGAACTTTCCGAACTGGTATTCCGTGAAAATTACGGGCAAAAATAGAATGCCCTCAAGGGAATTCGAATCCCTGTCTTCAGCTTGAAAGGCTGACGTCCTAGTCCCCTAGACGATGAGGGCAAGCAACAGTATTCTAGGGATAAATAGCCGAGGTTTCAAGACCAGTGGACTGTGGTAAATCGAACATTAAATTCATATTTTGAACTGCCTGCCCTGCCCCTCCCTTTATTAAATTGTCCAGGCAGCTAATGACGATAAGCTTATTTGTCCTTAAATCAATGGTGGGATAAATGATGCACAAGTTGGTTCCTGTGGTGTATTTGGTTTGGGGAGGATTATCTGCTATGTGAACAAAGGGAGCATTCTTGTAAAAATCACGATAAAGCTGTTGTAGTTCCTTTTTGAGTAAATTACTATCCTTCAATGGAGCATAGCATGTGGTTAATATGCCTCGGGTCATGGGGACTAAATGAGGCACAAAAGTCGCTGATAAGGGAAGCTCTGGATTTAATGCTCTTAGCTCTTGTTCAATCTCAGGCAGGTGGCGGTGTCCTTCAGTGGCATAAGCGGAGGCGTTTTCATTGGTTTCAGCGTAATGGCTGGCTAAGGTCAAAGTTCTGCCAGCGCCAGATACCCCAGACTTGCTGTCAATTATTACTTCAGGTAAGATGACGGCTTCTTTGACTACCGGTGCTAATGCCAGGATAGCGCCAACGCTGTAACAACCAGGATTGGCTACCAGGCGTGCTGAAGCTATCTCCTTTTCATGAATTTCAGACAATCCGTAAATTGCTTCCTGCAACAAATCGGGAAATGGGTGGGTAAAGCCATACCATTTTGGGTATTCATTGGCGTCTTTTAACCTGAAGTCAGCACTGACATCGATGACCTTGATGTTTTGTGTCAGCAAAGAAGGCACTACGTCCACGCTTGATTTATGGGGCATTGCCGAGAAGGCAACATCTATATTGCTATCTATATCGGCTTCTATTAACTGGTTTATATCGCCCAGGTGCGGGAAAACCTCACCCAGCTTTTGTCCTGCAGCACTTCTTCCTGTAATAGATTTAAGTTCTACCTCGGGGTGGTGATGAAGCAAGCGAACTAGTTCGATGCCAACATACCCGGTAACATTTATTATGCCAGCTTCTATTTTTGACACTGAAAGCCATTATACTATGTAATATTTGATTAAGTGAAGCAATAATGTTATTTTTATCACTTAACTTCATGGGGGAGGAGCATGCCTAAGATTTATTTCATAGACGTTACTAATCGGGACGGCGTTCAAACTGCTAATCTCGGCCTATCTAAGCTTGAGAAGACCATAATAAACATCTATCTCAATGAGATGGGTATCTTTCAATCTGAGTTTGGTTTTCCTACAACGAGACACGAGTCGGCTTACCTCCAGGCCAATTTAGAATTGGCTGCCATAGGGGTTTTGCAACCTATTCGGTTGTCCGGGTGGCTAAGGGCGATAGTCAGTGATGTCGAAACAGCATTTAGGTTTGTTCCCGATATCCGACATCTCAATCTATCAATCTCTACATCAGCCCAGATGATTTCCGGTAAATTCCGTGAGGAAAAGAAGCGTGAGGATATTGTAGAGATGATGATTGATGCCGTGGAAGCTGCTAAAGCACTTGGAACTGAAAGTATTGGTGTAAATGCTGAAGATGCCTCCAGAACAGACATGGACTTTTTAATCGAATTTGCCTCAGCAGCAAAGGAACACGGAGCTCAAAGGTTCAGGTATTGTGACACTCTCGGCTACGATGACCCTTTTACCATATATGAAACTGTCAAGACGCTGGCGGAAAATGTAGGGATTCCCATCGAAGTTCATTGCCACGGCGATTTAGGTATGGCTGTCGCTAATTCTGTTGCTGGAGCTAAAGGAGCTATAGATGGTGGGCAGGATGCTTATATCAACACCACGCTTAACGGGATGGGAGAGAGGGCAGGCAATGCTGACCTCGTGGCAACAATTCTAGCAGTGACTAAATCGAAAGGATTTGCCAGCAGGTATCGATTGGGGAAGCGAATTAACCTGAAAAAGGCGTGGAAGATAAGCAAATTTGCCAGCTATGCCTTTGGGGTTCCTGTCCCGATAAATCAACCAGGGGTTGGAGCCAATGCTTTTGCTCATAGCTCTGGCATTCACGCTGATGGTGTGTTGAAGGATCCGGAGAATTATGAGCTATATGATCTTGCTGAATTAGGCCGAGGAAAACTAGAGTTTGTGGAAACTGGCAGGGAGATATGTTTCGGTGAATACAGTGGGATATCCGGGTTCAGGCACATAATGGGAAAGATGGCGATAACCTTTGAGGATAGTGCGAAAGCTAGAGAGATTCTGGAATTGGTGAGGTATGCCAATGTTGAGGCTCAAAAACCCCTTGTTGAGGACGAGCTGTTGTTCATCGCTGCGTATCCACAGATTGCAAAGAAGCTGTTAACGTTAAGCCCACTGGAGTAATGTCCTGTGTTTACTTGATAGGCTGAATTTGCCCCTGGATTTACTGAATGTCTTCAATAAGATAGTTGAAAATACCAGCAGGAGCAATAATGCTGATGGTTTGCCCTTTTTGTTTACGTAACAAAGCTTTACCAATGGGTGAGGCGATGGAAATTATGCCCTCCGCTGGGTTTGTCTCTTTCGGGTCTGCTAGAGTATAGCGAAGCTCCCTGCCTGAGGCTGAATCACGAAGCTTCACTGTATTCCCAATTTTTATCTGTAAAGTATCTTGGGTCGCACTTATGACTGTTGCTGAATTCAAGATCATCTCTAGCTCCTTTATTCTGCCCTCCAGGTGTGATTTATGTTCCCGTGCTGCTTGCAATGGTGCATTTTCGCTGAAGTCCTTATCGGCTGCTGCCTGGCGTATCTCCTTAAGGACTTCGGAACGCGCGCTCTTGAGGGTGGTTAACTCTGCTTCCATTTTAGCGTGACCTTTCCTGCTCAGGGCAGATTGCATTTTGGGAATTTGTTGAATCGCTGTGGCTGTTTTTGAGGCCGTTCTTTTCGCCCGAACATGGCTGGCTAGCTTTACCTTAGTGAAGCCCTTTCTATGGATATAGTTAAGGAAGGGTCTAATTGGCTCAGCGGCTGAAGGGGTAATCCGCTCGGTGTAGTCAGCTATATCAGGTGGGGTGATGCTGCTTGCTTTCCTGCTCACGCCAAGCCATCGCACAAGATTATAAATTTCTGCTTGTGCCTTTTCTTTTTGTTCCGGAGGCAAATTGCCCAGAAAGCTGTTAGCTACCTCGAGGAGTGTAGCATCCTGCTTGGCGGTATCTTCCATCAACGGAGTAATAATAAGACGGGAAGGGGAGTTGTGTCAATCGAGGGCGTAAATGGGGGTTATCATTTGAAAGAGTCCCTCCTTACGTCATTGCGAGGAGCGTTAGCAACGAAGCAATCTCAGTTTTGTCATTCTAAGCCTCATGGGTGAAGAATCCCTTATGGGTTGCTTCGCTTTGCTCGCAATGACAATGGGGAAAAGGCTTACCTTGATGGCATAATGTAGCCAATAAACTTGTAAGCTAGTTTGGCCAATAAAAAGGCGTAGGAAGGTAAGCTTCCTTCAGGGCAAAACTCCATTAAGTCAAAGCCAACTATGTGTTTGTGAATTGCTGTTAGCTTAATTATCTTCAAAACCTGTTGCCACTGTAGGCCATCAGGCTCAGGGGTGCCTACCGCTGGCATGATTGATGGGTCAAGGACATCCACATCTATGGTTACATAAACATCGTCGCTAAGCGAAGATAGCATCTGTTTTTCGAAGTTTTTATTTTCTGTTAAGGTGGGCATGTAAAAAACACTCAGCTTGTTCTCAGTTATGAATTGTTTTTCCTCCCGGCTAAGGCTACGGATTCCAACCTGAATAATGGGGCAGAGTTCATGGATACGGCGCATGACACAAGCGTGACTATATTTGGTGCCTAGATATTCATCACGGAGGTCGGCGTGGGCATCTAGTTGCAGCACGGAAAGTCTGGGGAATGCCTCCTTAAAAGCTCTAACTGTTCCCAGGGTAGGCAAGTGTTCCCCGCCAAACATTACCACAAATTTCCCCTGCTTAATTAGTTTCTTGGTTGTTTGATAAACCCTGTTGACCATTTCTTCAGGGCTGTTCATCATCGGCTCTACCTCAGGCAGGGTATGGATGCCGACTTTGCATATCTCACGCTCTAGTTCGAGGTCATAAAGCTCCAGATATCGAGAGGCGTCAATTATGCTTTGCGGACCATAGCGAGTTCCGCTTCTCCATTCAGTGGTGCTATCATAGGGAACGGGCAAAATAACCACTTTGGCTGATCTTAACTCGGAATAGGGTGGCTGTAAGCCGGCAAAGACTCTGGAGGGCATGAATGGCTGCCTGTTATCTTCCATGGTAAGCGAAGCCAGAAGTGACTGCGGCAATTGGTTCGATTTCTGACCACTCTCTATCCATCAAACAGGTTCTTGACTTGACTAACTGGAATTTGTCTTGAAAATCCCTTATTACTTTTTCAGTGTCGAAGTCCTTGCAAGAAAAGACATCTATGTTGACATAATTTCGCTCGACAAAGGTATGAATAGCGATATGGCTCTCACTAATGAAGATAAATCCTGATATGCCCCAATCCTGGGGATTTGATCCTACACATCTAACCACATAAGGAGGTGAAATCTTGGTCATGCCAATTTTTGGTGGATAATTCTCTAGCCAGTGGGCGACGAACTGCTCATCTTGAAGGATTTCTTTGCTATCAGAATAGCCATCAATAATCAGGTGCACATTAAGCCTCCTTTAGTAGCATTTCTGTTAGCGTAAACGGGACAGCGCAGCAGCTCTCTGCTATTTGTTGACTGGCGGACCATGGTTTAAATATTTCTCTATCAAATCCATGGCGCAATACTTGCCACACATGCTGCAAGTTCGCCCACCGGTGGCAAAACGTTGATGGACTTGTTGTGACTGTTTCGGGTCCAAGGATAATTTAATTTGAGTTTCCCAATCAAAACTTTTGCGAGCCCGTGACATCTGGTCATCCAGCTCCTTAGCTCCCTTTACGCCTTTGACGATGTCACCAGCATGAGCAGCTATGCGGGAGGCAATTACTCCTTGTTTTACGTCCTCTACTCCAGGTAATCCGAGGTGTTCTGTTGGAGTGACGTAGCACAGGAAATCTGTTCCTGCAGCGGCGGCAATGGCACCTCCGATAGCACCGACGATATGGTCATAGCCAGCACCTATATCGGTAACTAAAGGACCAAGGACATAGAATGGTGCGTCATGACAAAGGCTTTTTTCCAATTGAACATTGCTGGTTATCTGGTCTAATGGCAAATGTCCTGGGCCTTCGACGAAGACTTGAACATTAGCTTCTCTGGCACGTTTCACTAACTCACCAATGGTAATTAGCTCCTCAAGTTGAGCTCTATCAGTTGCATCAGCCAGGCAGCCGGGGCGTAAACCATCGCCTAAACTTAAGGCGAAATCATATTCATGAGCTAACTCCAATAAACGGTCGTAATATTGGTATAGGGGATTTTCCTTTCCGTTGTGGAGCATCCATCCAGTCAAGAAAGCACCTCCTCGAGACACCATACCGGTTATTCTGCCCTGGCTTTTCAGCCGTGCAATTGTAGCTTGAGTTACCCCACAATGGAGAGTCATGAAATCAACGCCGTCCTTAGCTTGGTGTTCAATAACATCGAAAATCTCATCCACGCTCATATTTACGATGGCACCGTGTTTCTCAATGGCTTCAATTCCTACTTGATAGATGGGGACGGTTCCTAGTGGCAGGGTGCTAGCATTGATGATAGCTTGTCTTATAGCTGAAATATCTCCACCGGTACTGAGGTCCATAACTGTGTCACTGCCAAACTCAATGGCAGTTTGCAGTTTTTTCAGCTCCATATCTAAATCGCAGAAGTCGGGTGATGTGCCGAGATTGACATTGATCTTCGTCCTCAGCCCCTTGCCTATACCGCAGGGGATTAAATTGGCATGGTTAGGGTTGGCTGGTATCACAATGACGCCATTAACCAGCCCCTGCAATACAAAATCTATTTCCACCCCTTCTTTCTCAACCACATGCTTGACCTGGGGTGAAATGATACCCTGTTTAGCTAATTCTATCTGCGTCATTTTGCGTCCTGTATGGCTTCAGGTGGCAAATCTAACATAAGACAATTACCAATGCAAGCTTGGCAAAATAGGTGGCTCAATGCTTGTGGAATACGAAATCTCGCTTTTGCCAGCAAGACGGGTTACATTAGCTTTACATTGTTTCCGGTGCTGTCATGCCCATAAGGTGGAGCACTTTAGCCAGGATGATTTGAGTCGCTCTGACTAACTCAAGCCGAGCTTTGGTCAATGCGTCGTCCTGGGAGACAACCCGGCACTGCTTATAGAAGCTATGGAAAACAGTAGCCAGTGCTTGAGCGTAGTAGGGTAGGTGGTGGGGCTCAAGGTTAGCAGCTACCCTTTCTATAACCTCGGGGAGCATTATTAAATGGCGAATCAAAGTTAGCTCTGGCTCAGTGGAAAGCAAGGACACATCGCCTTGACTGTAGTCTATTTGCCGCTGTTGGGCTAAGCGGAGGATGCTGGCAATTCGAGCATGAGCATACTGGACGTAATAAACAGGATTATCTGCTGACTGTTTTTTAGCTAATTCCAGGTCGAAATCCATCTGGCTTTCAGCGGAGTAGGATAAGAAAGAGAAGCGACAAGCATCTGCTCCTACCTCATCTATTACCTCACGCAGGGTAATGATGTCACCGCTTCGCTTGGATATCTTAAGTGTTTCTTTTCCACGGTGGAGGGTAACCAGTTGACATATTATCACCTTGAGTTGTTCCGGGTCTTGCCCCAAGGCTTTCATTACTGCTTTCATCCGGGGAACATGTCCCTGGTGGTCGGCTCCCCAGATGTCAATCACGGTGTCAAATTTCCGCTCTATGAACTTGTTGTAATGATAAGCAATATCGGAGGCGAAATAAGTGGGTGAGCCATCGCTTCGGACTAACACATTGTCTTTATCCTCCCCTAGCAGGCTTGATGCAAACCAAACGGCATTTTCCTTTTTAGTCACGTAGTTTCCACCTTCCAGTAGTGCCATGGCTTTGTTGTATTGCTCACCCTTGTAGAGGCTTTTTTCGCTAAACCACTCATCGAACTTAACGTTTAATAGAAGAAGGTCTTCTTTAACGCTGTTTATTATCTTGTTAAACCCGAGTTCAGTGATTGCCTCGATCGCTTCTTTTTGGGGTACATTGAGAAACTTATCTCCATGTTCTTCGGCGATTTCCTTTGCCAGGTCAATCACATAATTACCATGATAGCCATCGGGGGGCATATCAGCCTCTTTACCAAAGTTCTGCAGATAACGAACATAGAGTGAATGCCCGAATAGCTCTATTTGGTTGCCTGTATCGTTTAAGTAATATTCCCTTTCCACCCGATAGCCAGTGCTAGAAAGGACATCAGCCAGGGTGCTGCCCAGAACAGCGCCACGTCCATGACCCACATGAAGAGGTCCTGTGGGATTAACACTGACAAACTCGACTTGAATGTTTTTACCTTTGCCCAAAGTAAGATTTCCGTATAAGTCGCCGGCAGCCAATATGGTCTCTACCTGTTCGGTGAGCCATTCATTCCGCAAGGTAAAGTTAATGAATCCTGGTGGGGCTATGGTGGTGTGGTCAATTTCGGGGGGCAGCGATATTTTCTCCACTATTTTCTCAGCGACAGCTAAAGGAGGCATCCTGGTTGTCCGAGCTAGCTTTAACGGGAGGCTTGAAGCAAAATCTCCGTGAGAAGGATTTTGGGGATGCTCTATAATTATCTCTGGCAGCGCTCCGGGTGCAAGACTACCTTCCTGTTGGGTTTTGGCTACCGCTTGTTGTAGACAATCGGCTATCTTTTGTTTAACCATATTAACTCCATTCAATATGCCCTTGCCATATTCTCGTTAATTTTTCCCCAAGAGGAGAGGTTCTGTCTTTCGCTACATCGGGATTATTTCGGAAGAAGGTGGTTGCCTCTCGGCGTACTGTCTCTAAAAGCTGCACGTTTGTTATACTAGCTACTTTCAGCTCGGGCAAGCCACTTTGCTGAGTGCCAAAGAACTCCCCAGGCCCTCGCAGCTTTAAGTCTTCCTCGGCTAGTTTGAAGCCATCTTGAATTTCCTCTAATAGTTCAAGGCGGTGTTTCCACTCATCTTCGGTTTTCTTTCCTGTTTCGGGGCGGGATTCCATTTCACGGGAAAGCTTATCGGAGATGAGTAAGCAGTAACCTTGCTCTTTATCTCGGCCCACCCTCCCTCGAAATTGGTGAAGCTGGGATAATCCGAAGCGGTCGGCACCTTCTATTAATATGACATTGGCATTGGGCACATCAATGCCAACTTCAACTACTGATGTTGACACTAAGATGTCAAATTCTCCATTGCGAAAACGGCGCATCACCTGCTCTTTGTCAGTAGCGGGCATCCGACCATGCAGCAGCCCCAGTTTTAAGTCGGGGAAAACTTCTTTGCTTAATCGCTGATATTCAGTGGTTGCCGCTCTTGCTTCTATTACTTCCGATTCTTCGATCAAGGGGTAGATGATAAAAGCTTGTTTTCCCTTATTTATCTGGTGATGGATGAAGGAATAAGCCTTTTCTCTGCCTTTTGGGTCAAGCCATTTTGCTTCAGCAAGCCTCCGTCCCGGTGGCAGTTCGTCGATAATAGAAAGGTCAAGGTCTCCATAAATAGTCAATGCCATGGTTCTCGGGATGGGGGTAGCGGTCATAACCAGCATGTGTGGATTGAATCCTTTTTGACGCAATGCTGACCGCTGCAGAACGCCGAAGCGATGCTGCTCATCTATCACCGCCAGCCCTAGCTTGTTGAATTTCACTTCTTCCTGAATGATAGCATGAGTTCCAATAACAATATCAATCTCGCCTTGCCTGAGCTTATTATGCAAATCATCCTTTTCATTCTCGCTAATGCTGCCAATGAGCAAAGCAACGGTTATCGGTCGTGAGAGAATACCAGCATAGCAGTGAAGCTTGTTTTGGGATGCTGGCAATGGCGAGGAGGATTCTGAGCTAGCTTTGGCTAAATAGTTGCAAATATTATCGAAATGTTGCTCAGCGAGGACTTCTGTGGGGGCCATCAGTGCCCCTTGGTATCCATTATCACAGGCAATTAGTAATGCCAGGGTAGCAATTATAGTTTTGCCACTGCCTACTTCTCCTTGGAGAAGTCGCGACATAGCTTTTGGCTGTTTCAGGTCAAGCAAGACCTCGTTGAGCACTCGTTGTTGAGCGCGAGTCAAAGTAAACGGTAAATAACCTAGGAATCTTTGTAGTAGCTCTCGATTGATATTGAAAGCGTTGCCCGGCTGACCTTCCTGCCAATTTTGCTTTCTCGCCAGCAAACCCAATTGAAGTAGAAACAATTCATCAAAGGCTAAACGTTCTCTTGCTTCCTCGGCAATTCGGTGATTGTCAGGGTAATGAGCCTGGATAATTGCTTGTGGCAAATCTAGAAGTTGGTATCGTTTCTTTATTTCTGAGGGCAGGAACTCAACGAGCTGCCATGCCCAGCTATCTACAGCCTCCTTTGTCCATTTCCTTACCCGGCGGGGGTATAAACCGGAAGTCAGCGGGTAAATGGGAACTAGTCTAGCGGTATGAATTAGTTCCTTGGTTTGGATGAGTTCCCATTCTGGAGACTCAAAAACCCTTCGTCCTTTAAATGAGCTAACTATTCCGCTGATTGCTATCCTGGCATTGGTACGAAAATTCTTTGCCAGATAGGGTTGATTAAACCACACTATTCGGATATTACCTGTCTCATCGCCGACAATTGCCTCTGTGCCCTGTCGATTACCGAGAGTGACCACTTTGGATTGCCATATTGTAGCTATGATGGTTTGCTCTTTACTCTCTTCGAGCTCAGCAACGGGTTTTCTCTGGCTATAATCTATGTAACGGCGAGGAAGGAAGTAAAGTAAATCATATATGGTTCTCACGCCAAGCTTGGCAAATCTAGTGGCCGTGTTAGTTGTGATACCTCTGACTGAGGTTATCGATGAGTCTAGTCCGTAAGACACCCTTTCCATTTGGCGGGTTTTAGCCACTACGGTGAGTCTATCCGATGCTAGTGTGCTTGACTTCTTTCTTCCCTTTGTTTGTTCCACTTCATCTATCCATTGTAGGATAGTTGCTATCCACTGTTTACGTTTCTTGACATCCCAGGAACTGTAGTTGGATTTAGCTAACCCCAAGTTATTAAAGCTCGTTAAGAGTTCCCGCTGATTTACGTCCTGTACGATTTTGCCTTCTTGTTTTCGGAGGAATCTGTCCAATCCTCCGATCACCGCTTTATTGGAATATCCCTTCTTACATTCTAATTCCAGGACTCTTCGGAGTGAATTGATACTTGTATCTCTGGAAAGCTGTCCCAAACTCTATTCTCCTTCTAGGACAGAGACACTTAAGATGTGGGGACCAACATGTGTGCCCACTACTGGGCTTACCTTGGAGCGATAGAAATGCTCATCAGGCACTAATCCTTGGAGACGCTGAGCCAATTTTCCTAGCTCGTTGGTGGTAGTACCATCTTCGATAACCAGAGCATCTATTTTTTTAAAGTTTTTGACGAAATTCACCAGGAAGTCTACAGCACGTGCTCGACTACGCACTCGCGTGATGGGGAAAGCCTCTCCTTTCTTTATTCCCAGAATGGGATTAACTTTGAGTAAATCACCTAGGAAAGCTTGTGCTTTACCAATGCGCCCTCCCTTTCTTAGATATTCTAGAGTGTCGAAGGTCATCAGCACATGCGTCCTGGGAATTGCACTTGTTACCCAACTAGCAATTTCCTCTAACGTGCCTTCAGCTCTCGCCATGAGAGCTGCTGAAACGGCTAGAATTAGCTGCCCCCCTATTCCTAGCTGAGAATCAATAACTTCAATGTTGCATTTTGATTTAAGGCTCTCTTTGCTTCTTGAGACGATGTCATAAACAACGCTAAATTTCCGTGAAAGCGTGATCACCAATATTTCTCTTGTTTCCTTAGCTAAGTTGTTTAGTGTATCGGTAAACACTGCAGGGCCGGGGATTGAAGTAGTGGGGAGAATCTTGCTTCTTGTTAGCTTTTGATAGAAGCCTTCTGTGTTCAGGTCAATATTATCGCGGTAAACTTTCCCCCCAAAGTGCACATTCAGGGGGATCACAGTGAGCCCGAATTGCTCGGCCATCTTTGGAGTAATATCGGAGCAACTATCAGTTACAATTCTAACCATGACATAACTTGAGAATTCTTATTCCAGCGAGATTATATAGTTGTAGTAGGGTTGGTCACCTTGAACCGTTTCAACTTCAACTGAAAATTCGTTTTGGATTTCATCAGCTATTTTCCGGGCTTCAGCGGGTTTGGTTTCAGCACCGTAGTAAATACTCACCAATTCAGCATTTTTGACATCTGCTTTTTCAAGAGCATTGGTAATGACGTCTTTAACTTTTTTGCCATTGGCTACCAACTCGTTGTCATCTAAAACAGCGATAAATTCCCCTTTCTTTATGTTCATACCGTTGATTTGACTTTTGCGAACTGCTTTGGTGATTTCTATGGATTTCACCCTGTTCAATGCTTCTGCCATGGCAGAAGCATTGTTTTCCAAGTCCATATCATAGTTGAAGGAGAGGAGAGCACCAATGCCTTGAGGTATGGTTTTCGTGGGTACTACCTTAACGTCCTTTGAAGTCAAGGATTGAACCTGGGAGGCAGCAACGACAATGTTCTTATTGTTGGGCAGCAATATAACCTTATTTGAGGGTGCTGAATCCACTGCCTCAACTAGCTCACGGACGCTTGGATTCATCGTTTGACCGCCGGGGATAATAATGGTGGTTCCTAGGCTTCTGAATAGTTTGAAAAGACCTTCGCCTGAGGCAACTGCTACTATAGCGGTATCGACGGGAGGCAATTTTTTTCTTTGCATTTTAATGAATGCAGCGTATTGGTCGTCCATGTTATCAATTTTTATCTTGTGCAATACGCCTTGCTTTGTAGCGTAATCTATAATTTCGCCCGGTTTGAAGCTATGGATGTGAACTCTAATCCTGGAGCTGTTACCAGTGACTACTAGAGACTGTCCCTTCTTTTTCAAGTTTTTCTTGATTTTTTTCAAGTTGAGGTCTTGCCCTTCTAATAGGAAATTCATGCAATAACCGTAAGGCACCTCCACCTCAGCCGGCATTTGAGTTATCCCTGGGGCTAATGGCTGGCTTGTAGGAATCAGACGTGGTTTGCCGTGTTTTAAAGTGTCGTTTTCTCCCCTAAGGTAGTGTAGTGCGCCCTCTAGGAGAACATACAAACCTTGCCCACCGGCATCCACTACTCCTGCTTCCCGTAACACAGGTAGCAGGTTAGGCGTGTTGGCTACCGATTCTCTGGCTGCCTGCATAGCAGTAGCAAGCGTTTTGGTTAGGTTTCTGGAATTGGCTTTTGCAGCAGCTTCAGCAGCGTTGGCTGAATCACGGAGCACTGTTAACATCGTGCCTTCCACTGGATTGACAAATCCTTCGTAGGCAGCTTCCGATGCCTCCGATAGTGCTCTGGCCAAGGCTTTGCTGCTAAGTCGCTGGTTATCCTTTAACCCTTTAGCAAAGCCTTTCCAGAATTGGGACAATATCACACCTGAATTGCCACGAGCCCCCATTAGAGCGCCATGGGCAATAGTTTGGGCTACTGATGAAGCATTGCCATCTTGGCTTCGATGTGCCTCTTCCATGGCAGAATGCATGGTGAGCAGCATGTTAGTTCCTGTATCCCCATCGGGAATGGGGAAGACATTTATAGCGTTAATTTCGGGCACGCATTTTTCCAACCAGGCGGTTCCTGCGTTGAACATTTCTTTTAACTGGTGTCCCGTGACTGAACCAGTCTGCACCCCTCTTCCTTTGCTTTGCTCGTGCCTAGTCATAACGCACCTCGGCTAGTATATCGGGTTGCGATGTATTATAGGTGTTTGGGAAACTTTGTCAAGACTTTCATCCTGTGATAATATTTGTGGCACAGGATGGAACGGAAGGATTGTGGAGTTGTCTTATGAAGTGTGACATTTGTGGCAAGAAAACTCACTATGGTCACAGTGTGAGCCATTCTAAGCAGCATACCCAGCGACGCTGGCTGCCCAATGTTCATCGCACTACCATTACAATAAATGGCGAAAAGAAAAAAGTAAACATCTGCACCCGGTGCTTGCGTACCCAGTATAAGCAAGCACGCTAACTTACCGCCTTTCTAAACATTTGCATTGTTTGCCTTATTCCCTTTTTGGCGTTAAATATACTGCTTCCGATCGCCAGGACATTGGCCCCAGCTTTGACTATGCCAGGTGCATTGTCAATGGTGATGCCGCCGTCAACCTCGAGTTCAGCGTTGAGTTTTTTGTTATCAAGCATTTTGCGTAACCTCGATATTTTGTCCAGCGATGATTGGATGAAACTCTGCCCTCCATAGCCTGGTTCAACGCTCATAATCAGAACTAAATCAAGATAAGGGAGAATTTCTTCTACAGAAGTTAGAGTGGTAGCGGGATTTAGTGCTATCCCTGCTTTGACATTTAATTCCTTTATTGAGTGAATCAACCGGTGAAGGGATGAGCAAGCCTCAACGTGAACGGTGATTATATCAGCGCCTGAGTCAGCAAACTGGGAGACATACTGTTCAGGGTGTTGTATCATCAAATGGACATCTAAAGGCAAGTTAGTCTGAGGGCGGAGGGAAGCTACTATTGGAATACCTATGGAGATGTTGGGCACAAAATGGCCGTCCATAACGTCGATGTGGATATAATCAGCGCCTGCGCTGGTAGCTTCGGCAACTTGCTCAGCAAGGCGAGCAAAATCAGCAGAAAGAATTGACGGCGCTAGTTTAACCTTACTATTTCCCATGTTTCTCTTTTGGGGAAATTATTTCAACTTCGTACGCAATGACTTTTTAGCTTTTCTTAATGCTGCCTCCACCTGATTCGGGGCAGTTCCGCCGACAACATCTCGAGCGGCTATCGATGATTCCAGAGTAATATTATACACATCTTTGTCAAATAGAGGGCTGAAATCGCGATATTCGCTTAAGCTAAGCTCACGGAAGCTTTTTCGGTTAGCAACAGCATATTCGCCTAATTTACTGACTGTATTGTGAGCTTGGCGAAAGGGCATTCCTTTTTTTACCAGGTAGTCCGCCAAATCGGTAGCCAAAATGTAGTCTTCGTTTATTGCATTGCTAATACGCTGTGGATTGACCTTCAACGTCTTAATCATTTCAGCGAATACTTCTAAGGTGGAATGCAAGGTATCCAGGGTATCAAAAAGCCCCTGTTTATCCTCTTGCATATCTCGGTCATAGGCTAATGGCAAAGCTTTCATAGTGGTCAGCAGGGACATCAAGTTGCCATATATTCGCCCTGTCTTGCCCCTGGCTAGCTCTGCGACATCAGGATTTTTCTTCTGTGGCATAATGCTACTGCCCGTGGTGAAGTCTTCGCCAATCTCGATAAAACCGAACTCGCTGGATGACCATAGAACAATCTCCTCAGCCAGTCGTGAAATATGCATCATGGTTAAGGCAGATGCTGCCTGGTATTCCACCACAAAATCCCTATCGGAAACGGCGTCGACGCTGTTGTTGCTTATCTCGCTGAAGCCTAATTCCTGGGCCATAAATTGACGGTCTACGGGGTAAGCCACTCCAGCTAGAGCTCCGCTGCCTGAAGGTAGGACATCGGTGCGTTTCAGACAATCAGAGAATCTTTGCTTGTCTCGCTGAAACATTTCAAAGTAAGCCAGCAGGTGATGAGCTAGAAGGACTGGCTGAGCTTGTTGCAGGTGTGTATAACCAGGAATGATGACATCTTTATTAGCTTCGGCCAATTCCGCGAGGGAGGACTGCAGGGCTTTTATGTTGTCCATGGTTTTTGGGATCTCCTCTTTGAGGAAGAGTCGCATGTCTAAAGCCACCTGGTCATTTCGGGAGCGCGCGGTATGAAGCTTGCCTGCCACATCGCCTATCTTTTCAAACAATCGAGCTTCGATATTCATATGTATATCGTCAAGCTTGGTCTTGAAGTGGAATTTTCCTTGCTCGATTTCATTGCGGATGGAGTTAAGCCCAGCGATTATCGCTTCAGCGTCCTTATCTGCTATTATTCCCTGCTTTGCCAGCATCCTGGCATGGGTGATGCTCCCCTCAATGTCCTGGCGGTATAACCGCTGGTCAAAGGGGATGGAGGCGAGGTAATCCTGTGCCGTCTTGTTAGTCCCTTTTTGAAAACGACTGCGCTGGTAACTCATCTAAGTTTTGCCTTAACCGCTAAAAGAAAATCTTGATACTTTTCTTTCCTATTTGTCAACTGGGTTAAGCTAATTTCTGGAAAATGTGAACCTAAAATAGCAGCCATGGGTTAGCTCAGATGCAATAAGTCTGCCAGGTTGATTGGTTGAGGTGTGAAGAGGACGGCTTGAATTGTTGAGGATAAAACAGCGAAAGTGTTCAGGAAGGGATTTTGGTGTATACAGGTTATATTTAATTGCATTCCTTACTTTTCCAGTTCCAACCCGCTTTCCAAATTCAATGCAAGAATGGAGAATCATTCCTTATTCAGGCGGTTTCGGATGTTGCGCCTTAGACTCGGTTCTTATCGGCAGCCCCCAGATATGGATGAAGCCAGGAGAGGCACGCTGGTCAAAGGCGTCACCTTTATCATAAGTAGCCAGGCTGTAATCATAAAGGGAATAAGGCGATTTTCTGCCTACCACCTGGCAATTGCCCTTATAAAGCTTAACCTTTACTTCTCCGGTAACATATCTTTGGGAACTATCCACATAGGTAGCCAAATCTTGGCGAAGTCGGGAGAACCATAACCCGTTATAAACAAGGTCAGCATATTCACCAGCCACAATATTGTTGAAACGAAGCTGGTCTTTGGATAGGGTTATTGCTTCCAGTGCCTGGTGAGCTTTAGTTAACACGGAGGCTGCTGGTGCTTCATATATCTCTCTTGACTTTATGCCTACTAGTCTGTTTTCAACATGGTCAATTCTGCCCACGCCGTGTTTGCAGGCTATCTCATGAACTTGCTGGATGAGTGCCACACCATTCAGTCGCTGCCCCTCAATGCTTATCGGTATTCCTTCATCAAAACCGATGGTGATGTAGTCGGCCTCATCCGGTGTTTCCTTGGGCGACTTTGTCCAGGTAAAGACATCATCAGGAGGTTCAATCCACGGGTCCTCGAGAACGCCGCATTCGATGCTCCTGCCCCATAAATTCTGGTCGATGGAATAAGGGCTGGCTGCAGTGATAGGAACAGGGATATTATGGTTTTGGGCATATTCAATTGTTTGCTCTCGGGTCATATTCCACTCTCTAGCCGGCGCTATTATCGTGAGTTCGGGAGCTAAGGCTGCCACGCTCACATCAAATCTAACCTGGTCATTGCCTTTACCGGTGCACCCGTGAGCTACCGCCATGGCGTTTTCCTTTTTAGCTGTATTGACTAAAAGTTGGGCAATCAGGGGGCGACCTAGAGCCGTGGCTAGAGGATATTGACCTTCGTAAATAGCATTAGCTTTAAGGGCAGGAAAGACAAAGGAATTAACGAAGGGTTCCCTGGCATCAATGACAAATGCCTTTATCGCTCCAAGGTTGAGTGCTTTCTGCTTGATAGCTTCAAGGTCCGCCACAGTGCCTATATCTACGGTAAAGGTGACGACATCCATATTATATTTTTCTTTCAGCCATTTTATGGCTACAGAAGTATCCAGACCACCGCTGTAAGCCAATATTACTTTGTCCATTCGCTTCCTTTCTCAGTGAAAATATTTCTCAAAATGTTGATTGCTATATCTACCTCCTTTTCAGTGATAATGAGAGGGGGCATAAAACGAATAGCATCCGACTTTACTTTGTTGATCAGTAAGCCTTTGTCGAGGCAAGCCGTAACCACTTGCTGAGCAATTTCGTGGTCAAATTCCAGAGCTATCAGGAGTCCCTTGCCTCTTACTTCGGTGACGAAGCTAAATTGCTGTTTCAGGCCTTGCAATTTAGCCATAAAGTAAGTTCCAGTTTGCTTCGCCTTCTCAGGTATGTCGTTATCGATGATATATTTCATGGTGGCGTAGGCGGCAGCGCAGACCAGTGGATTGCCGCCAAAGGTAGTGCCGTGATCACCTGGTGTGAAAACCGAGGCTTTTTCTTTGGCTAAAAAGGCACCGATGGGCACACCGCTGCCTAACCCTTTGGCTAAAGTCATTATATCTGGCTCAACATTACATTGCTCGTAAGCGAAGAGAGTGCCTGTCCGACCGATTCCGGTTTGAATCTCGTCTAAAATGAAGAGGATCCCCTTCTCGTGGCACCAATCTTCTACCTTTTTAAGATAGTCCTCATCTGGCACATTGACTCCGCCTTCTCCCTGGACTGGCTCCAGCATTATCCCACAAGTTTTCTCATTTGTCGCCGTCTGTATCGCTTCGACGTCATTATACTCAACATTTGTGAAACTGGCCGGCAAAGGGGTGTACGGGCCCTGGAATTTAGCTTGCCCTGTAGCTGCAGTCATAGCAAGTGTTCTGCCGTGAAAGGAACCATAGGTGGTGATAATTTCATAGGCGCCATTGAGATAGAGCTTGCCATATCTTCTGGCTAGCTTTACTGCTCCTTCATTAGCCTCGGCACCGCTGTTGCAGAAAAAGATTCTATCGAGGCAGCTATTTTCCACCAAAAGCTGGGCTAACTTTACCGCCGGGATGGTATAAAACTGGTTGGATGTCTGTATAAGCGTTTTGGCTTGCTCTTCCAAAGCATTCACTAACGCTGGATGGCAGTGCCCCAGACTATCCACAGCCCAGCCACCAACGAAGTCAAGGTATTGTTTGCCCTTGTCGTCCCATGCCCAGGCTCCTTCTCCACGAACCAATGTTACAGGAAGCCTGGTTACTGTGTTCAAAAACAGCTTGTCCGCCAGTGTTTGCCAGTCGTTACTTTGGGACAATGCTTGTTCCTCCAATTCCACTCTTCATTTCATTAAGCAAAGCGTGAGACATCTTGCCATTGATGATGCGGGCAACGGGTGCTGCCGAAAGAGCTTTGATGCTCGCTTCTATTTTGGGGAACATCCCTCCAGAAGCTGTACCAAGTTTGAGCATTTCGTTTGCCTCATCAATATTAAGCCTGGAAATTACCTTCCCTGAGCTATCGTAGATGCCATCAACATCGGTAAGGAAGATGAGTTTCTGAGCAGCTAGAGCAGCAGCTATCTCACCAGCAGCAGTATCACCATTGATATTGAGCAAGGTTAGCTTTCCGTTAACTTCCCCAAAGCTTATTGGTGCTACCACAGGCATATATCCTGATTGCAGCAGTATGTTTAACGGGGTAGGGTCGGTAGCTATAATTTCACCGGTGTAACCTAGCTCGGAATCCTTGAGCTTTGCCCGCAGCAAATTGCCATCACTTCCGCTTATGCCTATCGCCTTCCCATTTAAGGCTTGAATGCCTACCACCAGTTCTTTATTAACCAAGCCACCAAGTATTGCAGTAACCACTTTCAGGGTCTCGGCATCGGTAACCCTCAGCCCATTTATAAAGCTGGTGGACATGCCAAGCCTGGCGAGCCAGCTAGAAACTTCTTGAGCACCGCCATGAACCACCACTAAAGGCACACCTTGCTCTTGGAGTGCTACCAGGTCCTCCAGGACAGTATCCCGGTTGCCTAAAGTGCTGCCGCCTATTTTAACTACCAGTGGTTTCATGCTTGTACGTCGAGGTAACTTAGCGTTATGTTGCGTGTTCGCTATTTATCCTAACATATTCTTCAGATAGGTCGCAGCCCCAGGCAGTGGCTCTGCCGTCACCCAGGTTGAGATACACCTTGATAGGCACCCTGTTAAGTCTTGCCAAAGATGTTCGCAGCTCTTCTGCATCAAAGCGTGTTGGGCTACCTTGCTTCATGACACAAACGTCATTCAAATGGACATCCAGTTTATCTTCTCTTATCTTTGCGCCACTTCGCCCCAGGGCGGCAACAATGCGCCCCCAATTAGGGTCACCGCCGTGCATCGCCGCTTTGACCAGTGGAGAGCTGACAATGGTCCGGGCTGCCTGGCGAGCCTCCGTTTGATTTACCGCTCCTTCCACAACAACTTCGATGAACTTGGTTGCTCCTTCACCATCTTGAGCTATTGATTTAGCCAGGTAAATACAAACTTCATTTAGAGCGTTTTGAAAATCCTCGCTATTATTGAAACCAATTTCAGTGTTGCCTGCCAAACCATTGGCTAACAAAAATACACAGTCGCTTGGACTGGTTTCGCCATCAATGCTGAGCATATTAAAGGAAGTATCAGCCGCCTTCTTCAGCGATTGCTGCAGGAAATCAGTGTTTACCGTGGCGTCAGTGGTCATAAAGCAAAGCATGGTGGCTAATTCAGGATGCATCATGCCTGCTCCTTTAGCTACCCCGCCGATGGTAAATTTACCTTCCTTTGCCTCGACTTGTATCGCTATCTCCTTGGGCCTGGTATCCGTGGTCATCATTGCTCTGGCCAGTTCATGACCGCCATCCTGGTGGAGCTCTATTTTCTCGATTCCGTTTCTGACCTGGCTCATGGGCAGTGGTTTTCCAATCACCCCCGTGCTGGCTACAAACACTTCCTGCGAAGGTATGCTCACTTTTGTTGCTGTCAGGCTTGCCATTTCTGAAGCATCTGTCATGCCTTGCTCTCCAAGACAGGCGTTGGCACAACCTGAATTCACCACAATTGCCCTTGCTTTTCTTTGTGTTAGGTGTCTTTGGGATAAGATGATCGGGGCTGATTTAACCAGGTTGGTGGTGAAAACACCAGTGGCGACACAAGGCATCCTGGAATAGAGGATAGCTAAGTCCAGTTCGTCCGTATCCTTTATTCCGGCGTGGACTGCACCAGCGACAAATCCTGGCACCGAAGTAACTGTGCCGTCAGGAATTAATGAAAAATCCATTGATATATTTCTTGTCTGACGATATTAACATCCAGGTTATCGAAAATACAATTTGTTTTTTTGCGGCGTAACTTATTGCATTATCACCATGGATTTGCTAAAATCATACAAACCTTTAAATCAGCCCGGAGAGGCTGGTAAGGGGAGATTTGATAACGCAAAGGTTGGTAAAATCTGCAGCCTCTTGCCAGTTATGTGGCAGGAGGCTTTTTTAATGCCCCGTAAGCTCCTCATGACCTCGGAGGACGTGGGGCGTGCCTTGGTTCGTATTGCCCACGAGATTGTAGAAAGGAACAAGGGTGCTGGAAGCATTGTACTTGTGGGTATGTGGACCAGAGGAGTGCCTTTGGCACACCGATTAGCCAATACAATTCAGAGTTTTGAAGATATCCATGTTCCTGTAGGTGTTCTGGACATTAACTCTTATCGTGATGACGTTTCTTCCCTGGAGTCAAAACCGGCTAAGCATACCGATGTTCCCGTTGATGTAACTGATAAACAAGTGGTCCTGGTGGATGACGTCCTTTATACCGGGAGAAGCATTCGGGCAGCTATGGATGCTCTCATCGATTTAGGTCGCCCTAGCTCCATGCAGCTGGCCGTTCTTATTGACCGTGGTCACCGTGAGCTTCCTATTCGAGCTGACTATGTCGGTAAGAATATACCAACCTCGCGGAGTGAGAAGGTAGAGGTGTATGTTAAAGAAGTGGATGGTGAAGATGGGGTAGCTATAGCAAGTTCAACTGAGTAGTGAATAGCGTTGATAAAGGATGAAACTGACCTGGAAAGTAAATACACAGGGAGTGGCTAGATGAGCTTAGCAGGCAGCAGTTTGGTAACCATAGACGATTTATCAAATAGGGAAATCGAGGCACTGTTTTCCGTGGCAGACGAAATGTCGGATTCATTAAATGACCAATCCGGGGTATGCCAGGGAAAGATTATGGCGAGTCTGTTTTTTGAACCGAGCACCAGGACACGGCTATCTTTCGAGGCTGCGATGCTCAGACTCGGGGGGAGAGTTATAAGTGCGGTTGAGGTAGGTGCAACCTCTCTAGCCAAAGGCGAAAGCCTTGCTGATATGGCAAGGGTGGTCGGCAGTTATGCCGATATAATTGTCATCAGACATCCCTGGGAAGGAGCGGCCAGGGTAGTTGCTGACTACGCTGGCATCCCGGTAATAAATGCCGGTGATGGAGGTCACGAACATCCAACCCAGGCCTTGTGTGATCTTTACACCATTAAAAAGGAGAGACGAAACATTGAGGGTCTGAAAATCGCTTTGTTCGGGGACCTGAGATACGGGCGAGCAGTGCATTCCCTGACTTATGCCCTGGCCAGGTTCGGCGCAGTTATCCTTTTTCCACCCAGTCCCGGGCTGGAGATGCCGGAGCATGTTCTACGGAAACTGACTACAGAATATAAAGGTAAGCTGATAAGGCTTGAGGCTGTGAACCAGGAAGTTAAAGAAGGATTCTTCCCCCTGGATGCCATGTACGTAACTCCGAGTAGCTCACATCAACTTGCAATGTTGCCTGATATTAGTATTCAAATCGAGCTGAAGAAGACAGGGATTGATACCCTTTATGTCATGAGGCTTCAGAAGGAAAGGCATGCCCCTACCGAAGAGGGACAGGAGTTGAAAAAGAACTATCCGGTGGTAGATAAGAAGCTCCTCAAGGGAAAGGAGTTTAAGAAGACGATTGTTATGCACCCACTGCCCCGCGTTGATGAATTGGCCTATGAGCTGGATGCTGACCCCAGGAGCATGTATTTCAAGCAGGCTGCTCGTGGGGTGCCTATCAGAATGGCGCTCATAGCCCTCTTGCTGGGAACTAAGGAAATTGCAATTTCTAAAGAAGCTGCTTCTTTCGTTCAGAAGGTAGATTATCCCATTTATGACCGAGATTCTGGGGTCAGGTGTCTTAATTCAAACTGTGTCTCAAACCAGGAAACAGAGACAAGGTATATAAAGCCTGAGTTCAAGATAGTAAACTTAGAGCCTTTAACACTGAGGTGTCTCTACTGCGAACGCGAGGTTCATCCTCAATATATCGCCAGTTCAGAGTGGCATCAAGGAATGTTGGAGACCAAGAAATACCATAGCGCTGACAGCCATTGGATTCGAAAAATTAAGCCTGAGAATTTGATTATTTTTGATTCAGAAAGTGAGGCTGGGGCTCATGGTTTCAAGCCTAGCAGCTATATCACCGTACATCGCAGGGGACGTTAGCTATGGAATACGAAATTCTGACTACTGGAGAGTGTGGTAGAAATGATGGGTAATGAATCTGTCTCCTTACTTATTCGCGGTGGCCACATAATTGACCCTGGTCAGGATATAGACCAAATTGCTGATTTGGTTATTGATGAGGGCAAAATTAGACAATTGGGGAAGGGGATGCCAATTGTCGTTGCAAGCCAAAGCCCTGAGCGTAGCGAAGGGGCAGCGAAGCAATCTCTAGTAATCGATGCTACAGGGATGGTCGTTTGCCCTGGCTTTGTAGACCTTCACTGCCATCTTCGTGAGCCGGGATTTGAGGACAAGGAAACAATCGCTACAGGCACAAGGGCAGCCGCAGCAGGTGGCTTTGTTGGCATCTGTTGCATGGCAAACACAAGTCCGCCCATCGATAATCGAGCCATGGTGGATTGGGTGAAACAAAAAGCTGCTGAAGAGGGCATTGTTCATGTCTTCCCTGTAGGCTGTGTCACTAAAGGGAGAGATGGAAAGGAAGTCTGCGATATGGCTGAGCTGGCTGAAGCTGGCGTAGTTGCCTTTAGCGATGATGGTGCTCCGGTGGTTAGTTCACAAGTTATGCGTCGTGCTCTTGAGCATAGCCATGCTCTTGGCTTGCCGATTGTTGACCATTGTGAGGATAGGCGGCTGAGTAACGATGGTGTTGTAAATGAAGGCTGGGTGTCTGCAAAGCTGGGCGTGAAGGGAATCCCAGCGAAAGCGGAGGAAACGATGATAGCTCGGGACCTGGCTCTGGCAAAACTAACCAATGCCAGAATTCATATTGCCCATGTAAGCACTTGTGGCTCTGTTGAGATTGTACGTCGTGCCAAAGAGGAAGGAATTTCGGTAACTGCTGAGGTTACTCCTCACCATTTGACGCTGACTGAGGAAAAGGTTATAGCCTCACCGAGACCCTCTCCCCTCCAAAGGGAGGGAGTTGAAAGCTCTCAGCTGTCAGCTGTCAGCTCTTATGACACCAATGCCAAGGTAAACCCGCCTTTGCGGACTGAAGATGACATAACTTGCTTAGTAGAGGGGCTTAAAGATGGGGTGCTCGATGCTATTGCTACCGACCATGCCCCACATACTCTGGCAGATAAGGATTGCAGCCTGGAAACAGCTGCCTTCGGCATCAGTGGTTTTGAGACTGCTTTCGGCTGTCTCATGGGCCTGGTTCATAAAGGGGAAATAGGTTTAGTTACTTTGATTTCTAAGCTGACTTGTGAGCCAGCAAGGATAGTTGATAAAGGTAATGAATTAGGCACGCTTAGGATAGGCTCTCCGGCTAATGTCACCATATTTGCTCCGGATAGGGAATGGGTGGTGGACAGCAGCAAATTTGCTTCTAAAGGAAAGAATACTCCGTTTGATGGCTGCAAATTCAAAGGCAAGGTGATGGCAACCATAGTTGATGGGGGGGCAGTTTACATGGATGACTCACTAAAAAGTCATTGCCATCCTCCTTTTGTCATTGCGAGCCGAAGCCCTGAGCATAGCGAAGGGGCAGCGAAGCAATCTCATGGCTAAGAAGGCAATTTTAGTTCTTGAAGATGGCTCAGTTTATGAGGGCTATTCCTTCGGTGCCGGGGATAATGCCTACGGCGAGGTCGTTTTCAATACCAGCATGACTGGCTACCAGGAGATGCTCACTGACCCTTCTTATGCCGGGCAGATTCTGGTGCCTACCTATCCTTTGATTGGGAACTATGGCATTAATGAAAGCGATTTCGAATCAAGGCAAATTCAGGTTAGGGGATTTACCGTTCGGGAATATTGTCCCCAGCCAAGTCACTGGCAGAGCACAGTTACTTTACATAAGTTTCTACAGGATAATGGTATTCCAGGAATCAGCGGGATAGATACTCGAGCGTTAACCCGCCATATACGCTCAATCGGGGTAATGATGGGGATTATTACATCGGAGATGACTGTTGAGGAAGCGTTAGGGGAGCTGAAGAATTTGCCCAAATACGATTTTACCGATTTTGTTCACCAGGTTACTACTGAAAAGCCCTATGAGTGGCAATCTGGTGCGCCTGCCATTGCCAGCCAAAGCTCTGAGCCTTTCGCCCCTCGTCATTCTGAGGGAGAGAAGCGACCGAAGAATCTCGCTCAGGATAAACTCCGCGAAGGCGCAGCGAAGCAATCTCATATCGCAGTCCTTGATTTAGGCTTAAAATACAACATCCTGCGTATCCTGAGCCAATCTGGCTGCCAGGTAACCGCTGTCCCGTGCACCACTTCGGCAGAGGATATCCTGGCTTTAAATCCCGATGGCATTGTCCTTTCCTCCGGTCCTGGTGACCCCGCTCTCCTTAACGATATAACAGAGATGGTGAAGAAGCTTGCAGGCAAAAAGCCAATGATGGGCATTGGTCTGGGGCAAAATGTAATCGGCCAAGCCTTTGAAGCCAGGAACTTCAAGCTCAAGTTTGGACATCGGGGCAGCTATCCCGTTCGTGACTTAGCTACTAACAAAGTTTATATCACTGCCCAAAATCATGGCTATGCCATAGATGCCGATACCTTAAAGGGAGGGCTTGAGGTAAGCCACATAAACTTGAACGACGATACGGTGGAGGGTCTCCGCCATCGGGACTTGCCTATTGTATCCATTCAATATCACTCCGAAGCCTCCCCCGGACCGCTGGACAACAGGTATCTGTTTGAGAGATTTCTGGAGATGGTGGGGAGAGGGAATGGATAAAAGTAAAGCAATAGAACTTCTAAAACAGGCTTTAACAGAGATACCACGTCTCAGGGAACTACATCATGGTAATCGGGAATTCAAATTGTGGCATGATAAAGTACTAGATATTATAAAAGCAGGACTTGATGCGAATGATGAGAGTAAGTTCCTCCGTGGGACAATTTACGTCGTAGGCCATTGGACTTCAGACGAGGATTACCAAGAACATTACCTTGAAAAGCTGGAAAATCGTGAGACTGCTTTGAAATCAATAATACAAAAATATGAGATTACTGGGATGGATACCATCCAATCTCAGCTTCCGGAGGATACTACTGAACTGGCTAACTTGCTTTTTGATAAAATGCAGTTTCACCCCAAGGTGATTGAAGCAAGCAGGTCTTGCTTTGTTTCTGGTAACTATCGTGAGGCTATCCTTAATGCTTTCATCAAATTAATTGATTACGTTAAAGAAATAACAGGACTTGACTTAGACGGTGATGATTTAATGAATCGAGTGTTTTCATTTAACTATGATAAAGAACGGAGAAAGATAACCAAATATCCGTTAATACGTATTAATGAATTAAAGAATATTAGTGACCGCGACGAACAGCAAGGTTTTATGTTTCTGTGCAAAGGTGCCGTAGCTGGTATAAGGAATCCTAAAGCTCACACGCTCATTCCTCAAACAAATCCCTTGCATACTCTTGAATATCTGGCTCTTGCTAGTCTTCTAATAAGAAGGATTGAAGAAAGCAAAGTAGTAAAATCCCAAGAAGGAGCATCATCTTGACCGAAAAACCATCTAAAGTCTTGGTTATTGGCTCGGGGCCGATAATAATCGGGCAGGCAGCGGAGTTCGATTATTCGGGAACTCAGGCATGCCGTGCTTTACGTGAGGAAGGGGTAACCACAGTTCTGGTGAACTCGAACCCGGCTACTATCATGACCGACGAAGGCATTGCCGACATCGTCTATATTGAGCCGCTTACTGTGGAAGTCTTGGCTCGTGTAATTGAAAGGGAGCGTCCCGATGGACTGCTGCCCACCCTTGGTGGGCAGACAGGGCTTAACCTCGCGGTAGAGTTAGCTGATGCCGGTATAGTTGATAAATATAATGTAAGGCTTTTGGGGACACCGGTGGAAACGATAAAGAAGGCTGAGGAGAGGTCGTTATTTAAACAGCTTCTCATCGATATTGGTGAGCCTGTGCCGCAGAGCGCTACAGTAAAATCAGTTGAAGAAGCTAAGGAATTGGCGAAATCCATTGGTTTACCGCTCATTGTCCGTCCTTCTTATACTTTAGGTGGGACTGGTGGCGGCGTTGCCTACACTATGGAACAGCTTGAGAAAGTAGTTGCCAATGGGCTGGAGAATAGCATGAGCCACGAAGTCCTGGTGGAGCGGTGTCTCCTTGGCTGGAAGGAGATTGAATATGAGGTTATGCGTGATGCCGCTGATAACTGCGTTACTATCTGTAACATGGAGAACATTGACCCCATGGGTGTGCACACTGGGGACAGCATTGTAGTAGCTCCCAGTCAGACGCTTACCGATAAGGAATACCAGATGCTCAGGTCGGCGAGCATTAACATTATAAGGGCTTTGGGTGTTGAAGGTGGCTGTAACATACAGTTTGCCCTTACCCCTCATCCGATAGTTGCCGAAAAGTGGGCTCCAGACCAGAAAGAAGTTACCAAGAGCGAGTATTATGTGATTGAAGTCAACCCGCGTGTCAGTCGTAGCTCGGCTCTTGCCAGTAAGGCCACTGGCTACCCCATTGCCCGAGTGGCTGCCAAGGTAGCTATAGGGAAAAGGCTTGATGAGATACCTAACAGGGTTACCGGTAAGACGATGGCATCCTTTGAGCCTGCTCTTGATTATTGTGTGGTCAAAGTTCCAAGATGGCCTTTCGATAAATTTGCTTTGGGTGATAGAGAGGTTGGCATCCAGATGAAAGCCACCGGTGAAGTGATGGCTATTGGGAGATGTTTTGAAGCTGCTCTCCAGAAGGCGGTACGCTCTCTGGAATTTGGTAAGCGAACCCTACTTTGGGAGGATCGTGATTGGGGGAAGGGGGAAGGGTCTACTTCCTACCCGCTTCACCCCAATGACCTGAGAATATGGGCGATTATGGCAGTGCTGAGAAGGGAAGCTACGCTTGAGGAGCTCTGTCAGCGCACTGGAATAGACCCCTGGTTTATCTACAAGCTTCAAAATATCGTTGGGATGGAAAAGCGGCTTCTTTCTGAACCATTGACTCCCGAGCTTCTCCGGGAGGCAAAGCGGCTTGGTTTCTCTGATGAACAAGTCGGCACGCTAGCTGATAGATTGCCAGAACAGGTGAGGCAAATTCGCCATCAATGGGATATTCGCCCGGTGTATAAGATGGTGGATACCTGCGCTGGCGAATTTGATGCCGAAACCCCTTATTTTTACAGCACATATGAGAAAGAAAATGAAGCTGAGCCATTAAAGGGCAGGAAAGCTCTAGTTATCGGCAGTGGGCCGATACGAATCGGGCAGGGGATTGAGTTTGATTATTGTTGCGTTCATGCTGCCTGGGCGCTTCAGGGAGTTGGGATAAAGAGCATCCTGGTTAATTCTAATCCAGAAACAGTCTCCACTGATTTTGATACCAGCGACCGCCTTTATTTTGAAGCTCTGGATGAGGAAAGCATTCGAGACATACTTGAAAATGAAGGTGAGTTTGCCCCACCCTCTATTGTTCAGTTTGGCGGGCAGACAGCCCTCAACATGGTTGAGCCACTGGTACGCAGTAATTCACCGATACTCGGTTCCGGTGCTGAAGCAATAGACATAGCTGAAGACCGTCATCGCTTTGAAGACTTTCTGGACAGGTTGGGCATTCTTCAACCGCCAGGAGCCGGTGTGCTCTCTATTGAGGAAGCACTGAATGTAGCTAACTCTCTCGGCTATCCGTTGCTGGTGCGTCCCAGCTATGTCCTCGGTGGCAGAGCTATGGAAATCGTGCACAATGAAACTGAGCTGATTCGCTATCTAACCATGGCTTTAGAGCTGAATAGTCAACATCCTGTCCTTATCGATAAGTACTTGCAGGGCAAGGAAGTTGAGGTGGACGCTGTCAGTGATGGGAAGGAGGTGCTTATTCCGGGCATAATGGAGCATATTGAACGGGCTGGTGTGCACAGTGGCGATGCCGTGGCTATTTATCCCGGAGTCAATTTAACCGAGGAGGAAGTAAACACTATGGTGGATTACACCACCAGGATTGGGTTAGGACTGCAGGTTAAAGGCTTGATGAATGTTCAGATGCTCATCATGAGGGAGGATGGGCGTTCTTCAGTATATGTCTTTGAGGTAAATCCCAGGGCCAGCAGAACTGTGCCTTTCATTTCCAAGGTGACCGGTGTTCCCTTGGTGCGAATTGCCATCAAGGTGATGGCTGGCATTAGTCTTGCTGAGCAGGGTTATAACGGGGGATTGTGGAAGAAGCAAAAATTGATAGGTATAAAGGCTCCCGTTTTCTCCATGTCCAAGCTGATCGGGGTGGATAATTATCTTGGACCTGAGATGAAATCCACCGGTGAAGTGATGGGTGTTGATTACACCTTTGATGCTGCTCTGATCAAGGCACTTCTGGCTGCCGGGTTGATGTTGCCTGGTGAGGGTGGTTTATTACTGAGCATTGCGGATGGGGATAAAACTGAATCACAGCCTTTAATCGAGAGGTTGCACTCGCTTCACTATGGACTTTATGCCACCGAAGGGACTGCGGCTATGATTGAAGCAGCGGGTCTCCCGGTAAAAATGGTGACTAAAAAATTAAATGAAGGGCATCCCAACGTTATCGATGTTATTCAGGATAATTCCGTGGTCGGGGTTATTAACACTGTCACTGGAGGTCGGCTTCCCTTGAGGGATGGATTTGATATACGGCGTGCCGCTGCAGAGAAAAGAATACCTTGCTTTACTTCGCTGGATACCGCCCGCGTAGTTGTGGAAGCGATGAGTGGTGTCAGCAAGACTTTCAACGTTCAGCCGCTGAGGGAATATCTAAGGGGAAATCCGAAATCCAAAGCACGAAATCCCAAACAATATCAAAACCCAAAATCCAAATGACCAAAGTGGTTTTGAATTTAGAGCATTGAGATTTTGAATTTGTTTAGAGTTTAGAAATTCGAATTTAGGATTTAGCATGAAGCAATCCTTGTGCACTGTAACTTCTAACGTGGAGGTCATGCCAGGTGTGTATCTCATGTGGCTTGAAGCGCCTGATATTGCTTCTCATGCTCAACCGGGGCAATTCATTACGGTGTGCTGTGAAGAATTGATATTGCGTCGTCCTTTCAGTGTTCATCAGGTCTCATTTTTGTCCTCTCCCTCGACGGGAGAGGATTTAGGTGAGGGTAGGATTGCCATTTTGTTTAAAGTGGTAGGCAAAGGCACTTTTGGGTTATCAAAGGTGCAAGCGGGTAATAAGATAGATGTTCTTGGACCATTGGGTAGGGGATTCGACATTGCGTCGAATTCGAAGAATTTGCTGCTGGTGGGTGGTGGCATCGGCATTGCTCCGCTTATCTTCCTGGCTCAATATGCTTCGCCTCAATATCAGGTAACCTTAATTCATGGAGCGAGCACCGCTGCTCAGATTTATCCCTTTCCCTCATTACGAGCCGAAGCCCTGAGCATAGCGAAGGGGCAGCGAAGCAATCTCTCACTTTTACCTGAGAAGGTTCAATTCATTCCTGTTACCGAGGATGGCACCCTGGGCAGGAAGGGCATGGTAACCGACATCCTGCCTGATTTTTTGAATTGGGCTGACCAGATATGTGCTTGTGGTCCTCTGGATATGTATAAGGCGATGGTGGAATTATTAACTTGTCATTCTGAGCGAAGCGAAGAATCTAAGCTAAGAAATTGCCAAATTTCCCTTGAAGTGAGGCTGGGGTGTGGCATCGGAGCTTGCTATGGCTGCACCATAAATACCAGGCATGGCTTAAAACAGGTATGCCGTGACGGCCCGGTGTTTGAGTTGAACGATATTCTATGGCAGGAGGTAAGAATATGACTGTAGTCACTAAAAGCATCACATTTAAAACCAAAGGTAGTTGCGACTTCATCGATATAACTGCGCAGGTAGCAGATGAGGTAAAGCAATCGGAAGTAAACAATGGCGCAGTAACCTTGTTCATATCCGGCTCAACAGCCGGGATTACCACCATTGAATATGAGTCCAGGCTTCTTGGCGATTTCAAAGATATGTGGGATAGGGTGATACCTCAGAATATGCCTTACGAACATAACAAAACCTGGGGTGATGGGAACGGGCATTCCCATGTGCGAGCTTCTATACTTGGAGCTTCGCTCACGATACCTTTTGCAGGCAAGAGACTAACTTTGGGTACCTGGCAGCAAATAGTGTTTATTGATTTCGATAACCGCTCCAGGTCACGGGAACTGGTGCTTCAAATCATGGGTGAATGAACAACCCAAAAATTGCGGAAGCTAAACCCAAGGCGGAGTAATATGATATCGGCTGGGAATAACACAGGGAGTTCCTGAAGAGCGATGGAAGAGTCCGGATTGATACTCGATCTGGCGATAGTTCTTGGGGCTGCATTAGGTGGTGGTTTAATTGCCAGATTGCTAAAGCAGCCTGCAATTCTGGGCTATGCCGTTGCCGGTATTGTTATCGGCCCTTATGCCCTGGGTTTGATTCAGAGCACTCATAACATAGAGATTCTAGCTACTATTGGCGTTGTGCTGCTCCTTTTTACTTTAGGTATTCAGTTCTCCTTCCATGAACTGAAACGGATAAGAAATATAGCCATTTTTGGTGGCATTGGTCAGATAGTAGTAACGACTACCCTGGGAATGTTTGCTGCTATGTATCTATTGGGGCAGGGCCTTCGCGAAGCAATTGTCTTTGGTTTTTTGATTTCTCTGAGCAGCACCATGGTAGTGCTTGGAATGTTGTTTGACAGAGGTGAGGCAACCTCACCGCATGGCCGCGTGATGATAGGCATCCTGTTATTCCAGGATATTGCGGCTGCCTGCGCCATGTTTATCCTACCGGTGCTGGGAACAGATAGTGGAAGTTTATTACCTGCGTTGAGTGTAGCTTTTCTCAAAGCTGCAGCCTTCATTGCTCTGGTGTTGGTTGTTGGCATCTGGCTGATACCCCGTTTGTTGAGGCGCGTAGCCCTGCGACAATCCAGGGAGCTATTTGTCATCTCTGTCGCCGGATTGTGCTTAGGGGGTGCTTTTGCTGCTTACTACTTTGGTTTATCTGCCGCTTTAGGTGCCTTTGCCATAGGTCTTATGGTTAGTCAGTCGGACTTCGCCCATCAAGCACTTGGTGACATAGTGCCATTGCGTGATTTGTTTGCTGCGCTCTTCTTTGTATCAGTTGGCATGCTTATAGATTTACACTTTCTGGCAGCCAATATTACTTATTTGCTGGTGCTGGTTGCAGCTATTATCTTAATGAAGTTTGCTATTTGCTCCGGTATTACTTATATATTTGGCTATCGGGGTAAAACAGCGCCACTGGTGGGCGCAGGTATGATACAGGTCGGCGAGTTTAGTTTTGTTCTAGCAGAATTAGGCTTGGGGGTGGGAGTAATTACTGGATATGCCTATTCCATGATACTTGGCAGTGCTATCATCACCATATTACTCACACCATTTGTTTTTGCTTTGACCTCCAAAATCTGTGTCAGACGAAGGGCAGCAATGCAAGTTGCCGGAAGAGGTGAGGAACAGCTTGCTACAGGAACCTCAAGTTTGAGCAATCATGTAATCATTTGTGGGTATGGTCGTGTAGGTGGTACCATCGCTCAGATTCTTAGTCAGTTGGCTATCCCGTATGTAGTTGCTGATCTTGACCCCAAAACCATATCTGAACTGAAGAAGAGGGAAATTCCTTGTATTTATGGGGATGCAGGTAACCCGAATGTGCTCCATGAGGCAGGGATTAAAGACGCTGCTGTTCTGGCACTTGCTATGGCCGATCCTGTGGCAGTAAGGCTCGCTCTTGACTATGCTCGGCAAGTTAATCCAAGCCTGGAAGTAATTGCTCGCGCTCATAATGATTCCGAGTTCAACTTTTTGCAGACCAGGGGTGTTTCTGGAGTAGTTCGACCTGAAACTGAGGCCGGCCTAGAAATTGTGCGACACATCTTGTGCCGCTTAAATGTACCCGCGGCTGAAGTTGAGGAAACTATTGCTAACCAGAGAAAGTCATGCCCTATGTAAGTGTACCCTGAATAAGTGTTGTCTGCTTCATTTCAGATAGATGGGTACAATCCTTTGACAGAATAGTAAGAAAAGTCATACAATGCGGATTTAGCTCAGTACGGGAGGGAAGTATGGAACACGAGGATAAGGGCATAATAGGTAAATGTTTTGGCTCCACGGTAGTCGGACCTCGAGGGCAGCTGGTAATTCCGGTGGAAGCTCGAAGAGAACTGGGCATAGATGTCGGCACCAAGCTTTTGGTGTTCAACCAGTTTCGAGGTAGGGGGCTTACCTTTGTCAGAGTTGAGGCAGTGGAAGAATTGCTTAACGTCATGAGCCGCCGAATTACTGAGTTTGCCAAGTTGCTTAAGGAAACTGAAACTGCTGATGCGGGAAAGAATGAAGGCGATTGAGGTTAATAACCTAACCAAGACTTTTGGTCATCTTGTTGCTGTGGACCATATCTCATTTGAGGTTGAGGACGGGGAGATTTTTGGCTTTCTTGGTGCTAACGGAGCGGGCAAGACAACCACTATCATGATGTTGGCTACGGCGCGCACCCCTACCTCTGGGACAGCCACCGTATCTGGATATGATATCACCCGGGATGGGAGCAAGATTCGGCAATCCATCGCTGTAGTGTTTGAGGAGCTAAGTCTGGATGTTGATTTGACTGGCAGGGAAAATCTCGATTTTCATGCTCGGATGTACCACATTCCCAAAAAAACGAGAGAAGAAAGGATATCCCGAGCCTTGGAGTTAGTAGGGTTGAGAACCAAGCAAAACATGTTGGTGAAGCATTACTCTGGTGGTATGCAACGCAGGCTGGAGATAGCCAGGGCGATGCTGAATCAGCCCAGAATTTTGTTTTTGGATGAGCCAACTTTAGGCTTGGATGTGCAGACAAGAAGGATGCTATGGGATTACGCTAAGAAACTAAATAGAGAATCAGGTACCACTATATTACTAACCACCCATTATGTGGAAGAAGCTGATTATCTCTGTGATAGAGTAGCTATTCTGGAGCAAGGGAAAATACTGGTGACTGATACTCCTGAGCGGTTAAAGAACTCCCTTGGTGATAGCTTGCTCTCCGTTAAGCTTCTCCAGGGTACAGATGAGCTGACAAAGTTGCTGAAGGAGGTAAATTGGGTCAAAGAGGTTAATCAACGTGATGGTTGGTTGGAGTTAACTGTAGGTAGTGAGGGGACAAGGATACCTGAGATAGTAAGGTTATCCCGAGAGCATGGATTTGCCATTTCATCCATTAGTCAACATAAACCCAGCTTGGAAGATGCCTTCTTGCACTATGCAGGCAGAAAGCTGAAAGACAAAAATCATGAATAACGTGATAGAAATTGAGGACCTTACCAAAGAATTCGATGGGCTCGTAGCTGTAGACCATGTTACCTTGAATGTCAAAGCAGGTGAGGTCTTTGGCTTCCTTGGCCCTAATGGCGCTGGCAAGACGACCATTACGAAGGTGTTGTGCACTATCCTGAATCCTACCTCAGGTTCGGTTAAGGTTTGTGGCTACGATGTTACACGCGAGAGGGATAGCATCAGGGAATGCATTGGCATTGTGTTCCAGGACTCCTGCATCGATAAATTTCTTACCGGCAGAGAAAACCTGGATTTCCACGGCAGGATGTACCACATGGGCAGGAAGACAAGGGAAGAAAGGATAGCGGAGGTGCTCAACTTAATGGAATTAAAGGGTAAGGAGGATATCAAAGTCGGAGACTTGTCAGGTGGTATGCAACGCAGATTTGAAGTTGCCCGTGGATTTATGAACCACCCTGAAGTACTGTTTCTAGATGAGCCGACCTTGGGCTTAGACATACAAACAAGAAGGAATCTATGGAACCATATCAGAACGCTAAATGAACAGGAAGGCATAACTATCATCCTTACCACCCATTATATAGAAGAGGCAGATCATCTCTGTCATCGAGTAGCTATTATAGACCAGGGCAAAATAGCAGTGGTGGATACGCCAGGGAAGTTAAAGGAAGTAGTGGGCATTAGTTTGATTTCGCTACAGCTAGCTAGTGAAAGAAGTGATGATTTGGCGGGTTTACTCCGGGGAATTGACTGGATAAAGGAAATTGAATGGCGTAATAGTCTGCTGGAACTGAGCGTTGAAGGTGGTGAAGAAAGGGTGCTCGAGCTTGTTGAACTTGCCAATGAGCATGGATTTGTGATAACAGCTATTGACTTACGCCAGCCAAGCTTAGAGGATGCTTTCCTATACTATACCGGGAGTGAGATAAGAGAAGATGAAGGAAGCGTAAAAGGACTCTGGGAAACAAGAATGGCTGGAAGAAGGAAGTAAAAAGATGGAGGCAATAAGAGTTACCAAATTTATAGACCCATTGCCCATTTACACCATGTGGCTGAGGCAGATAAAGAGATTCTTAAGGGTGAAATCTCGAGTTGCCAGCTCAATATTGATGCCCTTTCTTTTCCTCGCCTTTCTTGGGTTGCCACTAAGCTTCATCCCTGGTTTGGAAATAGGGGGAATGAATTACCTTGACTTCTTAGCTCCGGGGATAGTGGGTATGACTCTATTATTTTCCGCTACGATATCAGGAGTGTCTGTCATCTGGGATAAGGAATTTGGTTTCCTCAAAGAGGTATTGGTGGCTCCAGTTAACCGATTCTCAATTATATTGGGTAGAAGCCTAGGAGGTATGACCATAGCTTTAGTGCAAGCTCTCATTATTGTGGCAATAGCCATGGCTATGGGAGTGAAAATATCCGGCATCTCGGGCTTCTTTCTGTCAATTGTGTTTATGATTCTCACCTGTGCTACCTTCACCGGGCTGGGCTTGATTATTGCCACGAAGCTGGCTGACACTCAAGGTTTCATGTCCATAATGAACTTAGTAATAATGCCGATATTCTTCCTGTCTGGCGCCTTCTTTCCTTTGCAAGCTATGCCAGCAGGAATTAGATATATAATGTATATTAACCCGCTTACGTATGGAGTGGATGGGTTGAGGGGTGCGCTTGTCGGTGGCGCTGCCTTTCCTTTATGGCTTGACTTTGCAGTTCTTCTGGTATTATCAATAACACTGGCAGGATTGGGAGCATATTTCTTTTCTAAAATGGAGGCTGACTAGCCCAGACTATACTGCTTTCACCTTGAGTGATAAAAAAGTTTCAAATTCTATGTTAAAAAATATAAGGATTTCTCTCTTCTTAGCTTACAAGTCCGTAATCAGAGGCAGGAAGAGCATCTCAGCTGCGCTTATTATGATTATGATTATGATTTTTATTCTTCTTGGCTTTACTCCTTCCCTTTTACTTGGTCTAACAGAGGCAATGAACAGGCAAACGGTGGAGAATACGTTCGCAAACATAATTATCGAACCGGGAGAAGATGAGGACTACATTATAAGGGCGCCTTTATTGCAGGAAAGAATTAATAATATTCCCGGAGTAATAGGTAGTGCATGCCATTATATTGTTTCAGCAACAGTTACTTATGATGAAAATAAAGATGGCGAAGATGTAAAAACTACTCAGTGTTTGGTGGATTCTATAGACCCTGAACAGGAAATAAGAGTGACTAAAATTCATCAGAACATGGTAGCTGGTGAATATTTGGACGAATCGGACCGCCAGAAGATTGTTTTAGGCAGAGAGATCTCCGGTGGATATGGAGCCGAACTTCCGCTAAAGTCTCTGGAAGGGGTGAGAATAGGCGATGAGATAACACTGACTTTTAATAACGGCGTTCAAAGAGATTATGAGGTAAAGGGAATATTTGGCACAGGCTGGGCTTTTGCTGATATACAGGCTTTTATTACAGAAAAGGAGATGGAGTCTGTTTTAGGGGTGCATAATAGAGCTTCAGAAATCCTGGTTAAAATTGAGCAACCTGGTCAAGAGGAAAGATACATTCAAGAACTTAGAAGAATGGGATTAATAGAAGAGAAGATTCATCCTTGGACAGATTATATGGGTATGGTGTCGGGTATAACTGAAAGCCTTGGTAAAATTAGATTGCTGATTACCGGATTTCTCTTAGTCGTAGCCGCTTTGGTTTTCTATGTTATTATCTTTATTGATGTTACTCATAAAAGAAAGCAAATTGGCATTTTAAAAGCCCTTGGCATAGGAAAGGGGACAATTATTAATTCTTATGTTCTACAGGCTTTATTTTACGCCACTTTAGGAATAGGATTAGGAGTGGTGGCAGTCCATTTCTTACTCATACCTTATTTTGTCAGTCATCCTCTAGAGTTTCCTTTAGGCTTTGTTAGTTTAGTCATGACTAGAAAACTGTTGATTATTAACAGCCTAATTCTATTTGTTGTCGCTATTATCGCCGGCTTTATCCCTTCTTGGCAAACTACCCGAGAGAATATCTTAAAAGCAATTTGGGGAAGGTAAATTCAAGATGGTGAAAGTTGAAAATCTAAAAAAGGTTTATCCGGGCAAAGTGCCAGTAGAAGCGCTTAAAGGAATAACTTTTGAAGTTGAAAGTGGAGGGATCTTAGGTATAATGGGTCGAAGCGGAGCTGGTAAATCAACCCTGCTTCATCAGCTTGGTTTGCTAGATAACCCAACCAGTGGGAAAATTCTTATTGACGGTGTCGATGTTCTTAAATTATCCGATTCCGAGAAAAAGCAATTCAGATTGGAGAAACTGGGTTATGTTTTCCAGGAATACACTCTTATACCAGAATTGACTGTGGTAGAAAATGTTTATCTGCTCTCATGGGCTAGTAGCAAAGATAAAAAGGATTATAAAAAAGCTGCTGGGGAGTTTTTAGAAATGGTGGAATTGGGGAACAGATTACATCATCTTCCTCATGAGCTTTCGGGAGGAGAACAACAGCGAGTGGGGATAGCCCGAGCTTTAGTTAATAACCCTAAGGTATTATTTGCTGATGAGCCCTGTGCTAATTTGGATAGCAAATCAGCAGAAACAATCTTTAAGCTCTTGACCAAATTAAACAAGGAGTTAGGCCAGACTATTGTTATAATTACTCACGAACCGGAAGACAAAAAGTATCTGGAGAGAATTATTTATCTAAAAGATGGACTGATTGAGAAGGAAGAAAAGACTGACTAAACAAATTTTCCTATTTTGCGTTTCAAATTGCTGTTATAACGAGCAGTTTGCCAAAAGGCGTAATCATTACTAAAGTATGAGCCCCAAATCAGCCATTTTGCTGATTACAAGAGGAAGATATAACAAAATAAACTTATAAAGTAGAAAGAAGAAAGAGGTAAAGAAAAAATGAAGAAATGGCTAATTGTGGTAACCGTAATTTGTCTGGTGAGTGTGTTTTTCACTGGCTGTGGCGATTCGGGAAACGAGGTTCAAGAAACTGCCGAGACTATGCGAGGCGATTTGGTGATAAGTGTTGATGTCAGTGGAAACCTGGAGATGCCACGCAAAGTAGACCTCTCGTTTGGCACTTCAGGGATGGTTGAGGCGATAATGGTGGAGGAAGGTGATAGGGTGGTGGAGGGGGAAACTTTAGCTAAACTCGATGCTCCCAGCCTGGAGGCAAGTGTGGCAATGGCTGAGCTTGATCTGGAGCAAACGATTTATCCTTATTATTCCTATACTCATGCCAGAGATGTGCCGGGAATATGGCTGGCTCTGGATGAAGCTAAAGACGACCTGGAGGAAGCGCAAGGGCTCTTAGATGAAGGCAAAATTGACGAAGCGCAGTTACTGCTGGAACAGGTGGAGCAAAGTCTGGACAAGGCGAAGGAAAAATCGAAATCCAGAGTATGGTCATTACCTTTATCGGTCAAAATGGTTGAACTACAGCTTGACCAAGCTCAAGCCGAGCTGGATAAGACGATAATCACCGCTTCCTTTGATGGTGTTGTGGCTGCTGTCTACATAAAGGAAGGACAGCAACTTTCAGCGATGACATACGCTAATCCAGCGATCAGTTTAATTGACCCGAGCGAGATAAAAATGAATGGCGTGATTGATGAAATAGATGTTCCCAGGGTGAAGCTAGGGCAGGAAGCGATTGTTATTTTAGATGCTTTGCCTGATAAAGAAGTGAAGGGCAGGATAACTTTCATCTCTCCAGAGAGCACTACAGAAATGGGAGTGGTGTTTTATAAGACCACGATAACTCTGGAGAACCCTGACGAAGAGCTTAAAGATGGCATGAGTGCCACCGCTGAGATTATCATTGAGCAGCACAACGATGTGTTGTTGATACCAAATCGGGCTATTCAGGGTAGTTGGGAAAACCCCTTCGTGGAGGTGGTCACTGATGAACAAATTGAGAAAAGGCAAATTAGCATAGGTTTGAGCGATGGGATATACACCGAGGTTTTGTCTGGGTTAGAAGAGGGGGAGGAGGTGATTTTGCCTCAGGTATCACAACTTCCCTTCATGTTTTAGGGGTTAGATGATCGAGCTTGCGAACATAACCAAGGTGTACAAGATGGGGGAAACAGAGGTTGTTGCCCTCAATGGGGTAGATTTACGCATTGAGCAGGGGGAAATGATATCCATTATAGGATCATCAGGCTCGGGTAAATCCACACTGATGAATATTATGGGGTGCCTTGATAAACCAACTTCAGGCCAATATCGCCTGGATGAAATCGAAGTAAGCAAGCTTAGCGATGATAAATTGGCTGAAATAAGAAACAAAAAGATAGGGTTTGTTTTCCAGAGCTTTAATCTGTTGCCTAGAACCACTGCTTTAGACAATGTGGAATTGCCGCTTATTTATGGTGGCGCTGGAAATCGGCGGCAAAGGGTGTTACAGGCTCTTGAATCTGTGGGTCTGGCTCATCGTTCTCATCACAAACCTAGTGAGCTTGCTGGTGGTGAACAGCAGAGGGTAGCCATTGCTCGAGCGTTAATAAACAATCCCGCTCTTATTCTAGCCGAT
>Ga0209979_1000540_pt1 | contig 50706 bp, 43 predicted proteins | sample AnhtaG_FD_183114 | JGI IMG/M metagenome (GOLD analysis project Ga0209979, IMG submission 183114) | Deep subsurface microbial communities from Anholt, Denmark to uncover new lineages of life (NeLLi) - Anholt_01485 metaG (SPAdes) (version 2) | ecosystem: Environmental > Aquatic > Marine > Oceanic... | reverse complement strand
TCTCTTAAATAAATGTAGGTCAGTGCTTTTATCTTCAATTGAATCAGAATAGTTGTGTAAACCAAAATCAACAATAAATAAATCTTGAGATGGGGTTAGAATTATGTTACTTGTAGTGATATCACCATGAATGTGACCATTTTTATGCAAATACGCTATAGTTTTTCCTATTTCTTTTAAATATTGCACTTTCTTTAAGGTAGTTAAGGAATCTAGAATATCCTTTAATTTTTCACCTTTTATGTATTTCATTACGATAGTCGAGTTTTCAATATCAATTTCGTATACAGGAGGGACTAACACCCCATAATTTTTAACTCTAATTAGTGCTTTAGCTTCGTTGAGAGTTCGATTATAGCGGATAATCTTGTCGATTTGTTCTATGCGATATCCCTTAGGAATTCGCTTTTTAAAAATAACTTCCTTTCCAAACCAAGAACCATAATAGAGACTAGCTTCTGCTCCCTTGTGAATGAGTTTTTCAACAATAATCTCGTTCGACAATTTAATGCAACACCTATGATCTCCATGGGATTGTTATTTGATCCATTCGTTCTTTCGGATTTATCTGGGTTTCTGAGATGTTACTACCTCCAATAGACTTATACCTCAAAATTCCCGTCCATGCAATCATGGCCCCATTATCTCCTGCGTATCTTAGAGGTACAACCTCAAATCTTGCATCATGCTCTCTACTAATGAATCTAATCATTTCTTGTAATCGTTTATTAGCCGCCACTCCGCCTGTTAACAAGACCTCAGTTTTTCCCGTGTGAGCTAAGGCTCTTTCGGTCACTTCTGTAAGCATGGCAAACGCTGTTTCTTGAAGTGAATTAGCGACATCATTTAGGGAGTATAAATTTTCATAGTTCTTAGATTCAATTAATCTTTTGGCCGCAGAATAGAGCCCAGAAAAGGATAGGTCCATACCTTTTACAACGTACGGCAAGTGTAAGTATTTATCAGACTCTCGAGCTAAAGTTTCAACTTTTGGACCCCCAGGATGGGGTATCCCAACATCACGAGCAAATGAATCTATTAAATTACCAATTGGGATATCTAACGTTTCTCCAAATATTTGATAACGATCAGACTCATAAGCACTAACGATTGTATTTCCTCCTGAAACATATAAAGTGAGGGGGTCATCTATTTTGCACAAAAATCGTCCGATTTCAATGTGAGCGATACAATGATTTACACCAACTATCGGTATTCCTAAAAGTTGACTAAGCATTCTCGCAACATGAGCGCCTATTTTTAGAATTGGTCCTAAACCAGGACTTTTACTGAATGCTATAAGATCAATATCTTTAATTGAAACTGAAGCGTTGTCTAAAGCTTTGTTAATTATTCCCATAAAATTGTTTAAATGTTGCTCCTTTACCAAGATAGGGTGAATTCCCCCCTTTTCAGGAATAAACATGTCGTTCACTAAACTGAGAACCTTTCCACTGAAATCTACTATTCCAACACTCCAGGTGTGTGCCGTGGATTCGATTCCAAGCGTTAGATTGATCTTCAAATTCATAAATTTCGCCTAAAATGTATATAGTTATGTTAGTAAGTACAATAAAAGAAACGATGAAAGAGAAAGAAAATTTGTTGCTGCTTATATTCAGGTTGACTTAGTACGTTTTCGAGGTGATCTTCCACTTCGAGCGACGGTAGCTGCTCCTTTTTTTCCTTTCCTTTTAAAAACAGTGTATCCACAATTCCCGCATGAAGATCTATCGTAATGATCAGCGAGAAAATAAGACGGTCCGCACTTGGGGCACACACGATGAGTCCTTACTAATTTACCATCCTCAGTTTTATAATATTTTGATGCGTTTGTCATATTAATTCATTTTTTTATAAGTAATTTTAATCGTAATCAAATAAGTGATTAAATGGTTCTTTTCTCTTTTTTAACTTGTAAATCTCTGAGCGAGTATCTTTTGGTAAATTCCTTACTTGAATATGGAAAGGCTCATAGAATTGAAGCTCTTTAGAATCTTGATAAATGTTAACTAATCCAATATCATACGAACTCCCGAATTGAGTCTGAATTTTTCGAATAATAGTGTATTTTTCTTTAGCGTTTTTCATAGCTGCAATTTTCTTTTTCACTTCTAACCTATTAGGAGTACTGGCATCTAGGTGTTCGATTCTAATTTTAACCTCAGTACGATCGATTACCGGGTTTTTCTTCTCCTCTAAAATTTCAATATTGAACGACATTTTGAGTCTTTTAACAACAGTTATTCTCAGTTAATCAGTTAATTTAAAGATAATTCTGAGTTATAAAAGATTAAAAGAATATTGAAAAATAAAATTTTGCTTTTTTATTAGGAAACAATGGCTGAAATTAAAAGGTCTGCTAAGAAAGCAAGAGTTTTAATGCACATCGAAATAATTTTAATAATTTTGTAATTTATTATAACAATAAAACTCTACGTAAAAACAAAGTGAATAAAATAGGAGTAAAAAAATTGAATGACAATTTAAAGATTCCACCGAATGAAAGACACAAGTTCTCTCAACCGTTAGGCAAATTATACTCAGGAACCCGAGAAGAAACGATTATTGAGGTAGAAAGGGTCATACAAGAATATCTAAAGAAAGGTTTTGAAGTATCAGTTTATTTAGTAGGTGATATAGTAACAAAAGATTTCCTCGCAAGTAACTTTTTAAAACCCTTAATATTGCTCTGCATTGTAGACGAAAAAACCCAAAGAAATCATATTAAAATAGAGATTGATGATTTTTTTGAAGAAATTATTGAATTTGAAAACCCTGAGGGAGGGATAAAAAAAGAAAGCTTTACGCTTTTAGATGAGATAGTTAAATCCAAAAGGAGAACTTTATTGAAGGTTACCGTAGGGGAAGAGGATCTACTCGTCTTACCGCTGGTTTTAAGCATCGCTCTCAACGATAAAGTAAAGAATTTAGTCTTTTACGGTCAACCACCAGTCACGGATTCAAGGAAATCAATCCCAGAAGGAATCGTTATGGTTGATGTTGAGAAAAGAATTCAAAAAGTAGTTGATAAATTCGTAGGAATGATGATGTGATATTTACTAGACAAAAATTATTTAGAAAAAAGCCTAACTTAGCGAACTCTTAAACCATACTTTCCCGGAAAATGGATTTTAAGATAACTCGCCATTTCCGAGTTAGTTGCGTCAATTATTATAACTTCACCTGTATAATCATCACTAAGACTATGTGTTTTACATTTTGGACAAACAGTTTGATTTTTGGTTATCAGGTGGCAATTCTTACAAGCTCTTTCGAGTTTTTTCATTATTTATTCCTCGCTGACTTCTTCTTCTTCCTCTGAAGCTTTTGACTTTTTAGCCTCGATAGTTGCATATTCTTCTTCAACATCAGCTTCAATCCAGTCGAGTTTTCCTAAGAATTTCTGCCTCATCGTTAAACCAAGCTTACCACTACGCCCAGTGCCTAAGGAAACTGCGATCACTTTAGTTCTCACTTCATTATTGACTTCAAGTATTTTTCCAGTCTCTTTACCTATAAATCGATTTCCTACTTGTTCATATGATATATAATCGTCGCAAATTTGTGAAACATGAACTAATCCATCTAATGGACCAAGTCGACAAAAAGCTCCGAAATCAACTAATTCTACAACCTCTCCCTCCACCACCTCACCAAGCTTTGGCTTAAATGCGAGGATGGAAAATTCAACTTGGTGGAAAGTGTTAGGATTTCCAGGAATGATGATTCCAGGTCCTACATCAAGTACATCAACGATCACAATAATAAATCCATAGTCTCTTGTAATTATACCCTCGTATTCCTCGCTAAGGATAATTCTTGCGCTGGTTGCCTTAGGTTGATCGAATAAAAATGGCGGGATCTCGACCTTAGTACTGATACTATACACTTTAAACATTTATGCAGAACACCTTAAACATTTCATTATGCCTGTTATTTTCCTTAATTTAAAGTAAATAATGTTGCTAATATTGCTAATACAAATTAAGCATAAAATTAAAAATTTGTGGTTTGAAATAAATAAAATATTAAATGTATTAGGTTTGTGCAGAGATAAAATAAAATTTAAATCAATTTAGCTATTTTTTCGCACGTTCTTCTACAATCTAATAAAATTAGCCCGAGCCGAACATCTTTAGTTGTAGAAACGGTTAAAACCGCGTTTGGACCTGCCTGCATGACCAAAAGATATCCTTCAGAGCCTTTAATGTATAATTGATCAAAATCCCCTTTTCCCATTTCGATTATTGCTCTTTCGGATAAGGAGAGTAAAGCTGCAGTCATCGCTGCGATTCTTGTTTCATCGACCCCTTGTGGGAGTGCCGAGGCAATAGGAAGCCCTTCAGCAGACACAATAGCAGCAGATTTTACTTCTGGAATTGCTCCAAGTAATTTTTTCAAAAGATCATCTAAGTTATCACCAGACTCCATTACTGACAATTTCTCCTTCTCTGTATATAATGATTTTTATTAGATAAAGATAAACTAATAGAATACTATTGAGATTATTTTTAGCTTATAATTTAAATAGATTAATAGTATTTATTTATTTTTTTTTATTATTCATTATTATTCGTTATCTATATAAAAATCTTGTATATTATTGGTTTATTAAAGTTTATAATATGTGGATAAAGATAAGATATGGAGCGCACAAAATCTACACCATTCAGTGAAAATGATATTAGCTTTCTTATTTTTCGCAAAAAAAAATAATTACATAGTAGTATTGCTTAGGTTTAACTCAATTTTAATGCTATATGTATAAATAAAAGAATAATTAATTGATGATTAATTATAAAAATAATTAAACTAACCAATTGTGTTGCTATCATGGATTATTGGGTTTTTGTAGAGAATCTTTATAACACAACTTTTACGCTGTTCTTCTTCGCTCTAATGAGCTTGATGTTTTATATTGGAGTAAAAGGTTATAGGGCCAAAAACTCTTATGGAGGAATTTCCTCAATTCTATGTGGTGTTTGTTATTTAATTTTTGGATATTATAATTCGGTAGTTGGATTTTTTGCCTATCCTTTTAACGGGTTTATGATTTGGTGGATAACTATGATTCTTGTAGCGAACCTTATCTTTACAACTATTATTAGGAGATCTATCAAGAGGATGAGAGTCGAAACAGATAATAGTGAGGCGGAGTTAAAAAAAAAATCGATCCTAAGAAGATATATCATAAAGATGACTCAAGGAAATCCATATAAAGATGACATCCCTTTTAAGATGGAGTTAATTCGAAAAAGTTTCCATCTTTCAGGTTTTTTATTACTTATTGCGTTCTTTGGATTTTTAGCTTTACCGCCGCTGACATCCTTAGTAAATGACGGTATCATTACTATGATTCAGCAGTTTGAACCTTCATATAATTTTATATGGGGTGATTTATCTAATTATCCATTCGTGTTTGGAGATTTTCAAGCAGTAGTTGAGATTACTATGTTTGCTCTAATTGGTGCTTTAGCGTTTGTTATTGTATCAGACATAATTCGAATCGTTTGGGGGCCCGAATATTCAATTTTTAATTTTTTAACTAAATCTATGTTGAGGAACAAAGAAAAGAACGCAGCGGGACCGCAAATTTACATCATTACGGGTTTTATTTTTTCCTATATGTTATACATGGCAGGCATCATTCACATATTCGTTTTTTTTGCAGGAATCCTTATAGCGTGTTTATCTGACGCTAGTGCCGCCATAATTGGAAAGAGATATGGCAAACACAAAATCAAGCTAAGGAATGAAGAAGTAAAATCTGTAGAGGGTTTTGTTGCGGGTGTTGTAGTAGCGTATGTTATTGGTTTTGTGTTCGTAGGACCGGTGTATGCTTTAATGGGGGCTTTAATTTTCTTTTTAACTGATTATTTACCTGCTGTTACAGCCGATAACATATTAAATCCAATATTTATACCGATAGGTATACAATTTCTCGTTTTTCTATTAGGTTTACCAATTGGATGGTTTTAAACAGATTACACATCACTTAGGAGAAAAAGCTTTACTAATTTACAATGCGAAAATTAATTGAACAGCTTAAAGATATCGAGTTAGCGATTTTTGACTTGGATGGAGTAATATACAGAGGAGACAAGCTAATATCTGACAGCGATAAAGTGATTACGGCACTAAAAGAACTTAAAATTAAAGTAGTCTATAATTCCAATAATTCCACAATTACTAGAGAGATGTACGTCCAACGACTTAAAGGATTTAACATTGAAAGCGAGATTTTAGATTTTTATACGAGCGCTTCGATCACAGCAAGTGAAATAACTAAGTTAAAACAAAACGCTACGATTTATGTCATAGGAGAAATGGGACTAAAAAAAGAATTAAAAAGATGTGGCCATGAGGTCGTTAACGCAGAATCGAATCACAAGGAAGTTGACTTCGTAATAGTTGGTCTGGATAGAGCCCTTACTTACGCAAAGCTAGCTTTCGCTCAGAGGTGTATTTTAGAAGGAACCGCTAAATTTTATGCAACTAATGCAGATACTTCATTGCCTGTAGCGGCGGGTTTACTACCAGGTGCAGGTGTAATGGTGAACGCTGTTGAAACCTGTACTGACCAAAAGCCTGTTAAAATTTTTGGGAAACCAAACCCTGAAGGGATTCAATCCATAATAGATGACACAAATTTGAATCCTAACCTTTCTTTTATCTTTGGAGATCGTTTAAACACAGACATTTTAGCGGGTAATCGCGCAGGTATTAAAACTGCTCTCGTATTGACGGGTGTGACAAAAGCATCTGATGTTGAAAAATTGCGAGGAGGTAAGGATCGTTCTCCAGAAGTAGAAACAGGAATGATTCCTAATATTGTAATAAATTCGCTGAAAGATATATTTTTGCCTTGAGTATCATAGTCCTGCTCTACGAAGCATCAATTTAGCAATTTCTGTGAAAATTTCTTCTATGTTTCTCCCATCTTTTGCAGAACATTCAATATATCCAAACAACTTATTAGATTTTGCCAAATCAAACGCTTCTTTGCTTGGAACAGCTCGTTTAAAGCTTAAATCTAATTTTCCTCCAACCATAATTATAGGTAAGGGTTTATCTTTGGCTCCAACAAAGCCGTTTATAAAAATGTTAATCCATTCAGGAAAATTTTTCAAACTAGAATACCGCGTTATGTCGTACATAAAAATTCCTCCTGACGCACCTAAAACATAGCTCGGTAACAGAAACCTAAAGCGAGCCTCGCCCGCGAAATCCCAAATTTGAAGTAGAACGATTTTCCCATCGACTTCTATTTTTTTGACATGGAAATCGACACCAATAGTAATTGTCTGGGAACTAGTAAAGAGACCAGTAAGATATCTACCGAGTAATGTGGTTTTACCAACTCCACCATCTCCGAATAAACAAATTTTAAACATTACATCGGGTTCTCTATCGTCTTTTTCATTGTCCAAGTTTTGGTCTTCCTCGAGCGTCATTGATTTATTTCAGTGATCGATTTTCTATACAATTTTGTTAGAATTGTATTTTGAAGTATAATTATAATAATAATAAAAGTTAATTATTAAAATATTAATTGTTTCCGAAACAAATTTTGCCAAATTCTTTAATACATTGGAAAGTCATAATTAGTTCCGTTTTCGTCGTTAAAGTTATATTTTAATTTAGTATATTATTTTTTATATAGGGGATATTATGTCTACGAAAATAAGCATTGTAAATGTAAATGATTACGATTCCATCCTCGATGCTATTAAAGCGGGGATCACATTGATTGTAGAAACACTTCCTTTTGACATTCGTGAATGTAAGAACATTCTTTTAAAACCTAACTTGTTAAGAGCTACAAAAGATGCGTGCACTCAACCAATATTTGTTGAAGCCGTTTTAAAATATTTAAAAGATATCGGAGTTGAAAAAGATAACATACGTATTGGGGATTCTCCTGGTCAAATAAAGGTTTCAGCTAAAAAAATCGCTCAAAAAATCGGTATTTATGAAGTTTGCGAAGAAGCGGGCGTCAAATTTATTAATTTTGAGCAGGATATTCCTGTTCAAGAAGTTATTGATGGTGCAATAAGGCTAAAAGATTATTATGTATCAAAACCTGTAAAAGATTGCGATTTATTGATAAATTTACCAAAATTAAAAACTCATGGAGAAGCGACAATAACGGGTGCGGTTAAAAATTATTGGGGCGTTATTCCCGGTGGTCTTAAAGCAAAATATCATTTAGTAGGAAGAACACCTGATAAATTTGGTGAAGCTCTTGCTGATAATTTTTCTTGGATTGTAAAAAATAAACCCAACCGCTTAATCATCTACGATTGTGTTAAAGTAATGCAGGGGCCAATGGGACCTATTTCTGGAACTATGAAGCAATGGGATTTAATTTTAGTTGGGACAGATGAACTAGCGTTGGATGTTGTAGCGTTAGAGATAGGTAAATTTAAAGGCCTCAAATATGTTCCTCATTTAAAAAATGCTTACGAGAGAGGTTTAGGTATAGGAGATCTGGATAATATAGAAATTTTAGGACTATCTTTAGAAGAAGCGAGAAACGTTACACCAAAATTTAAAGTCCCAGGAAAATTCATGACTAACTTTGCAAGTTTCATCACAAGGAGCATAGTTTATAAAGTAACAAAAAAAATTCCAATTCTAAACAAAAAATTATGTATACAATGTGGGCAATGCTCAGAAGTCTGTCCAGTAAACGCTGTTAATTTTATAAGTGGAGAGTATCCCGAATTTTTGAGAAGAGAATGTATTTCTTGTCTTTGTTGCATGGAAATGTGTCCTCAAGAAGCAATTAAACCAAAACTACGAGGATTTGGTGGACTATTTCATTCGTACTAAATTACGCCTCACTATAAAGATCAACATAATTTTTTAGAAATAAATAATTTGAAAGTCTTGTATTTTGAATCGAATTTATTTGAACGAATTCATTTGGAGCGTGTGCATATCCTCCAATACCTAAACCGCCAACGATAAAGTTTAATCCCAATTGACTTTGTATCTGGCTTAGTGGAGCTGCCGCTGCGCTAATCGGCCAAATTTGGGTCGTAAATCCGAGCTCTTTAAAGCTATCTACAAGACTTTTTACTAAAATTGAATTTTCTCTAACTTTTGATCGGTCATAGCCCATGTTTAGAACAATTTCAAAGTTAGATTTTGAATTTCTCGTTAAATCATTAACTTTCTTTTTAATTTCTTTAAAAATCAAATTTACTGACACATCGTGAGCAAATCTAATGTCAATATTACACTCTGCCTTGTTAGCTACCATATTTTTTACTCCATTTTCCAGATAACCAGATTTTAAAGTAGAGATATTGAAAGTTGGATTGAACAAGTAATCAATAAAACTCACCTTAGGATCTTCTATAAGAGTTTGTTTAATTCCTGCTTTTTCTTTTATTATTCTTAAATCAATACTTTCCATTAAATCCTCTATAATAATGTTCTCTTTTTTGGTCATCTTGTAAGGAACGCTGAGTGAATTAATTTTAAACTTCTTTTCAGAATAAATACTATTAAGTACGAATATCAAATCTTGAGCAGGATTAGGGATCATCGAACTGAAAGCAGAATGGGATTCTGAGTTGGCCGATGAAACTTTAATAGATAAAGATAAAATACCTTTGTAACCAAGTTTTAAAACCGAAATTTGATTTAAATCTTGTTTTATGGAAGGGTAATATGCGTCTGTGCACGCATTAAACATATTCTTTTTTATTTTAAGAGTGTTTAATAGTGTAGGTGAACCTAATTCTTCTTCCCCGTCTATTAAAAACAATAATGATATTGGAAGCTTTTCTTCTTCTTTTAAAAGTTTCACCACATTTAAAAAACATAATAAAGGAGTTTTTGAATTGTATGCACCCCTAGCAATAATAACCTTGCCTAGTTTATCTAAAGGCTTCGGTAAATCAGTAATTTCCGCTCCAAAAGGATTTTTAATCCATTCTTTCTCTTTATGCACAGGTTGAGTATCGTACATCATGTATATTAATAATTTATCTTTGATATCTCCATCGACTTCAGCTAACAGTAATGGATTCATTTTCCCGTCAATTTCTACTATATTTTCGCAAAAATTAGAAATATACGAGGTGATAAAATCTTTAGCTTCTCTAATTGCTTCTGTATTTGAAGTATAACTTGGAATTTTTAAAAAACTGATTAAATCTTCTTTAATAAACTTGTCATTGGTACTACGGATTAATTCTTTTAAATCATCTTTACCGCTAGAAAAGCTTTCTTCATTCATATATATTAAAATTTTAAGTTTCATTAATTAAATTATCTATTGAAAACTGAGTATGAAGTTAAACATGGATGAGTTAGAACTTCCAAAAACTGAAAAAGTTAAAAAATTAACTCAAATTATCGACTTAATTAAAGATAATGGAAACTTATTAGGGGTATTATTCGCATACCGCGACGGAGGTCTTATTGCGGAAAATTTTAAAGAAGAAATTGATTTTGATAACTTCACATCCATGTGCGCATCGGTCTTAGAAGGTGCTATAAGTCTAGGTCGTACAATGGGAGATAGAAAAGCAGCTAAAATAATCGTAGAGTTAGGAACTCAGACTATTGCTATTACTGAATGTGACGAGAAAACTTTCTTAGTCTTTGATTTAAATTACGAATCTAATTTTAATGTGATCTTAGAAAAAATGCAAGAATATATTCGTAAGATAATTTTCCTTTATTAAAAAGAAAAAATTAAGTAGAAACAACGAAATAAAAGTTGATTTAGCTTTTGTTGTCTATGAATTTTAGATACTCGATACAAACTTGGGCAAATTGACCTAAAGCTTCTTTTTCAATTACAGCAGGGGTATCGTTTCTAGTATGATAGTAAGGTGCTAGTTCTTCTTTTAAATTCAACCCTCCTATTGAGGCAGCAGGAATATTCTTTTTGCTAAAGACTGCTCCATCAGTTGCGCCAAATGGAAGCGCTAATAATTTTGGATTAAGATTCAAGTTCTCAGCTATATCTAAGAGGGGTTCAAATACAAGTGGATCGTGCTTAGCTCCTATCCCAGACTCTTTATTATGAATTACGATAAAATCTTTTTTTGCTATACTATCCATATTAACAATTGTAGTTTGATTTGATACCAATTCGTTATAGTGTGCCTCCACATATCGTTTAGCGCCCCTTAAACCAGCTTCTTCACCAGCGAAAGAAATTAAGTGAACTCTGGTGTATTTTGGGAAGATTTCGTTATTATCTTTATTTTCAGACAAAAATTTTGCGATTCCTAACAATATCGCAACTCCAGATAGGTTATCGAACGCACCAAGAACAGGTTTATAGCTATGGAAAAAGACATAAACTAAAATGATTGGTATGAAAAATATAAAGACAATACCAAAGACCAAGAATAGAATAGGTTGTTCAATTGATAAGAGGAAGAAGATTAACTTCAACAATATAGCAATAAAAATTATTGCAACCCCTAAATATCCTATATTTATTATTATTTGTCCAAACCGCTTCAAATAGTAAAATGTATTAAACTCAAAGGCTGAATCGTGATGTGCAGAGAAGATTACAGTGTTTCTAATGTCATTTTTTGGATTGATAGTTCCAATTATGTTATTTGAAGAATGTTTCGGAAAGAGAAAATCAAAAGTTTCGTGGTATTTCATCACTTCTAGAATAAAATAGCTAATCGTAACTCCGATAAGAATAACTGCTAAAATTAGGAGAAGCATATCAAAAAAGGGATTTAGATTAATGATACTAAGATCACCTAACAACGATATCCAAAAAAAGACACCCGCTATAAATACTATTAGTGCACCATATCTTATTCCTCCCAAAAAAGCATGAGGACTACTGGTGTAGGACTCTTGATGTGTTTCATCGCAAAACTTTTTCATTTCTGATTCTATTTTGTTGCCAGCTAATAGTTCCTGTTCGGTCCCGGATTCCCGCGGACCAACTTCAGCACAGACATCTTCTATAAATTTATACATGTAATTATTATCAAACATTTTTATCAATACTTTATATTTAAAACAGAGCTATTTAGTCAAAAATCACAATATATAATAAAAATTCGCTATTTTCTTTGAGAAGGAATTTTATTGAAAAATTGAAAAATAAATGTGAATACTAAATATGAGTAGTTCAGTCACGCAAAAAATCTTTGATAAGTTGAGAAAGGGATATGCACCAATAGAACTAAGTCCAAAAGCAAATTTAACATCGACCTATAAAAGCATATTCAAACCTTTAGTTAATAGAAAAGATTTCAATCTCTTGTTTGAGCTTTTTGATACTAATGAAGTCATATTGAGAGCGTGGAGTTTTCTAGGTTTGCACCATATTTTGGAGGAAACTTCTGTTTATGAAGAGGAGAGAATAGAAAGAGTTCAAGAGATTGTATTAGAAGTTTTAAATGATTATAGAGAAATTAGCTATTTTGGCGATCTAGGTGAACTTCGAACTTCGCTACGCGAACACCACATTAGTAGGATATGTGAATTAAACAAAAAATTAAGCTTCAAACCCGCTTTTGAGTATTGTTTATCTTTTGATAAGGTGACAGATAGTGTAGTTTCTGATTTGGTAGAAAATGTAGTTTCTAAAACCGCTGCTCCAAATGTTGAATTGTTAATTTTAAGAATCGCTAATAACACAGGCATAAGGGACTTTCATCTCAAAAATCAAATGGTTAAATCATTCGAAAACCTTTCTCAGGAAGGAGATATTACCAAATTAAATGAAATTTCAAGCCTGTTTAAATCCTACCTAAATCAAATAAATGAAGACAAGATTTCAGACCAAGAATTCTTAAAAAATGTAAAATCACTTCAAGAAAACATTTTCAGGGTTGCTGCGATATTAGAACTACCATCACTTGAAGAAGAAACTCTCGATTTTGTGAATTCTTTAAGATATCCATACAGTTCATTGTATCTTATTGCCAAGAGATATTATAATAATAATAAATTTTTATCAATTATTTTGAGAAAATTGGAGGAAAGCAAAAACCCCAATTTCATATCAGATATTCTAAAGGCAATTTTGGTGCTAAAAGATAAAATTGAGAATTGGGAAAAGTTAATCATTGAAAATGTAAGAAATTTTCAGATCGTCGATGGAAGTCTCATCAATGACATGCAGGAATCAAATCTCATCAATCAAGAATTGATCGTGAATTTACTAAATGAGGGGGATAAATGGTCATTGGAATTTATTCGGGAGGCTCTCATTGATAACCCAGAAATGCTTGAACAATGGCAAGATGTTAAAAATGAATTCATAAAAATTCTAAAACTTACTACAGCAAAAACCTCTGATGAAAAAAATGCACTTCTGAAAAAGAAAGAGATGATCCTCAAGGTAATTATAGATTTACAAGTCGAAGAACTTATAAAAATTTGCTTAGAAAATCTCCAGAGGTTGGAGGATAAAAATCTAAAAAAACTTGCAGTTTTTTCTATTCTTAAGTTGGGTGAAGAGAGCCTTATGTTGGAATTGAAGGTGCTTATGAAAAATGATGCTGATTTAGCAAAATTAGTCTTACATTTAATCGATAGTTTAGACAGAAATGAATGGAAATTCTTCTATTGAGTTATTAAAATAATAATTCTTTATATTAAATATCAAAATTATAACCATTTGAAATATTAGGGGAGATTTTATGAATAATTTTAATATTAGAAAAGGAATGACGGAAGAAGAAATTGATATAGTTGTTAATGAAGCATTAGATATGATGACATTAAAAGAAAAAGTTGCATGCATGTCAGGAAACAATTTTTTCTTGCTTTTATTAAAAGATCATAAGTTTGGAGTGCGCGCTTATCCCGGTGGAGGCGTTAAACGTTTAAATATTCCTCCATTTTTATTTACTGATGGACCAAAGGGAGTAAGTATGCCAGGATCTACTTGTTTTCCAGTAGCGATGGCTCGAGGTGCATCATGGGACATAATACTTGAAGAAAAATTAGGTGAAGTTATTGGGAAGGAAGCCCGTGCTCAAGGAGCTAATCTTTTTGGAGGTGTTTGCATTAACCTTTTACGCCATCCCGCTTGGGGAAGAGCTCAAGAAACATTCGGAGAAGACCCATTTCACATTGGCGAATTTGGAGCTGCAATAATTCGTGGAGTCCAAAAACACAATGTAATGGCTACTGCTAAACATTATGCCGCTAACAGCATGGAATATTCGCGTTTTAAAGTCAATGTCCAGATAAGTGAAAGGACATTGAGAGAGGTTTATTTGCCTCATTTTAAACGTTGTATTGAAGATGGGTGTGCTACTGTTATGTCGGCTTATAACAAAGTGCGCGGTGAATATTGTGGTCATAACTCATATTTATTAAGAGAGATATTAAAGGGCGAATGGGGATTTGATGGTTTTGTTCATTCAGATTGGATGAACGGTCTTAGAGACACTACTAAGGGTATCTTGGGGGGTTTAGATGTTGAAATGCCCCAAGCTAAATATTATGGAAAAAAGTTAGAAAAAGCAGTAAAGTTAGGAAAAGTTCCTCTAAATCTCGTCGACGATTCTATAAGAAGAATACTTCGTACGACATTAAAGTTTACCACAAAAGAAGATACCCAAAATTATGACTCAGACTTAATCGGTTGCGATGATCATGTTTCCTTAGCTCGTGAAGTTGCTGAAAAGAGCATGGTTCTACTCAAAAATCAAGACAAACTTTTACCATTCAATGCTGATGAGATGGATTCTTTAGCAGTGTTAGGACCTTTATCTGATGCGAAAAATACGGGGGATCATGGAAGTAGCTATGTTCGCCAGAAAAATATCATCACTCCCTTGCAAGGAATAAAAAATAGTGTTGGGAATAAAATAAACATAATCCATAACGATGGTAATGATATTGATGTAGCACAACAAATTGCCCAAAGTGTGGATTCTGTTGTAATAATTGTTGGATATACGTATAAAGATGAGGGAGAATATATTCCTCACATTTCAAAGGGATTAGGAGACCGTCCTAACCTCGGATTAAAGGAGGATGACATTAAATTAATCGAGGCTATCGCAAAAGTAAACGAAAAATGCGTAGTTGTCCTGGTTGGAGGAAGTGCGATCCTTATGGAAGAGTGGAAAGAAAAAGTTCCTTCAATACTAATGGCTTGGTATTCTGGAATGGAAGGAGGGAATGCATTAGCAAATATTATTTTCGGTAAAGTTAATCCAAGTGGAAAATTACCATTTACAATTCCTAAAGATCCAGCCCAATTACCTTATTTCGAGATAAATATTGATGAGATTGAATATGGTTACTATCACGGATATACTTTGATGGAAAAAGAAAATATTGAACCAGCATTCCCTTTTGGATTTGGTTTGAGTTACACTGAATTTTCTTATAATAATATCCAAGTAGAATCAGTCGAAGAGAAAATTATTGTTAGTGTAGATGTTTCGAATATTGGAGCTGTTGCTGGTGAAGAGATTGTACAATTGTATGTAGGTTTTGAGAATTCTAGCGTTGATCGTCCCTTAAAACTGTTGCGTGGATTTAAGAAAGTCGATTTAAATCTGAGCGAAACAAAAACTGTCTCAATTGATGTGAGGAAAAAAGATTTTGCATGGTATAATCCTGAGAATAGAGTATGGGAAATCGAGAGTATCCAATATACTATTTACATTGGATCTTCTTCAAAAAATGAAGATTTACTTACTACACAGATTTCTTTTTAAAATACTCAATTAATTTTTAATCATTCAATTTTAAGAGACTCACGATGTGGCTCCCAGTCTAGGCTTTGATGCTCAAAATATTGCTTATAGAGCGTGGCATATTTTCCTCCTTGTGTGAGCAAAGATTTATGAGTACCCTCTTCAACGATTTGCCCACTATCCATCACGATTATCCGATCGGCATTCACGATAGTTGAGAGTCTATGAGCAATTATAATAGAGGTTCGATTAGATAAAAGCTCTTCTAAAGCCTCTTGAATAATTGCTTCAGTATACGCATCAACGCTCGATGTGGCTTCGTCAAGTATAAGAATCCGGGGGTCAGTCAATATTGCTCTAGCAAAACTTACTAGTTGCTGTTGTCCTGCCGACAGTCCTTTTCCCCTCTCACCAATCTGTGTTTGCAGCCCTTCTGGTAAGTATTCGATTAGTTCTTCGAGGTGCACAGAATTAATTACATTCTGGAGATCTTCTTCTGACGCTTCTTGTCTACCATATCGAATATTTTCTTCTATAGTACCTGAAAACAAAAAAACGTCTTGCTGCACATTGCCTAAATTTCTTCTATAAGAGTTTAAAGTCATATCCCTAATGTTGATTCCATCAATTTCAATTGATCCTCCTTGAAACTCGTAATAACGAGCTAAAAGTGATACTAATGAAGTTTTCCCAGCCCCTGTGTGGCCGACAATAGCTAATTTTTCACCCTTTTTTATATGTAGATTTAATCTATTAAACACCCATTCGCCTTCTCTATAGCAAAAATCGATATCTTTGAAAACAATTTCTCCTTCCAAAGTATCGATATCAATTGCGTTTGGGTTTTGTCTTACATTTGGCTCAGAATCGATAACGTCTAATATTCGTTCATATGCTGCCATTCCTGAGCTAAGCTGGGGGAAAAATACGGAGAGGACCATTATAGGGCGGAAAAACTTCTGAAGATAGAGAATAAACATAAAAATTGTTCCGGGATTAGTTAAACCTTGAAATACAAATTGACCTCCAAGGAAAATAACGACAAAGAGCGTAATGGAAGCAATTATTTCCAGTAGAGGCCTCCACATATGAGTTACGGAGGTTATTCGAAACCCTGCTTTAAAATATTGCTTATTATTTTCTTCAAATTGCTTTGAAACAGTAGATTCTTGTCCATAGCTTTTACTTACATGTATACCTTCAATTGATTCAACCATTGCAGCATTTATACTGCCAATTGCTTTTCTGTAAGCTCTACTAACAATTTTAACTACCCGTCTAAGAGATAAAACTAATAAAAAGATGAAAGGAATAGCTATCAATGTTACGAGAGCTAATGTTAGATTTAACCATAGAAGCGCACCAAAGATCATTACACTTATAAGAAGGTTGCCGAGAGTCTCCGCCAATAGGAGCGTTGTATTTCCAAAATCTAGAGCATCGTTAGAAACGCGGGTATTTAGTTTACCGCTCAGATGTTTATCGAAAAAGCTCATGTCTTGTTCTTGTAATTTATCAAAAATCTTCATTCGTAGCTTTTCCAAAAAAAAGGGTACAAATTTTCCTATTTCTTTGCGTCGTAAAAAAAACATTATCCAGAGCAGAATAGAAAGAATAAAATAAAGCCCCCCTGCTGCCAATACAATTAGAGGATTACTATTAATATTAGAAAGTTCGTCTATAGCAATTCCAATTAAAAGAGGATTTACAGTTTCAGCTATCGTAGTTATGAAAATAAACAATGAGATTAGAACGATACTTTTCCTAAAAGGTGCAACACCCTTAATGTACCTTACCAGTAGTTCACGATCGGAATATTCTCGTTTCTGTCCCTCGTCCATCATTCCTGCATAAAGTCCCATAATGATACCTCGTTAAGTACTTTGCGTGTTAAAGTCTGATAAAGACACTCGTTTCCCAAAAATTCGTCTGTAATCTTCAGATGATTGAATTAATTCTGAATGATTTCCTTCTGATACAATTCTTCCGTGCTTGAGAACTAGAATTTTATCAGATGTGCGTATGGTATGAAGCCGATGAGTTATTATTAGAGTAGTTCTGTTCTTTACTATATTTTCCATCGCTCGCCCAATCTTCTCTTCAGTTTCACTATCAATAGCAGAAACAGAATCGTCAAGTATGAGCATGGCAGGATTAGTTAAGAAAGCTCGAGCAATAGCCACACGCTGTTTTTCTCCTCCTGAAAGCCTTGTGCCTCTCTCACCTACAATAGTACTGTATCCATTTGAGAAATTTTGGACAAAATCGTCAACTTGAGCAAGTTTTGCGATGTTAATTATTTCTTCCTGGCTAGCATTACGGTTTCCAAAAGCAATATTTTCAAGTATTGTTCGCGAGAATAGGTAGATGTCTTGTTCGATGTAACCAATTTTTTTTCTTAATTCTGCAAGGGGATAATCTTGAATGTTTTTCCCATCTAATAAAATGGTCCCTTGTTGGGGTTCATAAAGGAGGAGGAGCAATTTTGCGATCGTTGTTTTGCCACACCCTGTAGGACCAACAAGAGCGACTTTTTGGTTCGGTTCGATAATGAAATTGAGATTTTTCAGAACAGGAGGTCTATTTCTTTCTCCATTTTCATAAGTAAAAGTTACATCTCTAAATTCTATTTTTCCTTTGAACTTTTTAGGCCATAATTGATTCTCAATTCCTTGATCCTCAATATCTTCGTTAGATAATGCTATAAACACGCGCGAACAAGCCGCAAACCCACTCATCATATCATTAGTAGCCCACCAAATCAGATTAGTTGGATCTATAAGAGTTATCAAAAGTAGATTCGTAGCAGCTAGTTCTCCAATGGTTAACGAATTCTGAAATACAAATACAATGCCAAGAATAAGTGAAATTCCGATAGTTATGTATAGAACTAACATAGGAAAATATTTTGCTTGCACTAAGTATTCTCCGATGGAGTTATCTCTAAAAGCATCTACTGCTTTCTTAAATTTTTTTCGTTCTAAACCTTCCGCTGCAAAAGCTCTGACGACAGAAGCACCTGTTATACTGTCTTGTAATACAATTGCTAAATCTGAATGTTTTCTTAACCTTTTAGCAGCAAATGGAGCAATTTTTCTGCGATAATACAAAATAAAGTACACGTAAAAAAACACAAATGGAATACATACTAGAGCGAGTCTAATATCAAGCGTGAAAATCAGTAGGAATGAAGTCATTACCACTTGAAAGAAAGGATAAAAAAAAAAAGCTCCATGGGAAATCATTGCATTGATTACTCGTACATCATTGGTTGCGAGGGCTTGCAAATCCCCAGCTTTAGCGTTATCGTGATATCTTAAAGGCTTATGCTGGATAGTCTCAAAAAACTCTTGTCTCATATTTTGCTCGGTTTTCAAACCTAAATAGTGGCCGGTCATCATCGTTATATATTCCATAGCATTACGTATGAAATAGATTGAAAATCCCATAATAAGGAGCGTTATAAATTTATCGTAATCAAGAGCAATCAGAGCATCATCTACTATCTCACCGATAATTATTGGTATGAGAGTTCTTGTAAAAGTAACAATTATAATGCCAATTACAACAAAGAAAATCAAGAATTTATTTTTGAAAAGATGGTGAAGGAGCCATGTTTTATAACTTTTGTACTTCTTTCTCTCTAAATTCATGAAAGTTAACCTCTACCAGCTTTATCCTTGATAAATAAACTTACACTAAAATAAATAGCTTCTCAGTCTAATAATTAAATGAGTAATAACTTAAAAAGCCCAATAAACGCTTTAAATGTTTAATAAAGCAAACAGAAATAATTGTCAAGAAATTGAAAATTTACTAATTTTATTTTTTGAGTAATCTATTATTTCAGTAGAAGGCTCGATCATAACCAATGATCTAACGTCAAGTTGCCTCTTGGCGTTTTAAGACGCCGTTTCGTTTCCTTTACTCTCTCCTCAATAAAACTCATTTCAAATGAATTTGATCTATTTACAGATAAAATTACGTTAATCTTTCCCCCAAAGAGTTTGCGTTTCACTTTAAGTGGCTTGATTTGAGAACCACAATTCATACAGAGTACTTGATTGTCTGTAACAGTTTTATTGCAATAAGGGCACTTGCTCATATAAAATTAATAGAGTTAAATAAGTATAATAATTATCTGGTTTCTGTTAACACTTTTGTAGATTTAAAATAAAAATTTCATTATCGATAAGATATCTGGTTATTCTTGTTCATTTAAAATAAAAAGAAATAAAAAAAATAATTTAGCCTACTTCGACATCCATTTTCTTACGCTCTTCAAGCAATACATCGACTACTGAAGGATCGGCCAATGTTGTAACATTACCTATTTCTGTGCCTGAAGCTATGGCTTTAAGAATCCTGCGCATTATCTTACCGCTTCTCGTTTTTGGCAAGGCATCAGCAAATTGAATTACATCTGGCTGAAATACCGGCCCAATCTCTTGTCTAACATGCATTCGAATCTCTTTCGATAATCTCGCTGATTTTTCGACTCCACCCATTAATGTCACGAACGCCCAAATAGCTTGTCCCTTAATCTTATGCGGAAACGGTGCTACGGCAGCTTCTGCCACCTTTGGATGACTCACTATAGCAGATTCTACTTCCATTGTTCCTATACGGTGTCCGGATACTTTCATAACATCGTCCAATCGCCCAAGTATCCAATAATAGCCATCGTCGTCTCGTCGCGCTCCATCTCCAGTGTAATAATATCCGGGATATTTTTCGAGATATGTAGATTTAAATCTCTCTGTATTGCCCCAAACATCTCTTAACATTCCTGGCCATGGTTGTCCTATTGCAAAATAGCCACCTTCGTTTGCTTCGGTAATTTCGTCACCTTCCAAATCGAAAATTATGGGTTTAATACCAAGGAAAGGCAAGCAACACGATCCAGGTTTGGTTGGAGTTGCTGTAGCTATAGGAGTCATAATAAAACCTCCAGTTTCAGTTTGCCAGTAGGTATCTACGATTGGACATCGTCCTTTTCCCACAACTCTATGGTACCAAGTCCATGCTTCTGGGTTTATCGGTTCTCCTACGGTTCCGAGAACCTTTAAGGAACTTAAATCGTGTCTGTTAACGGGTTCATCACCGTGTCTCATAAGAGCACGTATGGCGGTTGGGGCAGTATAAAATTGGTTAACCTTGTGCCGTTCCACAATATCCCAAAACCTATCGACATCAGGATAAGTCGGTACGCTTTCAAACATTAGAGTTGTTGCTCCATTCGCTAAAGGACCATATACAATATAGCTATGACCCGTTATCCAACCTATATCTGCAGTACAATACCAAACTTCGCCTTCCTTGTAGTTGAATACGATCCTATGAGTGAATGATGTATGGAGAATATAACCTGCCGTTGTGTGCTTAACTCCTTTAGGTTTTCCAGTAGTTCCACTTGTATAAAGAATGAATAAAGTATCTTCCGAATCCATTTGTTCAGGTTCGCATTCCTCGCTCATACCATCAATAAATTCGTGATACCAAATATCTTTATTAGTGTGAGGAACCTCGTTCCCTGATCGTTTAACGACAATAACATGTTCAATTGTTGGTACTTTATCCATTATTTTAACGACATCAGCCATTTTAGGATAAGTTTTACCAGCTCTTAAGGTTTCATCGCTTGTAAACAATAAGCGCGAATCAGAGTCTTCAATTCTATCTTTAACAGCTTCTTTTGAGAAGCCACCGAAGACGATGGAATGAATGACACCAATTCGGGCACAAGCCAACATAATAATAGCTAACTCAGGAATCATCGGCAACCATATTGTGACTCGATCACCCTTCTTAAGTCCTTTACTTCGCATAGCGTTAGCGACTTTACTTACTTCTTTTAATAACTCGTTGTAAGTAAATTTTCTTACTTGACCAGGCTCGTCTGCTTCCCATATGATTGCAACGCGATCGCCATTTCCAGCTATCACATGTCTATCAAGACAGTTGTAAGAAACATTGAGTTTTCCGCCAACAAACCATTTTCCCGGGAAGAGATCGGTTTTTTCCCACACTTTATCGTAAGGTTTGAACCAATCGAGTGATTTTGCTTGTTCTCCCCAGAATCCTTCCATATCTTCGATGGATTGTTTGTAAAGTTTCTTGTATTCATCCATTGACATCCCAGTCTTAGCATATTCAGGACTGACTTCTATAGGGTCAAATATTCGATTTTCAGTTAGAACACTTTTCATTTTGTTGTCTTCTTCTGACATTACATTTCACTAATTTGAATTTCTACTTCAATTGTATAATTAAATTTCTTGGTTTAATAAATTCTTAAAAATCTTTAAAGATTTCTTTTCTTTCTTATCACATTTAAATTTTTTGGATTTAAATGGTTGTATTAAGTCATGGAGTAAATATTTCGAATTCAATTTAAACATTTTATATTTAATTTATTAAGAAAATGAAGAAGTAAGTTTTTTTCAGAATCCCTCTTTGGAGTTTGTTTATGAGATATAGAGATTAAATTTATTAATAATTATTAGAAAAAAATCGATTAGAAAATCTTTTTTTTTTGACAATATTCGTTTTCGTTCGAAAAGAATTTTAAATAATCGTATAATCTTGTTATTTAATTATATTTTAGGGTAAGAAATAATGACAAATTGTGAAGTTTGCGATCAAGAACTCGTTGAAGGTCATTTTGAGGAAAAGTTAGGAATTTGTGTCAGCTGTATCATGATTGAGAGTAGAGAAGATAGTTATAAATCATTTCTTATTCTATTCATGATTTTAATTGGAGGAATAATGTTTATTGGATCATTTTTATCAGTAATTTTAAATGCACCTTCCTTATTTGTTGATTTTGGGGGGCATATTAATTATTTTATTCCTCCATTGGTGTGGTGTGTTATTTCTGGCAGTGGATTAATTTATTTTTCAGTGGTTTTTAAAAACAGGTAATTCCAAGAGAATTACCTTAAAAATTTAAGGTAAAAATTTTAAAGATATAGGACTTAACTATTTTTGATATATAGGAAAATTTTATACAAAATAAAATTAGAGCCTTAAAGTGTAGGATATGGACTCATTAAATGGAGAATGGCAGGAAAAGTGGAAGGATAAGGAGATTACTGCTGAGGATGCGATAAAAAAAATTATACCGGGCAATAGAGTTTTTATAGGTTCTGGATGCTCGAGACCACAATTACTCACTTCAGAATTAATTAAGCAGTCTGAGAAGTTAATCGATATTGAAATACTTCATTTCTTAACTATTGGTCCAGAGAAATATTTCAAAGATAAAATTGAGGATCTCTTTAGACATAATGCGTTATTCATTGGAGAAACTCTTCGCGAGGAAATCAATAAAGGACAAGCGGATTATACCCCAATATACGCGAGTGAAATACCCCGACTATTTTTAACGGGTAGAAAACATATTGATGTTGCTCTTATACAAGCTACACCCCCTGATTCTTATGGATTCTGTTCTCTTGGTATTAATGTGGACATAGCAAAACCTTTAGCCCAATCAGCTTTTTTAAACATTGTTGAGATGAATCCTCAAATGCCAAGAACATTAGGCAATAGTTTTATTCACATGAAAGAAATTGATCATTTTGTTGTTAACGACGTACCTTTGTTAGAATTTCATTTCGATGAGCCTGACGAAATTGCTGAAAAAATAGGAAGAAATCTATCTAATATTATAGAAAACAAATCAACTATTCATGTAGGATTTGGCGATTTACCAAACGCTGCATTGAAATTTTTAGAAGATAAAAAAGACTTAGGAATGCATTCTCTTTATATTACAGACAATGTTATTCCTTTAATCGAACAAGGGGTATTAACTAGCAGAAAAAAAAACTTTCATCCTGAAAAAATTATTACAAGTTTCGCTTTGGGAAGCAAAAAGTTGTACGATTTTGTAGATAATAATCCATACATCGAATTCTACCCTTCAGACTATGTGTGTAATCCTAGGTACATAGGAATGAACAAGAAGATGGTTTCAATCAACTCAGCTCGACAAATTGATCTTACAGGACAAGTGAACGCAGCAACAGAAGGATATGGATTCTATAATGGCATAGGAGAGACCATCGATTTTATGAGAGGTGCTGCTTTTTCTAAAGGAGGGAAACCAATAATTATTATGCCATCCGTCTCTCGTGATGGTAAAAAATCCCGAATTTTACCTCATCTAGATGAAGGTGCGGGAGTAATGTTATCTCGAGGAGATGCACATTATGTCGTAACTGAATGGGGAGTAGCCTATCTTCATGGAAAGACGATTAGAGAGCGAGTGCTCGAACTAATATGCGTCGCTCATCCAGATTTTCGTCAATGGCTGTTAGACGAAGCTAAAAAGTTGAATTATGTTTATTCGGATCAGATTTTACCATGCGATGAAGAAGGTAGAATTTGCAGATACCCTTCAGAGTATGTGACTATATCTACTCTAAGAGGAGGAGAAAAGATTCAAATTCGCCCAGTAAAGACCACAGACGAAGCCCTATTAAAAGAGTTGTATTATTCCTTAAACGAAACAGATCGATATTTACGGTTTTTCGAAGTTAAAAAGGAATTCACCCATTCTAAGACGCAAAACGAAGTCAATATAGATTATAACAAAGTTTTTTCAATTGGAGCCTTTACCGGCGACGTAGGGAAAGAGGAAATGGTAGGTAACGCGACCTATTACTTAAATCCTAAGCTAAATATGGCAGAGTATAGCTTCATAGTTAGGGAAGACTATCGAGGTAAGGGATTGGGATCCTTCTTATACCAACATCTTATAATTATTGCAAGAGAAAAGGGCATAAAAGGGTTTTACGGTAATATCCACATTCAAAATAAAAGCACAGTCCAAATCATAAGAAAAGGCGGTTATACTAAAATTAAACCTCCAGAAGCGGGAGAAAAAGAACTGTTTTACGAAGTATTTTTCGACAGGGAAAATTCGATGGAATAAATAATCAAAATTTTTAACTACTCCTTTTCATTATAAAAACTACATTCTTATGAATTTGAAGTATTTGCATACTGATTATCACGTACATACGAGATGGAGCTCGGATATACAAGAAAATGGTCCTGTCTTTGACGATTATATTAAAATTGCTGAAGATAATGAAATAAACATATGTTTTCTTGAGCATTACGAGCTTTATTCTATCGAGAGAGATAAAACAAATCCGTTTTATAATGGAAAAATTGACGATTACCTTGAAGAATTTGACGATTTGAAGGGAACATATAAGTTTATCCTTAGCGGTCTCGAGCTAGAGTATTATCGCGATAGAGAAACCGAATTATTAGAATTTATGGATGACTATGAAAAAGAACTCGATTTTATTGGAGGTACTCTGCATGAATGGATATACAACTACCCTATAACTTCACGAGCTAAATTACTTCAATTATTAGAGAAAGTTCAAATGAGGAAACTCATAGACGATTACTTTGAGATCAGTAAGATGATGATCGAATCAAAAATTTTCAAGAACATATGTCACATAGATACTATTTATAGATACATAAACGAATATGATATTAAACCATTAGAGGATTGCGATATTTCTGATGAACGAGTTCTTAATTTGGGGCGTTTATGTATTAAAAACAAAATTAGGATTGAATATAACTTATCAGGTTTACGTTTTCCCATTGATCGACCCTTTCCTTCTAAGGAAATTGCTAAGAAGTTAAAAAAAGAAAGAGCTAAATTTTTCGTTGGATCAGATTCTCATTCTGTTGAAAATTTCCAAGAAAACATTTCCAAAGTTAAAAATGCTTATAAATTTTTAGGTATAACATATTAGAAGACACAAAAAACATGGAAGCTAAATTAATATTAAAGAACATTGATGCCTGGGACAAAAGGATTATTGTAAAATATAACGGATTTGGGGGAGTGCCATTAACTACTCTTTTAAAGATTATATCGTTTCTGGGAAGAGAGACTTTATGGATGTTGTTAATGGTTTTTTACTTATTCATCTTTTACGATTCCTTTTTGTTTTCAAACATTTCAACTGTTTTTTTAATCGGCGTATTGATAATTGCCCCTATGAAGAAGCTTATAAATAGAGATAGGCCATTTGAAGCATTAAAAAATATTGAAGTACTCGAAAGAGAACCGACCTCTAGAAGTTTTCCATCATGGCATTCGTATAATGTGGCATCTCAAGGACTTCTATTTGCTTTACTGTTAAATACACCTATGATAATAATCATTGTTGTAATTATTGTGATACTTGTATCTTTTTCTAGAATTCAATTAGGAGTTCATTACCCTACTGATGTAATTTTCGGTGCTTTTATGGGGATTTTTGGGTATTTAATAGCGAGAATCGTTTTAGCTCCTCTTCTAAATAGTTTAATAATTTTTTTTGAGCAATTTAATGTAGGGAACATCTACAAACAAGTAATTAACCCCCTACTTTTTAAAAATCTTTTTTATCTATTGTTAGTTGTAGGGTTGTTAAGTATAATCTTTTACTTAGCTAATTACAAATGGATTAGGGAACGTTACAAGAAATCAAAAAGGGCTTAGTTTTTGAATAAGAGACATATATCGAGCATTACTCGCTAGTTTGTTTAAAAGAAGTTATAGGTTTAACTTTTTCTTTTTATCGAACAACTGCTTTAATTCGTCAAGAACTTTTAACCTAGTATCTCCAGGCCTACCGGGAACTGATGCCTGGTTAGGTGGTGATAATCCTATGGGAATACCACTTTGAGCCATTTGAAATGCACCGCTTTCGATGACTCTCAATCTGTTATCTAACTCAGATAACTGTTTTGAAAGACTTTCAGACAGTCGAATAACAGCATTCATAGTTTCTTCTAAAGTTTTTCCTAGTCCCTCTACTTTCCTTAAAGTGGGATTAGTTAAGGAGTCGGTAGATTTCATAACCTCTTTAATATATTTAGAAAACTCAGGTTCGTTGGTAATTAAAGAGTAGATTGAAGTTAGGTAAGCTTCGTAATCGTATCCAAAAGAAGTAAATGCTGTGTTTAAATTATCTTTCAGAAGTTCGATGTTAAGAAGTGTTTCAGGGTCATGCTTTAATTCTGGGTCAAATTTATGTATGTATATTAATACAAATGGGTCTTCTTCTAAAATCGTGAGTGTTTTTAGAATTTGCTCGAAGTATTCAAAAGACTCTGGAAACCTCTCAGAATCTTGTAAATCAATGACATAAATTAGCAAATCAACCTCTAAAAAGTACTGTTCTGGATTTTTTAGATATTTACTCCTATATTGCGCCTGACCGCCAAAGTCCCAGATAAACAAATCTAAGTCAGAATTTTCTGTTTCGATGTGACGACGATCGACACCTTTAGTCGGTTTTAAGTTTGCTAAATCGTTAATGCCTAATCGCCCTCCAAATTTGTTCAAAATTGCTGTTTTTCCAGCGTTATCTAATCCAATAACGATTATTTTTTGTGCAGATTTCCCAGTAACGATTTCATCTGCATCGGTTAAATTTGTTATTATAGAACTGATTATGATTGCTTTGTTCAATGCTTTTATGAGCTCGGGGTTCTCTGCTTTAATCGTAGCAACTTTATTGTTAAATTTTTCCTGTAGTTCAGTCAATTCTAGAGGATCTTTTGTTGTTCCGAAAATCTTTAAATTACTAAAAGGGTTTTCCCTATTTAATTTGGAAACTTCTTCAATTTTGGATATTTTTAGAAGATCCTTTAAAATTTTAGCATCTACTTTAGATATAAATTTGAACGAGTTCAATGAAAGTTTCTTGATTTCTTCAATAGTCTTTAACTTTCCTTCTTTAGCTAATTTAGGATCTAAAAATTTCGAAAATATGTTAATAATTTTGGAAATATCAGCTGACATTTTATTATTTTTCCTAGTTAGTAATTATTATTTAGAGAGCGTTTAATGATTTATTTAATTTTACTAGTCTTTAACGATAATAGTTAAATAGACTAAGATTTAAATCTTCACTACCGCTATTAAATGAATTAATTAGATTAAGATTTAAATATGTGGTTTCTTTTAAATACTATACTGAAACTGATTAATCCCAATATATATATATATATTTGAATTTAAATTAGCTAGTTGATATGCCGTCAAGCTTCGAAAATAATGACTTTTTTAATGAGAAGGGAAAAGAACCTTGTTGTGACGCACCCAAAATCATTGAGAAAGCTGGATTTTTCGTATGTTTAAACTGCGGTTCGGCAGATGAGAGGTCCATAGACGATTCACCGCGTAGAGCTTTTACACAAGAAGAAATCCAAAATAGAAAAAGCAACGAAAGGGTTTATAGCCCTATTGGCCCACGAACGATTATTAGAGGTAGTAGAGATGCACGAGGAACCTTATTAAGCCCCAAATACAAGTCAAAATTTAATAGACTCGCAAAAATCCATAGATCCTTAACAACAAGTTATGAAAGGAACCTATGGATTGCTTTACCTAATTTGCAACGTTTGCAAAAAAGACTTAGTATCCCAGACACTGTAGCTGAAGACGCGCTTAGGATTTATACTCAGACTGTAAAAAAAAAACTCACAATGGGAAGAAGTATTGACACTCTACTCTCTGCATCAATATTTTGTGCTTTGCGTGTCCACGGAATTCCTAGAACTATAGAAGAAATTACAAAAGTCGCGCAAATCCCGAAAAAAAAAGTTATCAAAAGTTATCGCTTAATTCTAATGGAGGTTTTACCTCATTTAAATTTAAAAGTTCAGCATTTCGGACCCTCTCGCTATGTAGACAAGTTTAACAGCGAGTTGAAATTGTCTATGCAATGTCGTAATACTGCCGTTAAAATTATAGAGAAGGCAGATAAAAGCGGATTCAACTCAGCGGGTAAAGATCCTAAAGGAATTGCTGCTGCCGCGATTTATATTGGCTCTAAAATTTGTAGTGAAAACCGTACCCAGAAAGAGATTAGTAAATTAGCTCGCGTAACTGAGGTAACTTTACGTATGAGGGTTAAGGATCTAATGAAATACGCAAATATGGTATAGAGATTTAATTTCCTTCCTCTTTTAACAAATTATCAATTATTTTTTTTTCTTCTTCAAAAAGCGGCAAAATATCTAATAATTCCTTAATTGTTGGTAAATATTTTTCTACATTATGGGATATAACATTAAGTAGAAATTCAATACAACGAATAGGGTAAGTGCCTTCCAAAAGTTTTTTATTAAGACCTAAAGAAGAAAGATAGCTATTAATATTAATCCTAATCTCTTTTAACGGTTCCTTAGCTACGATTAGTGCTAAGCCATGCAATAATACCATCAAGGAGCTGCTTTCAAAATTTTTCCTTTTTGACAATGTGTAAGCTAATTTAAGATATTCAATTCCAGCGTCTTTGAAGGAGTTATTCTCAAGAAGCGTTATTACATCAGTATAGATTCGGTTTTTCATGAAACTTCTCTTTTTTAGATGTTCTTGTTGTTCACGCCGAACATCAGGCATTTTTTTTTGTATTATCCCAAAATTTTGGTCTAATTGTATGTTGAGCTTTTTTTCCTTGGCGAGCTCTTCTCTCGACATTCTAACATCTTCTACTTCATGTTGTTGTTCCTTGGGGACAAAACTTTTTAATAAATCAATTTCACAATCAAAGAGCACTAGTTTTTCTGTTAAAATTTTTAGGCATAAATCGATTTGCTCGTCATCCTTATTTTCCAACGCAAAAAAGAGCTCGCTTAGGATTTGAATTTCAGGTAGGTCTCCAAAATCTTCTTTATATTTTGAATATCTTGTTAATTGTTCATATAAATACGATTTGGCTAAGGAAACATTTTTGTTTTTTCCCATAATAAGAGTCGCAATTATCAAACTTACAGTAGCCTGTTTGAAAAATCGTTTTTCTAATAATTTTGAAATTGTATTGTTATATTCATTACCAGCTTCCTCTAATTTTCCATTGCATAAATCTTCGTAAGAAATTTTCCAGTATTGGTTTTTCATTAATTTCCTTTTAGCTATATCTTTTTTCTCTTTGGATATCTGCTTACCTAATTCTATAATTATTTTTACTTTTTTCTCCCTTTTCAAGAGTTCAGTATCTTCACTATCAGGAGATTTTTTGGATTTATCCAATAATTCATAGAGTAGGTCCAATTCCTCATCAAATAGCGCTAAATGTTCAACATATTGAAGCGCTTCTTTAAACTTAATAATATCTTCCAACTTTTCGATTTCGATGATATATTCAAGTAAAGTAATTGGATAAGTTTCCGAAAAGGAAATTTCTAAGCTACCTAAATTTTTTCTTATAGCGTTCAAGGATTCCTCTAAATCATTAATCCGTTTTAATTTGTAAAGAATTAACAAACTAACAGCTAAAGAAATTCCAACTAAGTTAAGCCTTTTTCTTCCTAATAAAAACCTAATTTGCGTGTTATACTCCTTCAATGCGCTCTCGTAATCCTGGCTTTTTAAAAGGTTAAGTCCTTTATCATAGAGGGATCTTCTAAGACCATTCCTCTTCCTTAGTTCATTTTGTTTGTCATTCTTCGCTTCTCGGGCTCTACTTCTTATTATAGACTCTCTTTGTTGTAATACATTTTTATCGTGGTCTTCTTTAGCCTTACTAGCTTCTTTTGCACTTATATCTGATTGTTTTTTAAATAGGTTCTTATTTAGTTTTGCCTTAAGTGATTTATCTAAAATATTATCAATAGCGGCATGAGCAGAAGAAAAATCACCTAATTTTATGTAAATCTTGATGATTCTTTCATCTATTTCGTCAAAGTTTATTTTACGATTATCTAAATATGCATGTGACAAATCGTTAGCTTTCGCAATCAAATTAATAGCCAAATCAATTGTTTTTTTATCTTCATTTTGTTTAATAACTCTAAGAGCTTCAGATTTGATGTAATCAACAGAATGTTCGGCTATTTCTTTAGATTGATCAAATAGCAATTGTTCTCGATATATTGATAAAAAGAATATGAAACTAGTAAAATTAATCTCAAAATCGCGCTCGCTCTCAACTTCTTTTAGTTTCTCTTTAATGAGGTTCAGTTTATTTCTCAAATAAATCTTTTTCGATTTATTTGTTAGTTCATAGTAGGCATTCGTAAATATGTCGAAATTTTTACCAATTATCAGAATGTCAAGAACTTTTTTTAACATTTGGTCTTGAATTTCTTCTCTACCAATCGTACTCCAAAAATCCGCTTGAGATTTAACTAAATTAGCTGCGTTGAGATACTCACCTTTTTCAATTAACACATTAGCTTCTTTAATGGTTTTCACGTTAGTTTCGGCGATAATTTGTAACTCCCGTTGGATATAACTATTGAGAATCCCTATATTTTTCCGTAGATTTTCCTCTTTCTGTTGTTTCAATAATTCCTTGTTTTCATCCTCTACTTGGGAAATACGCTTAGTTAATTCCTTTTTTAATTTTAATGAATTAATTTCGTTTAATAATAGTGCCGCATCTCCAAATTCAAGATTGTTAATAAATATATTAATTAAAACATTCAGTTGTTGATCCTGATTTGGTAATTCTAAATCATATGTTTTACAAACGCTTTTAATTTCATAATAATATTCGTAGGCGCTAAATCTATCTTCCTCTTCAATTTGTTTTGCTAAAAGCAATTTTAAAACTTCGATTAATTTGGTTACTAATTCTTGGAGCTCCTCAGTCAAGTTTCTTTTTTGATAGTCATCTACAGTTATACGCAATTGGTCTCGTGCTATTAGCAATTTCTGTTCTTTTATTAAGAAATCAACCATCTCTATTATTTTGGGAAGAAAGTCTTGTAAAATTTCAAATGTTAAATCATGTGGCAAATTTTTAATAATTTTAAAAGCATTTTCCATTTTGCAAGCTGAAATCCCAGAAGTTATCGCTAATTTAAATGCTTCGTTTTTAAGCTCTTCATCCTCAAGTTCTAAAGCAACCCATTGAGCTGCAGATTCGTATTGTCTTGCTGAAGCGTCAAATTTACGCTTCTTAAACATTTTATTACCTTCCAAGATCATAGATTCAGCATATAATCTCTTGAAATTCTCCACTTTTTTTTTATCTACATTTTGAAGTATTTCAGCAGCCTCCAAATATAAGTTTACTTTTGAGAACAGAAAGGCTGCTTGTTCGCAAATTACATAATATTCTTCTTTGTTAAAAATATCAGCAATCATAGCAGCTTTTTTAATAGCTTGAGCAGAATAAAAATAATATTCAGGTTTAGATTCTTTTTCAGCTTTTTTAAAATATATGTTAGCCAGTTGAATATAAATGGGAAACCTCATCCAAGCGTTCTCTAGTGAAAGTGGGGAATCTCCTGAAATCATTGCGATGCATAAACAATGCAAAACGCGATAAAATTCTCTCGGACGAACATTAACAAAAGCTTCAATATCGAAGTACTTAAGCCAAGTATTTTCCAGCATACTATTTACGGATAAAGGAATAATTCCTTCATTATCGTAGTACATTATAATTAAAGGTATGTTTCGGGTAATTTTTCTAATGTCGTGTAAAATAGAATCAAATACTTCTTTTTCTTCGTTTTTCAGGGGATTTATGAAGTAGATAATGCCATCAACAGTATTAATCAATTCGTCAAGATCAGTATTCTCAACATCAGTTATAGCGTTAACTTCTATATCGCAAGTATCTTCTAATGCTTTTACTTCTTTATATAACTCTAAATATGGTCCTTTATTTTCGCCCTCTTCTCCGAAGGTTCTTATAGTATAAAGAGCGATTGCTTCCCCATCTAAGCCCAATATTAGGATTTTAAAGATGTAACGCATAGGATTTATTTTATGAAGTTAATATTGTATTTAAACCTAATATAATTATAGAACATTTTTTCATATTATATACTTACTTTTTTCGTTCTAGACGCAAGACTAATTAAATTATGAAAAAGTTAAAAAATTTTCAATATTTTACTTTATTAGTTCAAGAAGAATTTTAATTTACAAAAGTACTATTAAATAAATTTGCTGGGGATTTTCTTTGGATCATATGGAAAGGAATTGTAAAATTGTAAAAGAAAGAATGATTCAACAAATGGAAGAATCCTTAAAAAAAGGTAGAAAACTTATAGACACGGAATTAGATACAGGAATTTTGAATTTTATAGTTAGACCCATTGTCAAAGCTTTCTATGATTATTGGGCTCAACATGACGCAAGAAAGGGAACTTTAAAGCAGATTGATATCACTTTAGATGCTGGCAAACAATTATTACTTAATGGAAATTCAGAAGAATCTTTTAATCGCATTGTAGAAGAATTTTTTCCTAAATTCCTTAAAGGCGATCAGGTAACATATCAATGTAGTAAGAAACATAAAAATTATGAAAAATTAAAAGAAAACTCTAGAGAGACTTTTATCAATTATCTTAGAGAAGTTAAAACTTTCCTTAGTGTTGAAGAACATGTTAATGATTATACTGATCTCGCCAGAGGTGCATTTAAGTCAAAAGAAATAGCAACTAAGAACTTAAAGAAGCAGTTAGAATTCACAGAGAGAGGCATCAGTATCATAGAAGAAGATCCATCTATATTATCGTTACCTACAGGTAAAAAGATAATTGTAAAATCTTTAAGAAAAGGTTTCGAAGAGAGTAAAAAAGATTTCTTTAAAGGTATTGACGAAACCTACGATTAGTAAGTATCAAATTAATATTTCAAAAATATCAAAAAAGAACACAATATGCTATAGTAAGTTAAAAAAATAACCAAAAGGAGATATATAATGAATTACCTGGAAAGAAATTATAAGATCGTTGAGGAAAAGATGATTTCAACAACCGATCTTTCACTAGGATTTGGTAGAGAGCTAATAGAGACAGAGTTAGATGCCGGAGCATTCAATTTTGTAGTAAAACCTATAGTAAAAGCCTTTTATAAGTTCTGGAGTGATAATAACGCTCGCGTGGGAACATTGAAACAAATAACAATCGCTTTGGAATCAGCAAAGTCTCTAGTACAGAATGGAGAGATTAATCCAGAGAAATTTGATGAGGTTATTGAAAAAAATTTTCCTGATTATTTAGAAAATGACCAAACTGATAAACAGTGTAAAAGAAATCATAAGCATTACGAGAAGTTAAAGGATATTACAAGAAAATCCTTCGTTTCTCAAGTTGAGGAATGTATTTTATTTTTGAGCATTAAAGATGATGTTAAGAATTACGATGAATTATCCAGAGCAGCGTTTAAAACTAAAGAAGTAGCATACGAAGCTCTTAAACGACAATTAGATTATAACGACGATGGAATTATAATAGTAGAAGAAGATGATAGCATCCTTAATTTGCCAACAGGGAAAAATATTATTGTGTCAGTTTTAAGAAAGGGGTTCGAAAAAACGAAGAGAGCCCTAATTGAAGAGCTTGATGTTATTTTTTTTTAAAATTATGAAAGATAATTTTATCTATTTTCATTAATTTTTTTATGCGATAAGCATGAGCATTGATTCTAACGAAAATAGCCCAAGCAGTTTCATAAGAACGATATTTGTGAAAATTATAACGGTCTTCTTTATTTTCATGAGTTATTTATACACTTCAGAATCATTTGGTTCTGTTTCTTCACCTTATATAGGAACTGTCAGTTTTTCGATTGTTTTTAGCGTATCTCTACTGACACTTACATTCTTTTCAGTATTATCCGGACCACTTCCAGCGTTTTTTGCAGGATTTCTGGGGGAACTCGTCTATCAGATTGCATTCTATCATACAATCTACATCGATTGGTGTTTTATCGTAGCGATATGTGGATCTCTTGCTGGAATCTACAAATATAAACCATTGAAATATCATAACATTAAAAAAATCTTCTATTCCATTGTAATTTTAGTGATCAATTCTTTAATTGCTACTATTTTAGTAGTAATGGCTACTATGTTATTTCATCATAGTTCCCTACCAGTAGCAGTATTATTTTCTAACTTTGGAGTTAAATTTTTCTTTCAAACCCTCATATCTGTTATAATATCTGTTCCAGTTCTATTAATCATCTTTGACAAGATTTTTGCATCGAAAGAACAGCACCTATATTACATGTTGCTAACACACCATCCTGTTTCTGCGAGTGATCATACATTTTATTTTCAATTTGGACGAACTAAAATCTATTTTTGCTCGAGATGCTCAGGAATGGTGATTGGAATAATAATATCTGTTTTTTTCACTCATCTTTTTCAACTAATCGTAAATCCTCAATTTAGCGCCGAATTAGCGTTCATAATCATCGTTGTATTCCCAATACCCGGATTAATTGATTGGGGGACCCAAAAATTATTGTTTAGGACAAGTACAACGGAATCTCGATTGTTTACGGGTTTTATTATTGGTATCGCCCTCCATTTCATTTCGTTCACAAGAGAATATTATGTCTTTACACTAGTAGTGATTACAGTATATTTTGGTATCTTTTTTCTGTTTTTTTATTTTGGTCAGAAAAAATTACTAAAAGAATTGAATAAAGAACTCAATCCTGTAAGTCCAGAGGACTTTGAAATTGAATATTAAAGGTTAGCATAGAACCAGATACAATGAAAAATATTATTTTTATCCACGGTCTTGAAAGCTCAGGTAATGGATTTAAAGGAACCTACCTGAAGGGTTTATTCCCAGATATTTTTACGCCCAATTTTAAAAAATTTAAGAAGAATATCTCGCTTGGTGATCTCCTTAAAGAGAGAATGGGACAATTGGATTTATTTCTTAAAAAAAGGAATTCATGGATAATAATAGGTTCAAGTTTCGGTGGATTAATGGCTACGCTTTATGCCCTTCAAAATCCTGAAAAAATCGAGCGATTAATATTATTAGCTCCTTTTTTAGCAACTCCCATGTTGCAAATAGATAAGATCTTACCATCAACTATCCCTACGATAATTTTTCATGGAAAACATGATGATATTGCCCAATATAAAGCATCTCGTGAGCAAGCCTACCAGATATTTACTAACCTGGAATTTAATACAACTGAAGATCATCACGACCTAAATAATACTATAACTACTTTAAAATGGACCAAGCTCATTACTTAAGCTTTAGTCCGATTACGCAAATTTGGTGAAATTATTAAATTTTTATTCTTTGGGAAAAATTGGACTCCATTTTTTTTATAATCGACTTTAGACTTCTTTTATTAATTATTCATATTTAAAAAAATAGATTTGTAGTTGTATGGAAATGATTGGTTTTAGTTTTAGTAGCGTAAAATTTAAAATCATTTTAAGCAAATCAATTCTCGTGGAATATTTTTACCTCCAAAAATCTGCCATAAAAAACTAGTAAACATAAATTAAAAAAATTAAATAAAATAATTAATATATAAGTGTGAGGCTTTAATGTCGGAAAAACTGTTTATTTGTCGTAATTGTTCTTATGTGTTTCCAAAAGAATTATCTAAACTAATTGATGATAGAACTCAAGTTTATTGCGAAATGTGTGGATCACCATTTTCATTATCAGGAGTGAACTTTAAACAACATCCAACAAGAAAACAGAGAAGCAAAATTCAGCCACATCCAAAATATGGGTTGAGTAATAAGGATAAAACTAATTTAGGAAAAGCAATAGAATATTTGAACAAATTCGATTACATTCCCTTAGTCCTTTATGCGGTAGCTATATTAGTATTGAGTTTTTTTAATTTTTTCATTTTTGGGAGCATTGTTAATGTAATTAATTCTTACATACTCGTTTTAGGTAGTGTATTCGTATTAATATACGACCTAAGATACATATCGCCAAGAGTTCAGTCAAAAAACTACGATGAAATTGCCCTGGATGCAATTTGTTATGGAATATTAGGGTGTATTTTTTACGGATCCGGTGTCATTTTATTAATTAAAGGAATTTTGATTCTAATTCATTCGATTGTTTATCATAAAGGAGAAGATCACAAAGTCTACAACTATGGTCTCAAACTAAAAAACTCGATAAATTATTTCTCAGCGAAAGCGGGATTTATTATCGTTTTATTAGTTTTAAATAACCTAATTATTGGTGGTTTATTATCAGATCTTTTCAGTAATCTCTTTTTGTTTTTAATCGGCCTATCTTTTATTATAAACCCTGTTATCATGTTAATCATCGATTTAGCTTTAAAAGGAAAAATCCATAAACAGAATCAGTTTACAGGGGCTTTTGTGATCGGAATATTTATATTGGGCGTAATATCCACTGCATTTATTAGCATTGGTATTTTTATCTTGATAAAATCGCTGATATTAATTCTTTTATTCATAGGAAAACCTATTGATCTCGTTATCAAGAAAGAAATGGGAGAATTTCAACCAAAAATTGAAGATGAGATCATTCCCTTAGAAGAGGAAACGGTAGAACTAAAACCTGAGAAGGAACTCTTAAAAGATACCCCAGAGGAAATCAAATCTATCGAAGAGATAAAAGAAGAAGAAGTTGAGATTGAGACACTTGATATTAAAAAAACAGAAGAGAAAAAAGAGGAACCCTCTGTATTACGACTTCACGAATCCCTATTACCGGTTAAAAATGAAAAAGATAAGAAAATAGTTAAAGAATATTTCGCCAAAATATTTAATATATTCTCTAAAGATTTGAGAAAGCAAATATTAGATCTTGACATCCCAAAAAAGGAACGCAAAAATATTATAAAAGAATTAGCATACATAGCAGAGGAAGAACAATTAAAGTACATCGAAGCGTTAAAAGGATTATATGAGGAAATTCCTCATAAATTAATAGAGCGCATTCGCAAGCTTCCAAATCTTAAGCCAAAATATTATGATAAATTGGTAGAAGAACTAAAATATATGGATAGTGCCCAACAGTTCGAATTTGTACAGTTTTTAGAGAAAAATGCCTAAAATTTAAATATTAACTCATTGAGTAATGTCGTTAGAAAAAAAAAGAGAATCTAAAGAAAAACAAAGGGAAAAAGAATTAGAGGTAAGTTCATTTAGACGAGCGGATTTTACTCCTTTGCAAGACGTTAAAATTGAAAAAAGAGAATTACAAATCGAACCGGAACCATTAATCGATGATCTTACTGAGATTGAGGTCGATGTTTTGGATATTGCAAAACATATTTTAAAATTAAAAAGGTATGATGCCGATTTTGAGATCGATGTAGCTTCTGAAGCAGAGTTGCAAAAATTTCCTATTATTGAGAAATTGTACGCAAAAAGTATAGCCAAACTAGCGTATAAGAAAGGTTATAGTAAGGAAGAAATATTTTTAGCAATAAGGAGTTTAGAAGATAAGAGCTGGATAGTAACAAAAGAAAGAAGAACAAAGTTAGAAATTCTAAACAACGATAAACTAGCGAAAATATTAGAGTTCATAAAAAATAATCCCGGAATTCATGCTAGAGATGGGAAAGTCGAAGAAGAATTAGGAATAACGAGAACCCCCTTTTTAAAACATATTATGACTTTAGAGCGTTTCAAACTCATAAGGTCGAAAAAAATTGGAAAATCTTTACATTATTTTTTAGCTGATCTTCCAGAAGATTATGATAAATTTAAAGTCGTTTTTACGAATCCATTAATCCCAAAAATTATTGAAGAAATTTTTAAAGAAGAAGGAATTGCAATCTCTAAAATTGGCGAAAAATTAGAAGTGTATTCTGGGACTGTCCAATACCATTTAAAAAAATTAAAAACATTAGATTTAGTGAAATCTGTTAAAACACAAAAAAATCAAAAAATACAAGTTATAAATATTGAGCTGTTAAAAAAGTTTAACGAATTTTTTGACGAACCTGACTTCTCTAAATTACTGAATGGTTTATGATTATCTCCTGTTTTTATAGAGAATGTTGTATTTTTGGGAGGGTATTTATTAGAATTTTAATAGCGTTATCTATTCCAGTTTCCATATCGGGATGAATTTCGTTTGATTTAAGGAGATCATACTTCACATCTCCAGGTAAATCAGAAACAGATAGTATAGACGCAACCTTTAGATTGTAAAGTTGTCCCAATAAAAATAGAATAGAGGATTCCATGTCGATTCCTTTGATATTGATTGAATTTAGGGCGCGTAAAAATTCATAGGTTTCACAAAATAGCGCGTCTGTTGTCCAAATTTTACAGGGGTAAACTTTACCTGGGTAAAGAGAACGAGCTTCTCTAATAAGAAGTTCTTTTAATTGTTCGTTAGGTTTAGATATAAAAATTGTTTGTGGACTAGCGATGAGATTTTGGGTTGTTGAAAGTGGGTTGGTTATAGATTCTAATTGATTCAATAGAGTTTGATTAGCTCTTAAGTATTCAGAACTCGTTCCATCTCCACAGTAAGCTGATTTGGGTATCACGATGTCACCAATATTTATCGTGGTATTTTCTCCATAAATTCCACCACAAAAATCTACCCTTACAACTATTTTTGCTTTGGAACGTTTCAAGCATTCTATTGTAAGTGCTGCGTTTGGACATCCAACTTGAGATCGGATAATGCTTACTTTTATTCCGTTTAATGTTCCATTGTAAACTCTACCATGAACGATTTTATTTTGAAGTCGTTTAACTAACTTTTTCATCACAATTTTTACAGCGGGCATCAATACGATCTCGTTAATGTTCGAAGCACTTGTTTCCAATATCATCCGGACTACTTTGTCATCTACGGAAATGAATTTCAAACCTAAATTGAGCATTTGGCTTTTTAGCTTATTTAACAATATTGACACCTTTTAAGTTCTGAAGTTATACTAATTATATTTTATAAGTTGGTTCCTAATTACTAAAGTACTTATATTTCTAAATAATAATTTTTAATATCTAAATTATCCTATAATTATAATCTATTAGGCTTTGAATAAAAATATGGTATTGGAGAATGACGAATCCATATATTATTGACAATAAGATTACAAATGCGTTTGTAGAAGCATATTCAAAATCTACATATCGCATTATAGGAAAAAATAAACATACTGCAATTAAACCTTGTCATTGGTTAGAACAAAAACTAATGACAGGTAGAAATAATAGGAATTGTTATAAGGGCGTTTTTGGGATTGAAAGTCATCGATGTTTACAAAATACTCCTGCTTTGCCTTTTTGTAATCAGCAATGTGTTTTTTGCTGGAGAGATAACGAATTAGGAAATTTAAGTAGAGATTTTGTTGTCATACCAGACGAACCCAAGGAGCTCGTTGATGAGATGATACGCCACCATCAAGACATTATTAAGAACCACTTACCTCTAAGACGACATCTTGAGAATTATGAAATTATGGTAGATATGCTTTATTATATGCTAAAAAATAGCGAAGATCCTAGTGTAAATTCTCTTTCCAAGAGCCTTCATGTTAGTAAGAACAAAATTGAAAGAGCTGTAAATCTTTTAAAAAATCAAGAATTTATTCATCCCTCAGATGATTCGTTAAAGAACTATAAGCTTGATGATGAGATATCTTGTTGTATAGATTCTAGGGAAGAAGTCGTGAGGTTAATCAATGTATCCTTAACCACGCCTGATGAAATCATGCAAGCTCACAGTGAAGCGATGAATCCTAATCACGCAGCTATATCTCTTGATGGTGAACCATTCTTATATCCAAAATTAGATGGATTAGTAAGTGAGTTTCGTAATCGAAATATGACAACCTTTATTGTAACTAACGGTACGTTACCAGAAAAAATTGAAAGTTTGAACTCATTGCCATCCCAACTCTATATCACGCTACCAGCACCAAATAAAGATATTTATAAAAGAGTTTGCCGACCTATGATTAAAGATGGGTGGAGTAAAATATCGAACACCTTAGATTTAGTTGAAAGCTTATCTTGCAGAACCTTAGTGAGATTAACAGCGGTAAAAAACTTAAATTTATCGGAAAATTACATTAAGGATTATATTAAATTAATTGAGAAAGCTAATCCCAATTTTTTTGAAATTAAGGGTTTTACTCTTCAAGCACGGGCGCTAAATATAAATAAGAGACTAAATAGCGAAGAATCTATACAATATTACTTTCCGACTTATGAATATTTAGAAGATATAGCTCTCAAAGTCGAAGAAATAGGAAACTTTCCATTGATCTATAAAAATAAGGCGAGTAGAGATTTCTTGTTTGCAATAAATTGGGATAAGAATAAAGATCCTGTTATAACAAATCCATGATGCTCAAAAAAAAGGTTTTAACCATTTCTTTTTAGTGTTGTATTTATGATTCTTTTCAGTTTATCTAAATTTGTTTTTTTCGTTGCCGAGAATTCTAAATAAGGTATTTCGTTATAAACTTTAACTTCTTTATCAGTTATTTGAACTAAGTTTAAGTCATAAGCCTTAGCAGAATTGATCAATAATGAAGATATTCTTTTCTTATCGAAAACTGAAATCTTATCTATTTTATTTAAAATGACTAGAAGTGGTATTTCAAATTCATTTAAAAATTTAATTAATTCAAAAGTTAGAGGGATTGCAGTCTTATTTTCTAGGAAATATTTTTTTAACTCATCTTCAATTCTTAGTGAATTTAGTACTATTAAACCAAAAAAGTATTCATCATGGTGTTTTTCAATATGGATAACTATTTGTTTCTTTATGTGTTCCTCTCTTCGGCGGCTAGTGTCTTTCATATACCCAAATCCGGGTAAATCCACGATTTTATAGGGCATCAGAGGAAATTCTATAGCTTTTATTAGAAGTGTGCTCCCTGGTTGTTTACCTGCTCTCCCTTTAAACTTTTTTGGATTTGGGAGTAATAGTCTTGTTATTGAACTTTTTCCTACATTTGAATTTCCCATAATCAGCAAAGAAGGTTTAACTTTCATGGCTTTGGATAATGCAATATTGCTATATGACTGATATCTACTTATTAATTAAATATTTTTAGTCTTATTAACATTCACAGTTTACTAAGTGAAGAAATTCTTATTTTATATATAAAAAGGGTTTAATCAGTTAATCAAAAAAAGAAAATAAAATTATTTGGTAAAGATTTTTTTCATCCAGTTTGGTAAGAGAAAACCGCCGTAGAAGGCAAACGCGCTTGATATTAATAGCAATCTCATAACTACTAGTATCACTGATAATAATAGAATAGTTGGATCAAGAAAAACCGTTCCTATCAGAATAGATCTTGCTGTTTTCTCTATCACAGCGGCAATTGTAAAAGCGATAAAAGCAAATTGAAGGAGCTTCCCTTTTAATCTAACTTCTTTATTTTCAGACTTTATTGATTTTCTAGCAAACTTAAAACCAGTCACAAATAAGATTAGAAATGAGATTAACAATAATATTGCTAAGAAATAGCCCAAATCGGCACTGAATGGTCTTGATAGGGAAATAACTCCTATTAAATTGATATCCAAAAAGAAATTGTAGAAAAACAGACCTTCAAAGACAACACCAAAGATTAAAATGAGCGCTATAGCTAACTTTTGTTTATCTTTATTGACCATATCTGTATAAGCAGTTACCCAACAAATTAAAGCGACCGGAACGAGTGTATTGCCAAGAATAAAATACCAATCTATAGCGAGAGTTTGTTGAATGAATAAGCTCATTAGGAATGAACTTGCTTCGGGTAGCCAAAGTGTGGACAACATGAGCCAGGTAAGCCCCACCAGAATGTATATTCTATTCTTAATTTTACCATATTTAGAGATGATTGTAACTCCGATAATAAAGGAAATTATAACAAAAATCAAGCTAAGACTTCCTTGTAAAATATCTACTATATCCATATTAACCACTAATTTTTCTATTTTTTTTAATTAAATGGTAAGGTAAGTATGTAATTAATATTTTGATCTATTTATAATTTTAAGTATCAGAAGCAGTTTTTTAATTAACATTACGATTTATTTCATTCCTTCAAATCTGATCAAAAAAATCGTCATTGAGAAATTCTTCATACATTTTCTTTTTTTCATCATCTGTTAGAATGGGTCGTCTGTTTATTGGTTCCCCTATTATGTTTAGAAGATCTGTTATCCCTTTTTCCGCTACATTAACCTTAAATTTACCTCCTTTGATGTATTTAACAACTTGTTTATCATTTAGTGATAATCTTAAAATGTAACCTAATCCAAAATAAAACTGGTTTTCTGGGATGGGATCTATGGGACTTTTGCTCGTAACTTCCTTCAACATTTCATATAGAAGCGTCTTACTCGCAAAGTTGTCTTCTGCCTCATAAACTAAATAACAAAGCGCATGATACCAAATTTTATCGCGTTTATCCTTATTACGCTCAATGAAAATTTCAGGAGTGATTACTTCTTTTTTAGCTTCCTGTTTTCTTTCTAAAAGTTCTTGTTTGATCCTTTCTTCCAAATCTGAAGATATTGGATCGGTTTCTGCCATCTGGTTTATTTTAGATCCAAAATCTTGAATCTCTTCTTGTTTTACGGATTCAATTGCTTTTTGCATTTCTTGCAGTTCCTCAAAATCGATACCTTCAATATCTGAAAAATCACTTTTCATCGCTTCTTTTTGCGCTAAATAATCTTCTTGTTCAGATGATTGAAGATCTGCGACAAATTCCTCAACATTCTCGTCATCCTCTAAATTTTCTAATTCTTTTACTTTTGCAATCGCTTCTTGCATTTCTTTTAATTCTTCGAAATCCAAATCTTCCAAATCAGAAAAATCTGTCTCAAGATGCTTCATTTCTGAGACATATATGTCTAAATCGTCTCGATCCTCTCTTGGTTCTTCTTTCTCCGTACTGCTTTCTACCTCGTTTTGATTTTCTTGATCTTCGGTCATAATTACATCAAAATTATTCGCTTTAATTCATTTTAAAATTCCCTTAATAGTAATAATAAATCTTCAATTCTATAAATGTTGAGATTTGGAACATTATAAAGAGATAAAAATAATCGAGTTCATTATTCATTGTAGATATTAACATTTATTATTAATAAAGTTGAAAAAAACTTAATTTCCATAAAGTATAATGTCTGGCGAAGGAGAAGATTTTAAATTTAAAATATCCGTAGTTGGAGATCCCTCAGTTGGAAAAACGACTCTAATTAGGAAATATACCACGGGAGCTTTTCAAAAGGACTATATTGCCACTTTAGGCGCTCAATTTTCAAACTACGAAGAAAACCTAGAAGGTAAGAAAGTGAGAATGTTTATTTGGGATCTGGCGGGCCAAGAAACATTTGAATTTATGCGCCATAAGTTTTATAAGGGAAGTAGCGGGGCAATAATTGTGTTTTCCCATGCTCCCAAAGAATTAGAAAGTTTTAATCGCATCGAAAAGTGGTTGAATGAACTTAAAAAGTATTGCGGAGATATTCCAATAGCATTATTTGGGAACAAAGTCGATTTAGTTGATGAAAACGAATTGGTTTCTAACGAGGAGAAAGTAAACTCAGATTTTAATGTTGAGAAATTTGTAAATGAGCACGACATCATCGAATACTTTAAAACAAGTGCTTTGACAGGACAAGGAGTTATTGAAGCGTTTCAAAAGCTAGTTAGAGAGCTCTACTTTAAAGTTTCTAAAGAATAAAAAATATAAAAAATAATAATAATAAAAAAATCTAAGTCTTTTTGTAGATAAATCGATCCCAGCTTGAAGAATTAGCCAAGTGGTCCGGCATACCCTTACGTTTGCGAATTTCGAGGATAATATCTTCTTCTAAACTCTTTGGTACTTTTTCAAAACCAGAAAACTCGTATCCAAAGAACGCTCTTCCCTGAGTAGAACCTCGTATATCGTCAGCTATACCAATAGTTTCAGCTGCGGGAATTACACCGTGAACCCTTACGTATTCTCCTTCTGGAACTACATTCGTAATTTTGCCACGTCGCCTATTAATAATAGCATTGACTGGTCCTTCTGACCCTTCTGGAGTTTTCACGTCAATTCTCTGAATAGGTTCGAAAAGATGAGGATCAGCGTCCAACATTGCTAAGGACATAGCAGAGAAAGCCATTCCTGCTATTTGTCCGTACGATGTATGGCGAGTGTCTTCATGAATAGTCATGTCTGTGAAAACTATTTTAAATCCTGCTCCTGGTTCTTTTGCAAGAATACATTCTCCAAGCCAATCTCTAAAGGCAGCCGTTAAGTAAGATTTAACTTTATCAAATCGTTGTAATCCTGAGGTGCCATTTACGAGTAAGCTTCCTTGATACACGTCAACGATCCTTCTAGCTTCTTTCGCGTCCCAACCTGCTTCCTCTCTTAAGATTTTTGCTCTATCCTTGTCATGCATCAAATCTGTTATTTTTCCGGAATCAATTAGTTTTTCTGTTAGCTCGTCTAGTGGTTCAAGGTATAACAAGATGCGATTATGGGAGTTTGCTGATTTTGTGTAAAAGTTTCTGCTTCTCTTAGTAACTTTTTCTCGAAATACTATTATCGGCTCTCCGATTATAATTGAAACTTGGTTATTGATCCGTTTGGTAAGGATTTCAATTTGAAGCGGATCGATTCCACTTAAGATGAACTCTCCAGATTCTTTGTCCCGCCGATACATCGCAGTAGGATCTGCTTGAAGCCACTTACTTACTACCGTATCTAATTTGTCGATTTCGTGTGGATCTTTGGGTTTTATGCTTCTTGAAACAACGGGTTCACACGCATATTGGATTTTTTCAAAAGACGGCAGAAGTAAAGCTTCTTTTTTATCCTTTGGGACATCACTGGCGGACATAAATGTCTCTCCAGAGGGACAAATAAAACCGTATAGAGCAAACAAATTTCCTGCAGGAATTTTTGGGACATCCAATAGATCTGTAATTTCCATGACTCCCAATCGTTTTACTCGATTACTTGTTCTGTTATTTACCAAATAGATCGAGTCCGATAATTGGAATGTTCCAGAAAAAACTCTGCCAATTAAAGTTGGTTGATACCCTCTTCGTGGGTCTAAGAATATTTTTGTAATCATACCATAGAGCGGACCGTTAGGATCGCATTTTTGAAGCGATTGTCCTAATTCTGAGTCTAAATCACCCGCCCATATGTGAGGAATTCTATACTTTGAAGCTTCCACGGGATTAGGTAAATGATCCACAACCATCCTTAACATCGGCTCGTCAAGTGGAAGATTATCTCTTAACCACTGAATGTCGCCTTCACTATATTTTGCGAATACATCTTGTGGCTTTAAACCTTTTTCCAATAAAATTTCATAGGTAAAACCCCACCCATGTTTCGCTGAACCAACGGCAACGCTGTTTTTGGCAAAATCAACGGTCCAACCTGATCCTTTTGGTCTAATCTTTTTGATTAATTCATTTACCTGTTTTGATATTTTATCAATTTTCTCGAAGGTAGCTTGTGGGCTTAATTTAAGTTCACTTATTAACCGATCTACCTTATTAATAAATAACACAGGTTTACAATACTCTTCACCAACGGATAATCGGATATTTGTCTCTGTTTGAGTCATAACACCCTCTAAAGCATCAACAAGAATTATAGCCCCATCACTTCCTCTAAGAGCACGCGATACTTCTCCAGTAAAAGAAATATGTCCGGGAGTATCGTTAATTTGAAGGATGTATGGTTCATCATCATCCGATTTTCTTGGGTCATTGAATGCTAACAGAACAACACTTGTGAAAATTGTAATTCCTCTTGCCTGCTCTTCTTCGTCAGAATCAGTCATCTGAAGTTGTCCGGCGTCCTCTTCCCTCATTAAACCTGCACGTCTTAGCAGGTAATCGGTTGCGGTGGTTTTACCGTGGTCTATATGAGCCACTATTGAAAACAACCGTTTTTTCTCAAACGAACCTGATGTAATGAGTTGTGCGATCTCATCGGGATTTTTTACTTTAACCATTTCATTTTCTCTCTTTTAACTTAAAGATCATAGTAATTAGCTATGAAGTAATAAGAATAATATTTAAAATTTAAATTAGTAAATGAATAAAATCATAAATATTTTATGGAAAAAGCAATCTACTACTAACTTAAAAGATTTTTGAAATGTTTTTTTACAAAATAGAGTAATAAATCTTGTTATATTCTCGGTATCCTAGAAAAAATTAGAATTTTTCTTTAAAAGAAATCGTAATTAAAAATCTATATGCTCAAGAAAAGCGTCAGTGGTTTTTATTATTATTGTTCTTTTTTCATACTTATCCATTTTTATTTACCTCTTTTATTAGTTTTTTTTGTATTTTTTAATTAAAAAATTATTAAAAAAAGAATTTAATTTATCCTTATCTTGCCATAAAACTTAATGTTTTAAAGTTCATTTTTGCTTTTACAACTTTAATATCGGTTTTTCCCATTAGTTTTTACCTCCTTTTTATTATTTTTCATTTTCTTGTTTTTTTTTTGTTCTTAATTAAAACAAGGTAAGGATGCATAATTAGTTTTTAATGCTAAACTATAAATGGACTCTTGAACATTTGATGAACTGTTCTAAATTCCGTAAAGAAGAAAAAAAAAAGTGTTTATATAAAAGGTAAAACCATATTTACCAATACGTAGATACTTCTTTTACCTGATCTTGTCACTGTTTCTTTAGCATTCGATAAATTTACAATTCTTAAATTAGCTGGAATTTTGTTTATGATGAAATCCTTTAAATAATCTTTGAAAGTGTCATAATCTCTTATAGTTTTTACCCATAAGTAGCCATCTTTCTCAAAAAAACCTGAATTCCTTTGTTTAAATTTGTCTAAGTGGACTTTATCTTTAATTGGAGGGCCTCGACGTAAATAAGATTTATCAATTTCAGGATATTCACAATAAAAAGCTATATTATAATCCTCACGATCTGCTTCAAAATACACTTCAAATTCTATTTTGCCAAATCGCTCAGCGTGCGAGACTTCTTTTTCTCCCTTCGATTTTACATTATCCCCTATGGAGTATAATTTATCCCTATTAATCGTATAATGCTTTTCAGTGTTTTCGTTTTTAAGCTCGACTATGAAAATATTATTAACAAGAGACCTATCCATAGTAGAGATGTTTATTTCCGGAATTTCTTCCATAACAAAGAACTTCTTATTGGGATTATCCAGAAATTCCTTGACTCTCTGATTACAATATTTATATGCCTTTCTTGAAATTGCAGAAGCTACATTTCGATTCTTATCAACAGGATCAGAAATGATGAGATAATCGTTTTGAAAATGTTGAATCTTTCTTAAATCATTAATAGATCTATTATGGAAATCAATAGGGTTGTCTTTAAGTAAATTGAAATTAGAAAACAAATTTTGCAGAGTCTCGTAATGGGATATGAGAAGCTCTGCACTATAGCCAATGAATCCCACTTTTCCGACAGCGCTTTTGTCACCGTAGCAATGGTTAGCTTTAAAAAACTGCTTTAATATTCTTACATCATTCTTTTGTTCTTCCGTTAAATTATTTTTGATATATCGACCATGCCAAGGTGATCTATCGACCGCCGTCACGGGACCATAATTATTTATAAAATCCAAATCTAAATCGAAAAAAAGAACGATATCAATTTTAATTTTATAATTTTCAGAGACATAGTCTATCGTTACATAAGGATGTTCAGCATAAAGGAGCCGTGGATTTCGAAATTCTTTTGCGGTTAACGATTTTTTTATCCAATTATTACACAAATTGAGAAAATCTTTCTTAGATTCTTTTTTCAATTTATTTTTGCTTAAACCTTCGTATTTTGGTTTATATAGCTCATAGTTCAGTCCAACAAATAAATCAATGTCAAAATCGTTTTTTAATTGCGTTTGTTTGATTCCCGTTGAGCCTTGAGGTTCGATTTTTGTATATGAAATATTTAATTGCTGGGCTTTCTCATCTAATAATCTCTTGAGTTGTTTAATGATATCATTGATTAAAGTGAGTTCACGTTGGGTTGGAATGATATCTTCTAAAACTTCTTTAAAGATAGTATTTATTGCAGTCATGCGCGAAGGATTTGAAAGCGTTGTTTGAAGTAAAAATTGTTATTATTATATAAAGGTATTCCGAATTTAAATAAATTCTATGAACTTAGGTATTTTTATCCAAATAACTTTAAATTTCATGCGAATTCTCTATTTAATTGGGTTCCTCAAAAGACTCCAATGAAAAATCTTAGTACCTGGAACAATAATTTTTTGGAGAATGCGGAAGCCGGAACGCAATCATTACATACCCCACCACGGGTGTTGCATCGACCTTTGGAGGATAATATATTCTCGTAAAGCTTGTTTTTGATCTATGGTTAATTCATCTAAGAATTTCCCCATGATCTGTCTCACATGAGATTCAGGTACATTAACGAACAAAGTTTCGTCTCTACCGATATCTCTCCCTATCTCTATACCGCGAATAGATATCGCTACTTCGTCATCTTTTACGGCTTTTTCTAAAGTTTTACCTTTATCCTGAATTTGGTGAACTCTTTTCGCTTTCTTTCCGTCAGCAGTGATTAATGTTACTTTAGGATATAAAGTACCCGCTTCAACATGTACTCCAAATACGGCTGGATCTGAATTTCTAAATATAAAATCGGGAATCATTCTCAGTTTAGCAGGTAATACTAATTCGCTTAATCCTTTTGCGGTCTCTTCTGCTTTTCGTACCTCAGCATATTCTATATAATCTTCCAACAGTCTGTAAATAACATTATTCGTGAAAATTCTTATATTATCTGTAATAGCTTGTTCTTTTGCATCTGGTAGGATAGCCACATTAAATCCTAAAACGGTTGCTGAATATGGATCGAGAATTTTAACTAAATTAGCATTCATAATATCCTCTTTTTTAATCGGACCTACATCTGCAATACTTATCTTAACTCCATTCTTTGTGAAGTGATTTTCTAACGCTTCAAGAGAACCTAAAGTATCTGCTTTTAACACTACTCCAGCTTTGTCTGTTTTAATTCGAATACTTTCTACTTCAGATTTTATTTCGTTGTATACAGTTTCTTCTTGTGAAGGATCACCAATTCCTCTAAAAGGAGATCCTGCAACAACATTATCGATATTCGGGGCGAGAATTTTAATTCCTGCTGCCGCAGAAACTATATCTGTGGAATCAAATTTTTGTCGAGGATCTCTTATCTCATCTAAAGGTTTCGGCACGAGTAATGCTCTTACTTTTGACTTAATAGGTTTATCTAAGCCACCAACAATGAATTCATCGCCTTTTTTAATTACTCCATCGTAAATTAAGACATCCATAGTTATTGCTTGGCCTTTTTCTTTCTTCACTTCTAAAACTACGCCTTTAGCGGGACCTTCGCTAAATTTCAAGTTTTCAGTTAAAAATTGTTGCACTAATCCCATCAAAACCATCAATAAAGTCGATATTCCCTCGCCTGTTTTGGCGCTTGTAGGTACTATTGCCACTTTTTTAGTGAAATCTTTTATTTTATCGTAACGATCTATTCCTGTAAAACCTTCTTGTAAGAAATCTACCCCTATTTGTATTAATTTTTCGTCGAGATAATCTCTTACATGAGGTTTTTGCTTATTATATGAATCTAAAAAATCAGCATCTTTAATAGATTTCCACCCTGTTATTCTATCGATTTTATTAGCTGCAATAACAAATGGTACCTTGCGCTCGCGTAATATTCTAACGGATTCCCAGGTAATTGGCATATTTCCGGCTGTTACATCGATAACTAAGATCGCTATATCTGCAACAGCTCCCCCTCTTTTACGCAAGTTCATAAAGGCGGCGTGTCCTGGAGTATCAATAATTAATATGCCAGGTAATTGAATTTCTTTATCAGCAAATTCTTGCTTTGATTTGCTTAAGAAATCTTTTATATCTTTGGTGGGAAAATAAGAAGCTCCAATATGTTGCGTAATACCAGCAGCTTCTCTTTTTTGCACTACGGTTCCTCGAATATAATCTAGCAGAGAAGTTTTACCATGATCAATATGCCCTAAAATCGAAGCAATAGGAGCCCTTATAATTTTATTATCGGTTTCAGCTGTCAATTAAACTCACTTTTGATTTATAATAATAGTAAAAATCTAATTAATTCTCATAATTATACAAGGTATAATATGATATAGATTTAACTAGAAATAAATTGATGTAATTAACTCATTGAAGTTTCTCTTTTGATTACAAAACTAATAGATACGCTTATCATACTATTTTATCATGCCTAAAAAAAGAAAAAAACGTGTAAGGCGCGGTCATCCAGTAGCAATACTT
>Ga0209979_1000539_pt1 | contig 50738 bp, 44 predicted proteins | sample AnhtaG_FD_183114 | JGI IMG/M metagenome (GOLD analysis project Ga0209979, IMG submission 183114) | Deep subsurface microbial communities from Anholt, Denmark to uncover new lineages of life (NeLLi) - Anholt_01485 metaG (SPAdes) (version 2) | ecosystem: Environmental > Aquatic > Marine > Oceanic... | reverse complement strand
GCATAAGACTTCGTGGATCAATCCACAAAATTGTAATTGGCCATTCCCAGCTTCATCTGCTGTTCTGAGTTCAGTTGCGTTCTGCTAGCGAACAGGCTTAGGTGGACCAGCGTGTAACAAGCAGCCAGTATGTGCAACAGTGAATTGCGCAACCCTAGACCCGGCGCAAGCCCTCTCTAAATCCGCTGGCGGGATTCTTTTATTACTTAGGCTAGGTCACCCTCTTCCTTCTTCAATCTTCGTCATCATCGCCAGATGGAGGGGAGACCATCTGTGGGGAATAGCCATATATCATACTTTGCCTCCCTTCTTTACTAAATTGAATTTCTTCCTAACCCAGTTTATAGCACCCTGATGGTCACGGACCTGTGCCTCCAGACGATCCAAATCAAGAAGGAACGCAGGACGGTTGTAAGAGTTATTACCAAAGAGTAATGCAATCGGGTTAGGCGTAAGCCAGTCAGCGTGTTTCTTGACCTGCTCGTTAAGTTGAGCAACTTGCCTGCTTAGATTATGAACATCAGTATTACTAGAGGCTAGCTTTACCTGCTGAGAAATCTCTCTCAGCTGCCCACTTAACTCAGTGAGACGGCGAGTATGCCGCTCGAGCTGCTCAGTAATCGGCTTGTCAGTGCCCAGTAACCTGTCCAGTGCACTTGGTTCCTTCAACCCAGTAATACTCGAGAGCTTCTCCAGCCTAGTCGTCAGTTGGTCGAGTTGCTGCTCAGTAGCTAGTGAAGTAGCTGACTTACCACTAAAGCTAGTTAATTGATGTACAAATGTTTTGTGTCCCCTGCGACCTTGAGTTGTCTTGAACTCTTTACCGCAAATTTCACATACAGCACTCATTATTTTTTCCTCCTACAAGTTAAATTTCAGTAATTCAGTAGCCAGTCCGTGTTACTGAATCAGTGCTTGGGTGAGTATACTGAAGGTTTCTTTACTTTAATCTTGAGGTTATCAACCGGAGAACAGCGCAGATGAGCTTCCTGAAGATCATATTGGGTTAAATTGACATAATTGCGAACCATGTCCAGTGTCTCATGTCCCAGAATTCGCTGAAGAGTAAAAACGTCACCTCCGTTCCTAAGGTAGGAAATGGCAAAGGTATGCCTGAATGTATGCGGCGATGCCCGGACCCCCTGTATTTTGGCCTTCAGCGCGTATCGTTCGATTATTGACTGAATGCGGTTCGGTGTAAGCGGCATACCGTCTCTATTTAGAAACAGATTGTCAGATAGGGGATAAATAGGATTTGGTCTGTACTTGTTGATGTATTTAGCTAATGCTCTTTGAACCGATATCCCAACGGGTACAATTCGCTCTTTGTTGCCTTTCCCATTGATTTTCAGACAACGCTGCATCAGGTTTACGTTTTCCAGCTTTAATTCGGTCAGCTCCGTTACCCGGATACCTGCATCGAGTAATGTCAGTATGATTGTCCAGTCTCTGAATCCAGTAAGTGACTTAGTATCTATAACACTAAGTAAAGCACGTATCTGGTCTTCACTGAATGTTATAATTACTTTTTTTGGAGGCTTGGGAATCTTGATTCTATCGAAGGGATTAAGCCCAATAATTTCCTCGGTTACGAGCCAGCTCCAGAATGCCCTGATTGCCCGGAGATAACAATTGATCGTATGCCCGGTAAGGCCTTTCTTCTGAGGGCCGGTATAAGGATGTTCCATAAAGGCTCTGGTGTTTTGAAGGTAGCCGATGAATTCCCTTATTTCTTCCGGCCCGATTCTGGTCACATCTGTGTAGGAACCTTTTCGCTCGAGGAACTTTTGCAGGATACTTAAAGCCGTCGTATAGATACGGATGGTGTTTAAGCTTTTACCCTCTGTTCGAGCTTGAATCTGGTAGGCTTCAAGCAGGCTATCTAAACTGGTGAAACATTCTGTCCTACAAACCATACGGCCACCTCTAAAGACACGATAGCATATGAGAAGTGGCTGCGAAATCGGGCAGAAACAGGGTGGAGGGTTTATGTCCGGCGTTTTTTCTTTAATTCCCTCCCCATTCGTATATAACGCCTGGCAGTACGGCACTGACTCAGTTTTCCATAGCTATCTTCTTGAAGTGCCCAGTCAAAATGTTTACCAATGGCTTCTTCTGACCATTTCTCTTCATCTCTCAGTCTGGCACATTCTAGCGCACGGTCTTCATCAACTGGTGGGCGACCTCCTGATAACCACTGACATAGCGGGTGAGGCTGTACGTTTTCTGATCGGAGATGCGACTCCACAGATTCGTAAGCATACCTGGCGGCATAATTGAAGAGTTCCCTTGTCGCGAAGCGTGCGTGTAACTTTATTTCCACACGCAACCAGGGATCATGGGTATCCTCGTTTTCATGCCATACGATCCCATAATCACATGGTGGCTCGGGTAGTGATTTTTGTTCGGAAAGAAGTCGAGTTATCTTATCGTAATTAGTTTTGCCATCGCGATTTCTATAATCACCGTAGAAGCAGTCCTCCCAGTACTGACGGAGAGTTGGCGGTAATTCCAATCTTTCTAGTTCGTCTTTCGCTTGTTTCCTAATTGCCGGATAGTGTTCCTCAATCCAGTCAATACAGTTATCCTTCGGCCATCGTGGATCGTAGCCAAGAAGTTCCCGGCTTTGCTCCATTGATTCATACCACGGTTCCCATGCATGAAGTGCTCTTTCAAAAGTCTGCTTCTCCATATCGTCCTCCTGAATCCTGTTCAGTGTATGATTATATTATAAAGCTTCCCTTGTTTGAATGCAGTTGTTTATCTAATATTCATGTTATCGGCGGGGCTGAACCGACGGTGGCAGGCTTTTATATCCGCCTCGGCAAGGTTTACATAAATCCTGACGATTTCCAGACTGGAATGCCCCAGTATCCGTTGCAGTGAGAAGACATCTCCACCATTACGAAGATAACTGATAGCACAAGTATGCCGGAATGTATGCGGCGAGCACCGGACGCCTTCAATACGAGCCTTCCGCGCATATTTCTCAATTATCGTTCTCAGCCGGTCAGTAGTTATCGGATTACCGGCTGCAGTCAGGAACAGGGTAGGGCAGAGGGGATTGGTTGGCTTAGGACGGTAGCGCTGCAGGTACTTCCAGAGTTTTCTCTGTACCTTCGCTCCAATGGGCACCACCCTTTCCTTGCTCCCCTTACCGAAGACCTTAACCATGCCGTCTTCCAGATTGACATTGTTCATGGTAAGTCCGACAAGTTCGCTGGCCCGTAGCCCGCTATCGAGAAGCATCAACATCATCGTCCAGTCCCGGAAACCGGCAGGCGTGGAAGTGTTAATCGCTTTCAATAGAGCATTCAGCTGTTTCTCCGAGAAGGTGGCGATCACTTTCCGGGGTGGTTTGGGAACCCTGATTTTAGAGAAGGGATTTGAGGTAATAATCTCCTCGCGTACCAGCCATGACCAGAATGCCCTTATTGCTCTCAGGTAGGTGTTGATGGCGTGACCGGAAAGTCCCTTGGATTGCGGCTTGGTATACCGATGGTGCTCGAAAGCTCTTACCCGCTGTAGGTGTAGGATAAACTCCCGCAGTTCCCGGGCACCGATCTCGATAACGTCCGTGGCGTATTTACTGGATTCAAGGAACTGCTTAAGCTTGTTGAGTGCCGTGGTGGTAATCAGGATGGTCTTATCGCTCTTGCCCTCGGTACGGGCGCAGAGCCGGTAGCCCTGGACCAGGGTATCGAGTTGGGTAGCCTGGCTGGTGCGTTTGATTATATGGTCAAGCTCTTGCTGAAGATTGGCTGTCATTTTAACCCTCCGATTTCGATGAAAAGTAACGGGTCTTTTTCATCGTGCTTTTTTGTCGAAGCAGCGGGTCTTTTTGAAATTTTCGGAGGATTTTGCCCGCTTTTCGGAGGGTTAAGTTAGCCTCGGTTTGTGACTGGAGTGGCGTCCCTGGAGGGATTCGAACCCACGACCCGCTGCTTAGAAGGCAGCCGCTCTGTCCAACTGAGCTACAGGGACAAGCTGTTTACTATTTAAATGTAGCACGGGATGAGAGGAAGGTCAAGCTAGTAAAGTTGCCATAGGCACAGGGTTTTGTGCTAGCCATATTATGCTGATGCTCGCCACAGGCCGGAGATAGCCAAAGCACAAAGCACAATACCAGCAATTACAGCCCCAGTCCAGCCAAGTAAAGAGAGGCAGGTCACAATTATACCAGCAATACATACCCCGATAAAGATAGACAAAAAAGCATGTCTAAATTTCAAACCGAAAAGGACAGCTACTAGCGAACCTGTCCAGGCACCAGTGACCGGTAGAGGGATGGCAACAAATAACGCCAGGCCAATTCGTTCATACCTCTCAACAACTCTCCCCCGCTTCCTGGTACGTTCAAAAAGCCAGTGCAAAAACCGGTCAAAGAAGCCTATCTTGCCTAGCCATCTGGAGATGGCATCAAGGAACAATAGAATAACAGGCACTGGCAGTAGATTGCCAATGATAGCTAACAGGAGAGCATAATACCAGGGGAAGTGAAACAGGTTTATCGCCACCGGCAGTGCTCCGCGGAGTTCAAATATGGGTAGAGCGGCAATAATAAGCACTACAAGCTCTTTAGAAAAACCCAAGCTGAGAAGCTCTTCAGGGGACACACTTTTCCTTTACAATAATTAATTAAAGACACTGCTGAGCAGTGTAGCAAATGAACGCTACTAGCGTCAATACTGCTTAAGGAGTTGGCTTGACATCATTTACCTATATTGCTAGTATGAGTTCAGCTTCTAAATTTAATTGGTACATAGGCTAACAATTGTTGAGGTTATTAGATAGGATAGATAGTCCTACCGATTTGAAACGGTTGACGCTGCCAGAGCTCAAGCAATTAGCTACTGAGATTAGACAGGAACTGGTGGCTACAGTAACCGCTAACGGAGGTCATCTAGCTTCTAATCTGGGGGTAGTTGAGCTTACTATAGCTCTACATCGGGTATTTGACAGTCCACGGGATAAGATTGTCTGGGATGTAGGGCACCAAAGCTATGTTCACAAATTGCTTACCGGGAGACGGCAGCGTTTTTTCTCTCTCCGCCAGTTTGGCGGGTTATCTGGTTTTACCTGCCGTAGCGAGAGTGAGCACGACCCATTTGGTGCTGGTCATGCCAGCACCTCAATCTCGGCTGCCCTGGGTATGGCTATTGCCCGTGACCTTGCTGGTGATAGCTATCAGGTGGTAGCGATTATTGGTGATGGGGCAATAACCGGTGGGATGGCCCTTGAGGCGCTCAATCAGGCAGGGCACCTAGGCTCTAGGCTTATTGTAGTTTTGAATGATAATGGGATGTCAATCTCACCTTCTGTTGGTGCCCTAGCTAAACTATTAAGCAAAGTGCGGTTTGACCGCCGTTACTATTGGGCAAAAGAGGAAGCTAAGCAGGTAATTACCGCATTTCCCTGGGGTAAGAGACTATGGCAAGCAAGCCAACGGGTCACGAGCGGACTTAAGGGCTTGGTTATGCCCACAGTGATTTGGGAGGAACTTGGCTTCACCTATATGGGACCTATCGATGGACACGATATTGGTGAACTGGAAACTGCCCTTATCCAGGCACGGGATTATCTCAAACCAACTTTTGTTCATGTAATTACCGCTAAAGGCAAGGGCTATCTTCCTGCCGAAGAGGACGCTGTTTACTTTCATGGTGTGCCACCCAAGAAGGTAAGCACTAAGGCGATACCAAGCTACAGTGAGGTATTTGCCCAGACAGTGCTTCGTCTAGCTCAGGAGAACCCCAGGCTGGTGGTGGTTACCCCGGCAATGCCTGAGGGAAATTGCTTAAGTATTGTTGCCAGTAAGTTTCCCCGGCGTGTGTTTGATGTTGGTATCTGTGAGCAGCATGCGGTTACCTTTGCTGCTGGATTAGCTACTCAGGGATTTATACCTATTGTCGCTATATATTCTACCTTCCTCCAGCGTGCTTACGACCAGATTATTCACGATGTTTGCCTTCAGGAGCTACCAGTTATTTTTGCTATTGACCGCGGGGGTATTGTTGGTGAAGATGGTAAAACGCATCAAGGTACCTTTGACATATCTTACCTAACATTAATTCCCAATCTGATTGTAGCCGCACCCAAGGATGAAAATGAGCTACAGCACCTGCTCTATACCGCAGTAACATCAAGACGCCCGGTGGCTATTAGATACCCCCGTGGCTCAGGGATTGGAGTGGAATTGGATACAGAGTTAAACCCCATTCCCATAGGCAAAGGGGAAATAGTAAGATGCGGAGAGGATGTAGCCATATTAGCTATAGGGGCTACTGTCGCTCCAGCACTTGAGGCAGCGCAGGAGTTAGCTTTGAGTGGGATTGAGGCTACAGTAGTTAATGCTCGCTTTGCTAAACCGCTGGACTCTGAGCTTATGATAGAGGTCGCCAGCCAGGTTAAGAATTTGGTTACGGTTGAGGAGAATGCCCTCAGTGGTGGATTCGGCAATAGTGTAATTGAGCTTCTACAAAAATCAGGATTGGGTGACATTCAGGTAAAGAGCCTTGGTATTCCGGACGAATTTGTAGAACAAGGAACTCCAGCTATTCTTCGTTCCCATTATGGCCTTGACGCTAAGGGGATAGCCCAGCAAGTCATAACCCTATACCATAACCTTGGTGCTAAGGTTATGGGGAGATAGCATAGTGAATTGGTTTTATATATTGACGAAAGCTGAGTTGAATATCAGGTGTTTGGACTGGCGCCTGATATTCTGCATTTAACCTCATGGATGCTTCAGGAGAGACAGATGAATAAGTCATCGGTCAGGGATATAGAGGTTGAAGATAAGCGGGTTCTACTTAGAGTTGACTTCAATGTTCCTTTGGATGAAACGGGGGAAATAACCGATGACAGCCGTATTCAAGCAACACTACCTACTATTGAATACCTTATTGACCAGGGAGCAAGGGTTATCCTCTGCTCCCATTTGGGGCGACCCGATGGGAAAGTGATTGAGAAACTACGCTTAGCCACTGTTGCTCAACGCCTGTCCCAGATCTTAGGGCAGATAGTGACTATTACCCCGGACTGTATTGGTCCTGATGTGGAGAAGGCAGTAGGAAAATTGAGTAATGGTGAGGTCTTGCTCCTAGAGAATGTTCGCTTTCACCCTGAGGAGGAAGAAAATGACGCCTCCTTTGCGCAAGCCCTGGCTCGATTGGCTGATATATACGTTAATGATGCCTTTGGCACGGCTCATCGCAGTCATGCCTCTGTTGTTGGCGTGGCTAACTATCTCCCGGCGGTTGCTGGACTATTGCTGGAGAGGGAGATTAAAACCCTGGGTGGCATTCTAGAAAGCCCAGCTCATCCCTTTGCTGCGCTTCTTGGCGGGGCCAAGGTAAGTGATAAAGTAGGTATGTTAGAAAATATTATGGATAAGGTGGACTCGCTACTAATTGGCGGTGGTATGGCGGCTACCTTCCTAAAGGCTAAATCATATGAGACAGGTCTATCGTTGATTGAGATAGACAAGCTGGATACTGCTATTGAGTTAATGGAAAGAGCGGCAAGAAATGGGGTGCACTTGCTACTTCCGGTTGATGTGGTTGTTGCTGATAGCCTTAGTACCGAGGCTGAATTTAAGATGGTATCGGTAGACAATATACCCCCAGATTTAAGGATTGTAGATATAGGTCAGCTCACCATTGATAGCTTTTCCCGGGAACTAGAGACGAGTAAGACAGTCTTCTGGAACGGACCTCTGGGTATATACGAGATACCTCAGTTTGCTGCGGGAACACAGGCTATGGCTAGACTTCTAGCTGGCCTTAAGGCAACAACTGTCATCGGGGGCGGCTCTACGGCTGAGGCAGTAACTGAGATGAAGCTAGCAGACAAGATGACCTTTGTTTCAACTGGAGGTGGCGCTTCACTTAGATTCTTAAGTGGTAAAGCATTACCCGGCGTAGAGGTATTGATGGATAAGGGGGTATAGAAGGTAGTGAATCCAGTTGGTTTGGAGCTCATTAAGCTTATTTCTGTGCCTTCACCGACTAAGATTGTATTTATAGTTATTGACGGGTTAGGTGGATTGCCCCATCCAGAAACCGGCAAGACAGAGCTGGAGACAGCCAATACACCAAATCTCGATAAATTAGCCACTAAAGGCATATGTGGTCTTATTGACCCAGTGAGCTCAGGGATAACCCCAGGTAGCGCGCCAGCCCACCTGGCTCTTTTTGGCTACGACCCCATTAGCTTTCAGGTTGGTCGGGGTATACTGGAGGCAATGGGAATAGACTTTGACCTCCAGCCCGAGGATGTAGCTGCCCGGGGAAACTTCTGTACCATTGATAAAGGCGGCTTGATTGCTGACCGCAGGGCAGGCCGTATCTCTACCCAGGAGTGCACCAAGCTATGCCAGTTGCTAGATGGATTGATAGTAGATAAGGTTAAACTTTTGGTTTGTCCGGTTAGTGAGCACCGCTTTGTAGTCGTATTTCGGGGGGAGGGACTTGTTCCTGACGTCAGTGAGTCTGACCCCCAGCAGATAGGGGTAGCCCCAAAGCCCATTACTGCCCTAAGCCTGGAAGCAAGTAGAATGGCTAGCGTTGCCAACCAATTTATCGCCAAGACCAAGACAATCTTAGCCGGATATCATCCAGCCAATATGATTCTCCTCCGTGGATTCTCCAAGTGTCCTCGCTTTCCTAGTATGGAGGAGATTTATGCCTTGAAGCCAGCCGCCATTGCTAGTTACCCCATGTATCGGGGAATAGCTAAATTAGTTGGCATGGAGGTTCTAGAGACAGGAGCTACTGTTGAAGCTGCATTTAGAACTCTAAAAGAGAACTACGCTAACCATGACTTTTTCTTCTTACATATAAAAGGAACTGACTCCGCCGGTGAGGATGGCGACTTTGACCGTAAAGTCAGGGTCATAGAGCAGGTTGACAGTGTTTTACCCAGCCTTGACAGTTTGGAGCCTGATGTCATTGTGGTTACTGGCGACCATTCAACTCCGGCCATGCTTAAAGGACACAGCTGGCATCCGGTGCCCCTTCTTCTGTATTCCAAGTGGTGCCGCCCGGATAGGGTAGGGGAGTTTTCTGAGTCAGCTTGCCTCTCCGGGGGGCTGGGGCGATTTCCCGCCACGCAGATTATGCCTCTGGCGATGGCTAACGCCCTGAAATTGACCAAATTTGGTGCCTAGGAGGGTCAAAGAGAGGCTTCGCCTCTCTTACATAACCAGTGCCCCTTCCCCTTGGCAAGGGGAAGGGGATAAGGGGGATGGGGTTCATGGATAATCTCACTAGGAGGCTAAAATGCGGGTGCTCTTGATTGCCGGTAACTGGAAGATGAATACCACAGTAAGTGAAGCCATAAAACTGGTCAATGAACTGCGTCAGGGACTTGACGAAATAGATAATGTTGAGAAAGTGCTTTGTCCACCCTTTATTTCTCTAGTTGCCGTAGGAGAGTTAATCAAAGGAAGCTCAATAAAATTAGGGGCACAAAATCTATACTTTGCGGAAAAGGGGGCCTATACCGGGGAGATTTCACCACTAATGCTCGCTGACCTGTGTGAATTCGTCATTATCGGACACTCCGAGCGCCGGCAGTATTTCAGGGAGACCGATGAAATTATTAATAAGAAGGTGCAAGCGGCACTTAAGGTTGGGCTAACGCCAATCCTGTGTATCGGGGAAAGATTAGAACAAAATGAGGCTGGACTGACTGCAGAGGTAGTAACTAGGCAATTAAAGTCGGCTCTAGTCGGGATAGACCACCTCAGTAAAATGATTGTCGCCTATGAGCCAGTTTGGGCTATTGGCACCGGCAAGGCAGCTACCGGTAAGCAGGCAAACAAGACCATCGGTCTTATTCGCCGTACAATCTCTAAACTATATGGCGAAAGAGTTGCTCAGGATTTGCGGATTTTATATGGAGGCAGTGTAACTGGCGCCAATACTGCTGAGTTTATGCAGCAACCTGAGATAGACGGCGCTCTGGTCGGCGGAGCCAGCCTGAAAGCAGACCAATTCTTAAGCATTGTAAGGCAAACTTCAGAAATTAAAGGGGGTCATTAAATGAAAAGCATCGTTAGGTTTGCCCTCTTCGGGGCCATCGGGTTTGGCATTGGTGGGATTACTATCGGAATGGGTCTCTCCGTCTCCATGGTGGTCGCGGGAATCGGATTTGCCGCTATGGGAGCACTTGGAGGAGCATCGCTGGGGCTAGCCCTAAGGAGGAAGGTCGCAACTTTAGCATTACTGGGTGCTATCGGGTTTTCAACCGGGATTTTGGCCGGGTTATTCATCGGGGGGGTAATTGGGGGAGAGAACTTGGATATCGCAATGTTGCTAGCGTTCGCTGTGACGGGAATGATTGGAGGGGCGGCCTTAGGATTAGCCTTACGAAATTGGAGGAAAACTATTGCTTTAGCCTTAGCCGGAGTGCTGGGATTTGGCATAGGTATGATGATTCTTATGTTCATCCCGCTCGAATTTTGCCAGGGCAACAAGTTTGTCCTAATGTTAAATTACATTGGAATCCCCGGAGGTGCATCGATAGGAGCCACCCTAGGATATCTGGAAAAAGGGACGTAATGAATCGTTTAGTAGCTATAGTTGGTCCTACTGGTGTGGGTAAGAGTCAGTTAGCTCTTCGCTTAGCCCAGACCTTTAATGGAGAGATAGTTAGCGCTGATAGCCGACAGGTGTATTGCCATATGGATATTGGCACGGCTAAACCCACACCACAGGAGCTATCTCTTGTTCCTCATCACCTCATTGATATAATTAATCCTGATGAGGATTTTAGCCTGGCTCAGTATCAACAGCTAGCTTATAAGGCTATTGAGGCCATTCAACGACGGAGCAAGTTAGCTTTGTTAGTCGGTGGTAGCGGGCTATATGTTTGGTCAGTAGTGGAAGGCTGGAGGATACCACAAGTCCCAACTGACTCAGAATTTAGGCATAGTTTAGAGAGAAAAGCAATTGAAGTTGGGAAGGATAAACTCTATCAGGAGCTTATGCAGGTTGACCCGGTGGCGGCACAGAGGATTGACCCGCGAAATGTACGTCGCACCATAAGGGCCCTTGAGGTGTATAAAAGCACCGAGGTCCCCTTTTCCCAGCTTCAATACAAGCAAGCACCGCTTTTTGGTATACTGTTAGTGGGTTTAACCACCGATAGGGCAGAACTATACCGTAGGATTGACCTACGGGTTGACGGAATGATAAAGCAAGGCCTGGTAGCCGAGGTGAAAAAGCTGGTGGATATGGGTTATGACTTTAATCTGCCAGCGATGTCTGGTATAGGCTACAGGCAAATTGGAATGTTTCTCAGGGGCGAACTAACCCTGGCAGCTGCCATCGAGCAAATCAAGTTTGAAACCCACCGATTTGTCCGGCACCAATATACCTGGTTTCGGCTGAAAGACGATAGGATACACTGGTTTGATATACAGAACAAAGTAGAGTCAAAAATCACAACACTGGTGGCTAAATTCATAAAGAGGTGAAGGAGAGTTTAAGAGAGGCGAAGCCCCTCTTAAATAAGAATTCCCCCTCTCCTTTTAAGGAGAGGGGGATAAAGGGGGTGAGGTAACCATAAATTTCACCAAAATGCAGGCTGCTGGAAATGATTTTATACTGGTAGATGCCGGCAAGGTAAACCGAGATTGGTCACGGATGGCAGTGACGATGTGTGATCGGCATTTCGGTGTCGGCGGTGATGGCTTGTTGGTGGTATCACCTTCAGATAAGGCTAACTTGCGGATGCGCGAGTTTAACCTTGATGGCTCTGAGGCTGAGGCCTGCGGTAATGGGTTGAGGTGCATGGCTAAATATGCTGCCTATAGTGGACTTGTTGGTGCTGGCACTCATCAAATATTGGTGGAGACCATAGCGGGTATAAGGCAAGCCAAGCTAGATAAAACTAGGGGAAAGGTAACCAGGATTCAGGTTAGTATGGGTGAGCCAAGATTTGGAGTCAAGGATATTCCAGTAATGATAGAGCCGAGCCAGGGAGAAACAGTTGACATAATACCAATATTAGACTATCCGCTTACTATAGATGGCACGGAACTACTGTTGAATTTTGTTTCTATGGGGAACCCACACGCGGTTTGTTTCTGGCAACATCCAGTGGCTGATTTCCCCTTATCCCAGTTAGGGCCACAGATTGAACGGCACAGGCTCTTCCCCAATAGGATAAATTTTGAAATAGCCAGGGTCATAAACCGAAAACAAATAGAGGCACGAGTTTGGGAAAGAGGAGTGGGTGAGACAATGGCTTGCGGCAGTGGTGCCTGTGCGGTTACAGTCGCTGCCCAACTGCACGGTTATATTGGGAATAGGGTTGATATAAAACTACCGGGCGGCATAGTAAATGTGGAGTGGGATGGCATAGGAGAGGTACTGCTCAGCGGTTCGGCTGAGGTAGTATTTACCGGAGAATGGTCAGGGGAAGCGTAAATGAAAATATCAAAGCGGATTGGGAATTTATCACTACCAAGGGGTAGAAAGGAGTAGAATGAAATGAAAATGTCCAAGCGGCTGGAAAGCTTGCAACCTTATCTATTTGTGGAAATTAGTCGGAAGATTGCTGAGAAAAAGGCTAAGGGTGAGGAGGTAATTAGCTTTGGTATAGGTGACCCTGATATTCCAACACCATCCCATATACTTGAACGGCTATGTCAGGCAGCACAAGACCCAGCTAATCATCGCTACCCAGAGTCAGCCGGGCTACCTGAATTACGTAAGACTATAGCCGAGTGGTATAAGAAGCGTTTTGGCGTTTCGCTTGATGCCAATAAAGAGGTGTTACCCCTTGTTGGCTCAAAGGAGGGCGTTGCCCACATTGCCTGGTGCTTTATTGACCCCGGGGATATTGCCCTGGTGCCCGACCCGGCGTATCCTGTTTACTCAGTAGGCACCATGTTAGCTGGCGGTACGCCTTATTATATGCCACTTGTTGCCGAGAATGACTTTTTGCCTAATCTGGATACTATACCCGCTCATGTGTTGGAAAAGGCTAAGCTACTATGGATAAACTACCCCAATAATCCAACAGGTGCTGTGGCTGATATTGATTTTTTCAATCGGGTGGTCAAATTTGCTCAGCAGCATGACCTAGCTGTCTGTCATGATGCACCGTATTCAGAGGTTGCCTTTGATGGTTACCAGCCAGTCAGCTTTATGGAGGCAGAGGGAGCTAAGGAGGTAGGAATAGAGTTCCACTCATTATCCAAGAGCTATAATATGACTGGTTGGCGGATAGGCATGGCAGTAGGTAATGCGGAAATGATAGATGCCCTGAGAAGGGTCAAATCCAATTTGGATTCGGGAATTCCACAGGCTATTCAATATGCTGCCATTGAGGCTTTGACCGGACCGCAGGATTGTATTCAAGAACATAATGCTATTTACCAGAGACGCCGTGATTTAGTCGTTGACATGCTAAATAGTATCGGGCTTGAAGCCAAACCGCCAAAGGCAAGCCTTTATGTCTGGGCAAAGGTTCCCCAAGGTTACACCTCTGTAGAATTCACTAATGAACTACTGGAGAAGGTTGGGGTAGTAGTTACCCCTGGAACCGGTTATGGCAGTAGCGGTGAGGGTTATATACGAGTGTCCTTAACTATCCCAGATGCTGGACTAGTAAAAGGTCTATCACGGTTGGCAGGATGGCGTAGCACTAAAAAGATAGCCTGGTAAAAGGATAACTTGACATAAAGTATCCATCAGAAAATGGAGAGCTATTATTAGCAAAGGTACAGTTCTCACCAAGACATCCACCGAGCGGGCACTCTTAGTAGCGGTAGCCGTGAAAGGGATTAAAGACGGCTGGCCAGTTGCGGTCTCAATAGATGAGCTGGCTCAACTGGCTAATACGGCTGGGGCTGAGGTGGTAGGGAAACTCACCCAGCGGTTACCGATGCCATCAGCCACCCATTATCTAGGCAAAGGCAAACTGACTGAACTGCTAGCACTACAGGACACCACTAATTATAGCGTGGTAATTTTTGATGATGAGCTTTCGCCACTACAGCAACGAAATCTAGAGGAGGCTCTTCAAGTAAAGGTAATTGACCGCGCCGCCTTAATTTTGGATATTTTCGCTAAGCGGGCAAGAACACGAGAGGGCCAATTACAGGTAGAGCTGGCACAGCATCAATACCTTTTGCCTCGCCTCGTTGGGCAGTGGAGCCATCTAGAAAGGCTTGGGGGTGGCATTGGCACTAGGGGGCCGGGTGAATCGCAGCTTGAGACTGATAGACGACTTATCCAGCGGAGAATAAATCGTTTAAAAGCACAGATTGAAGAGGTAAGAAAGCACCGTATGCTATATCGGCAACAACGTAAGAGGAGCGGCATTCCCATAGTAGCCCTGGTTGGTTATACCAACGCCGGTAAAAGCACCTTACTAAATGCTCTCAGTCACGCTGATGTGTTTGTCGAGGATAAGCTCTTTGCTACCCTGGACCCGACTACCAGGCGTTTAACGCTTCCGGATAAAAGTGTGGTCTTAGTTACCGACACCGTTGGTTTCATCAGGAAGTTACCTCCCACTATCGTAACTGCCTTTAGGGCAACTCTTGAGGAATTAGAGGAAGCCAGTTTGCTTCTGCATGTAGCTGACTTAGCTTCACATAACGCTCCAGAGCAGTGTCAGGCCGTAGAGGATATTCTGGTTGACCTTAACCTGATGGATAAGCCCCGGATTACCGCCTTAAATAAAATTGACCTGTTACTTGGCAACGATAAGACCTGGGATGAGGCATCAGCCATAAGCTACCTCTCCGAGCAGTGTGATGCCGCCGATGAAAATACGGTACTGGTTTCGGCCACCAAGAGGTGGGGATTAAATAAACTCTTAGAACTCATCAATCAGGTGCTTATCAAGATATCTCAACCTGCTTAGCAACAGCCCCTCAAAGTGACGCTCTGTAATCAAAATCTAGGCGTCTGAACATTCATCTGAATAGTATTTTCCCGCCGTTTAGCTTTAGTCTAGTAGACAACAGTCAAGAAATCTAGTATAGTGCTTTATTAAAAGGGTATGAAACTAAAGAGTCTAATTTTAGAACACTTTGGCCCATTCGACTATTATCAGTTGGACTTGCCGACAGATGATGGAGCATGTATTTTACTTGCTGGTAAGAATAATGCAGGTAAGAGTAGTATAATCCGTGCCCTAAAATTCTTGGATAGTGCAATGAAGTTGGCAAGACAATCTTCTCAGCGAATAGTTGCGCCCCTTCCTAAAAAAGACACGGAAGACATTGAGATTAATAAATACATACATAACTACAAAACTGATGACACAGCGATAATCACGGGGATACTTGATACTAACCGACATATCACTATTTCTTTAGACAGTGCTGTTAATACAGTGTCATTTGAACTCCCCCCATACGCACATAGGTCTATGGCAAAGCTATTTGGATTTATACCTCAATTAGGTCAGCTATCAGAAAGAGAGACGCTAATAAGCCAAAAACATATGTTGCAAAGCCTTAACACTACACTTGCACCAAGACACTTAAGAAATCATTTCCATTATCTCATAACCCCGGATGAATTCAGTTTAATAAAGAGCATAACGAAGGATTCATGGGATGGTATTGAGCTTCAAGAACCTAAACTGGATACCCAGACATCTATATTATATTGCCTGTATAAGGAAGGGGCTTTTGTTAGTGAAATTGCATGGGCTGGACAAGGGTTGCAAATTTGGCTTCAAATTATAACTCATATGGTTAGACTTTCAGATGTGTCTACACTTGTACTTGATGAACCAGAGATTTTCTTACATCCGGAGAAACAGCACGACTTAATTCAGATATTGCGCGAATACTATAATGGTACTATTATTATTGCTACACACTCTTCAGAGTTAATGAACAATGTTGATATAAGTCATATTATTCATGTTCAGAAAAATACCCAGAAACCAAAAATAGTATAGGTATCAGATCGGAATGAACTCGAAAAAATACGTGGCTATATCGGAAGCAATTTTAACCTAGTTGCCTCACAGTTTGAGGATGTTGAATTACTGTTAGCTACTGAATATCAGCTAGACTACGATATTGTACATCAGCTAGCATTAGCATACGGAATAAAGACAAAAACTCAGAGTGTCCGCATTTCCGGCTTCAACAACTGGAAAGACTCTATCCATTACAAGCAAGCCTACGCAATGTTTTTTGGTAAACAAGTTAAATGCTCTTTACTCTTGGATAGGGATTATTATCCTCAAGTCTATCTTGATATAATCAAGGATGAACTAACTTTACATAAGATAAATGTTGTTTTTACCCCAGGCAAAGAGATTGAGAACTTATTCTTAGAAGAAGACTTACTTAAAACTCTAATACCAAGTGGTGATGGCAAAGCGCTACAGGATTTTCTCGACGATATATACCGGCTCGAATATGACAATTGCTTTCCTAAATACGTAGAGTTCCACAAAAAATCTGCTGAGAACAAAACTTATTCATCCATATATCGTGATCTGAAGCCATCTTTTGATGCTTATTGGAATGATAAGAAGAAACGCCATAATCTTATCCCAGGCAAAAGCACACTTGCCAAATTAAGAGTCTTCTTTAAGGAATACTACAACATGATTTTACCAACATCTTTATTGACGAAGCGTCTTGTTGACGCAGGTAATAGCACTGCAAAAGAATTAGTATCGTCTCTTTTTCAGTAGACCTTGTCTAGTCGGGTCTATATTATCTATTATGTAAACGTGTCTAGTATATGGTAATTTGTGGGACGCACTATATATGTTATGTAAGGTAGATAGGCTTTTACTACTATTCTTTCCCTACTTCTCCCCTTCTACGGTTACTCTCTAAAATCACTTTTGGATAACTTGGTGTTTCATTATATTAGCATAATGTAAATGTCACGACATGGGGTTTGTCTTACAAGTTGCTCCGTCGTAAAGGGTATGCTATACTCTGTTAGACTAACAAGCGGCAACATAAAAGAAAGGGGTTTAAGTTTGGTTGACACGGCTACGATTAAGCAACTTCTAGAAGCCGGGGCGCACTTTGGGCATCAGACTGGACGCTGGCACCCTCGTATGAAGAGCTATATCTTCACCAAGCGCAACGGTATTCATATCATTGACCTAGAGCAAACCGCTGCCCTGCTGGATGCGGCTTGCGATTTTGTTCGGCAGGTGGCAGCTGAAGGTGGCACCATCCTTTTTGTCGGCACTAAGAAGCAGGCTCAAGAGGCTATAGAGGAGGAGGCACAGCGTTGTCAAATGTATTATGTCAACCAACGCTGGCTAGGAGGGATGATGACCAATTTCGCTACTATACAAGCCCGGGTAAACCATCTAGTCCGCCTTGAAGACCAAAAAGTCAGGGGGGAGTTTGACCGCTTACCGAAAAAGGAAGCCTTAAAACTTGATGAGGAAATAGCACGCCTTAATCAGCAGATGGGCGGTTTCAAGGAGATGACCGACCTACCTAGTGCCCTATTCATTATTGACCCTACTAAGGAACAGATTGCCCTAGCTGAAGCCAAACGCGTGGGGATACCAGTAGTCGCCATAGCAGATACTAATTGCAACCCTGATAACATTGACTACCCTATTCCAGCCAACGACGATGCTATCCGAGCCATCAGACTGATATGCAGCAAAATTGCTGACGCAATTATTGAAGGTAAAACTGGCGAGGCAGTGATTACAGCCGCGGAAGAAGGCTTGGAAGAGGCAGAGATTACCGAAATTACTGAACCGCTTATTTTCACACCAGAGGACGAATACAGCACAGGGGGCGAAAGTGAGAATCACGACAGATAGGGTCAGAGAGTTGAGAAACCAATGTGGGGCTGGCATTATGGATTGCCGTAAAGCCCTGCTTGAAGCTGAAGGAGACACGGAGAGGGCGCTCCAGATTATAAAACAACAAGGCCTTCTCCGGGCAAAGAAGAAGGCAGAGCGCGCAACCAACCAGGGGGTAGTTGAAGCCTATATCCACGCTGGAGGCCGTATTGGCGCCATGGTTGAAGTGAACTGTGAAACTGACTTTGTCGCCCGCACGGAAGAATTCAAGGAACTGGCACACCACTTGGCAATGCAGGTAGCTGCCATGAGCCCGCAATTTATCTCAGAAGAAGAAGTCCCTGAAGATAGTGACACAGACCCTCAAACAGCTTGCCTGCTGCTGCAACCAGACATTAAGGACCCTGGTAGAACCGTTCAGGATATTATTACTGAAACTATAGCTAAAGTAGGCGAGAATATTAAAGTAAGCAAACTCGCTAGATTTGAACTGGGCAGTTAGCAGCGGGGAAATGGCCACTATTAAATATAAACGTGTTCTCCTTAAACTTAGCGGTGAGGCTCTCAGTGGTGAGGGTGACTACGGCATTGATAGCTCTATCCTAACCAAGTTAGCTAAGCAGATTAAGCAGGTGATGGAAATGGGCGTCGGGGTAGCGGTTGTTGTTGGTGGGGGGAACATCTGGCGCGGGGCAAAGGCTGAGGCAAACGGAATGGACAGGGTTACCGCCGACTATGCCGGGATGCTGGCTACAGTGATAAATGCCCTAGCTCTTCAGGATGCACTGGAAAAAGAAGGAGTAACTACCAGAACCCAGACAGCCATAGGGATTCAACAGGTAGCTGAACCCTACATTAGACGCCGGGCTATTCGTCACTTGGAAAAAGGCAGAGCGGTTATTTTTGCTGGGGGTACTGGCAATCCATATATGACCACTGATACAGCGGCTGCTCTACGAGCCATAGAAATCGAAGCAGAAGTCCTGCTTATGACGAAAAACAACGTTGACGGTGTCTATAGTGCTGACCCCCGTAAGTACCCTAACGCTAGGAAGTTCGACAAACTTACTTATCTTGAAGCATTGAATATGCGCCTGGAAGTTATGGATTCTACCGCTCTCTCTCTATGTTTAGAAAATAAGCTACCTATAATTGTTTTTGACCTTCAGGCACCTCGTAGCCTAGAACAGGTTGTAACCGGTGAACCGATTGGTACTCTAGTATCCGGCGAGGAATGAGATGGCTAGCCGCATTTTATGGGATATTGAGGAAAAGATGCAGAAGTCCGTCGAACTCCTTAAGCAGGAACTAGCTACCATCCGCACCGGGCGAGCCACACCTTCATTAATAGAGCATCTCAAGATAGAATATGCTGGCGTTCCCACCCCACTCAATCAGCTTGCTGGCATTTCTGCACCTAGAGCCAACCTCCTTGTCATCCAACCCTGGGACCGAGGCGGCATCCATAATATAGAAAAGGCTATCCTGAAGTCTGACCTGGGGTTAACTCCGGTTAATGATGGCCATGTAATTCGGTTAAACATCCCGCCGCTCACCGAAGAGCGACGACAAGAGCTAGTTAAGGCAGTACGACGAAGAGTGGAAGAAAGAAAGACAGCCATACGTAACCTAAGGCGCGAGGTTATGGATGAATTGAAGGGTTTGGAGAAAAATAAGGAGATGTCACAGGATGAGCATAAGCGTGCCCTAGCCCAGCTACAGAAGCTTACTGACAGCTTTATAGCCAATGCTGAGCAGATTGGGCGAGATAAAGAAACAGAACTCATGGAGGTCTAACACAACTATCTGAGCGACCGGGGAAATTACTGCTCTACCTAGCCATTAGCCAGAGATAAAGACACTTCGGTCGATTGTAGAAAAAGCACGAGAGCGAGGCTGATATGAGCCACTTTACCCTTCAGCAATAAGAATGCTCAAGAAAAGGGTCATCACTGCACTTTGGGGTATTCCCCTCTTAATCGCTGCTATCTGGTTTGACAAGCCAATACCTTGGTTCACTATACTAGTGGCTATCTGGGGGCTGCTGGCTGTTTTTGAATTCTACAAGTTGGTTAACCCCTCTAAAGTGTCACCACTTACCTACTTCGGACTAATTTGGAGCCTGCTATTTATCCTGAGTCCTCATTTTAATTATGATTTGGTTATACCGCTGCTATTAACCTCAGCGGTAATACTATCTCTAATCTGGCTTCTCCGACACCCGCAAAAGGAGGGGGCTTTCATTGGCTGGGCATGGACAATGGCTGGCATTCTCTATATAGGATGGCTTCTAAGTTATTTCGTAGCACTTAGGGGTCTGGATGACGGTAGAGACTGGGTGTTTTTAGCTCTGTTTACCACCTTTGGCTCTGATACCACTGCCTTCTTTGTTGGTAGAGCGCTGGGTAAGCACCACCTTGCCCCACATATCAGTCCAGGTAAAACCTGGGAAGGAGCCACAGCCGGTGTCTTGGGCAGTATTATTGTCAGTCTGGTCTTGGTTAATCTTCTCAACCTGCCTTTAGGCTATGGGGGAGCCATACTTCTGGGCTTACTGGTTAGCGTTTTCGGTCAGCTCGGTGACCTGGTGGAGTCCCTGCTTAAACGCAATATGGGGGTAAAAGACTCAGGCAGGCTAATACCAGGACATGGCGGTTTCCTTGACCGGATTGATAGCGTTGTCTTTACTGGCATAGTGGTATATTATTGCGTGTTATTCATACAATAATGGTTGCTTGAATTGGCTGCAGTGATGTTGAAGTTTAGCAGAGAGGGTGGTCTCAATATAGCCGTATCAGTCTGCTCAACAGGTTCACTTGCTTGACGGTAGGTGAGGTATCTAGTAGAATTACTATAATAAAGTGGGCGGTTAGCTCAGTTGGTTAGAGCGCTGCGTTGACATCGCAGAGGTCAGTGGTTCAAGTCCGCTACCGCCCACCATTGGTAATAATATTACTCCAAGTTAGCTAATTACCCTACTTATCCCAGATTCCGCCGTATCTATTCTTGCCCACTGGTTTGGCATTGGTATTACCCTAGTCAAGTCTACTGAATTGTACCAACCCCGCTGACGAGAACATCTCATCGTGCGCCCAATAGTGGTATAATAAAGAGGCGAATTCGCAGCCGTTATACGGGTTTATGCTGTAGCGACACCAGAACCAGCTATCTATGAACCGGTATTTATTGAGGATAGTCTTAAAGTCCCTGGGAATGTATTTGACCATATTAACCTCGCAATCTTTCTTGAACCGCCTGGCTGGTCAATTCTCGTATTGCATCGGAAGCAATCCACTTAGCACTTCTTGAGTCCATTTGTTGAATCCCTCTGGCAATCTCAATTGCCTTTTTATTCAAGTTGAGGTTACGTTTTCCAATTTGCCTTAGTGCCCAGTTAACCGCCTTTTTGACGAAGTTTCTATTGTCACCGGCCTCCCTCTTGATGAGTGGCAAAAACGGCTCAAATTTTATGTCAACTGCTTTCTTGTCACTAACTGCTAGGCGAGCCATCAATACAAATCCGGCTCTCTTGATAAACTCTTTATCACTTGAACTCCATTCAATCGCTTTTTGATAGGCAAATTCAGTCCTCTCGAAAAGATTGCTACAGCATTGATCACAAACGTCCCATGAGTCAAAGTCTTTGACCCAGCTCTCCAGTTGTTCTTCTGTAGCCATCTTCGGGTCATCTATCATACTAGCCAGTATCCGAGCTTCGTGAATGCCTGATACCCAGAGTTGTTGAGCAAGAGCATGGTCTATACCTATTTCCTTGGCCATCTTTCTCAGATTTGGAATGGATACCCCATAAGTGTTCTCTGGATTAATCCCGTATCTTGCCATTCCTGCCAATGCTTTAGGGTCAGATAAGGCTTTCAACTTCTCAAGAACATCATTACACTGCATTCTGCTCACCCCCGTAATGGTTAGGTTCTTGACTCGGGTTAGTCTAATGGCTATCGCTTGTCAGCATACTACTATCTGCGGTCATTGCCGTCAACAGCATTGGAACATACCTCCCAGCTAGCTCTGTGCCAATGTTAATTCCTCCATAATACTTTACCAGCTTAAAAGATTCACGATTAGTGGTACAGCCGAGAAAAATTGACAACGGTCATTAAGCCATTTATAGTGTAGTTACAGGGTAAACCGACAAGTCATACTGGAACAACTGGCGATACACGGATGGGGTCAACAGAGATGAGAGCAGCTGACGAGCCAATCAAAGTTGAACATTTAACACGGTTGAATGAATACGGTCCGGATGATCTTTTTATCTGTTGCGCTAGTTTTGAAGACAGGTGCCTTTCCAGCACATCAAGAATGGGCATTGACTACCGGACAAACTTTGCCATAATCTTTGTCATCGAGGAGCCTCTTTACAAGAAACAAGTTGACACCAACCTGTATAGACTACAGCGTGAACTGGGGAAAAGAACCTCTAAAGGCACCTTTGTCATTTCCTGCCAGAAAGAAAACCCGATTGATGGAGTTAGCCAGCTTAAAAACATCTGGAAACAATGTAAACCTAGGAATCTTGAAGAGCCTTTTGTCACAATTGACATTAGTGGCTTTACCAAGATCTATTTGTTGGAGCTTCTTCATTATCTTGTGATTGAGTTAAACCTGGGGATTCCTCGTCTTCTTCACACAACACAGACATATTTACCAACTAAACTTACTCGGGGGATTGAGCAAATTACCACCGTACCTAACTTTTTTGGCAGTATTTCATGGGAGAAACAAACTGTTCTAGTCCTATTGTTGGGATTCGAGCCGGAACGCTCCTTGGCGGTATGGAAGCACTTCAATCCGGCAAAGACAGTGGCGCTAATAACAAACCCACCACGCTATGGCAATCTTGATTACCTAAAATATGCTCGGGATAACAATTCCCACTTACTTTCACAACCTTCTACGGAAGTAGGAAACGTACCAGCTGATAACCCGTATGCCACCAAAAATATGCTCGAGCTTATTTATAACGATACAAGAGGTTTGTTCAACATGGTAATCGGCCCTTTTGGGACAAAACCACAGGCTGTAGGTGTGTTTCTCTTCTGTTTGGAGCACCCTAAAGTGCAAGTTGTCTATTCTTTTCCGGTTAAATATACAAGGTCTTACTTGCAACGCAAGCCTGGTCCTACATTATTGTTACCCCTGGCGCCGGCGGTGACGGTTTAGCTCAATAGAACTTGCTCGCAGCAATGGTGTGAGCAAGATAATTACAGCAGATATGAGAGAGGAATACAGCTTTCGCAAGACGCATTGTGCTATTCCAGATTCCACAGCCCTTGATGGAGGCTTACTCACCATCAAGGCTTGCCTTGTCCTTAACCTCTCCACTTAATCTTCTACGTTTGGTAGCACGTTTGCCTACCCACAAACCACGGAAGAAGCCTCGGTCTAGTAGATGCCGATTATCGGCTACATTTAAGAGGTCCTTGGATACCCCACTCTCAAAGTAGGCTACCTCCACATGCTTGCCCATGTTCTTTACCGCTTGAAGAGCATAGGCGAAATCAGCGTCCCCACTTACCAGCACGGCCACATCGTAGAAGTCATTCCAGCCGAAATATAACAGGTCTGTGGCCAACATAATATCTATGCCCTTCTCAACCGGGATACCCTGCACTATTTTGGTACCCCCTAGTCGGACTTCTAGATACGGTGTCTTACGCAGGATATCAAGGAACTCCTGTTGTTCTCGGTAGACATCAGGGCGTTGAGCTGAGTCCTGCAGGACATTGTAATAATATGTTCGGAATAAGCGTCTCGAGCCACAAAGCTTACTAGCAAAGTCAGCGAAATTGAGGTTGTAGCGTCTAAAGTTGTTTCGTAGAGCGTGATACAAATTACTCCCATCTATGAAGATAGCAACTCTATGTTGTTCCATAGCCTTCTCCTCCTGAGATTTACCAGTAACTTTTCACGGTATCCACATTTCTCTGCGACCTATTATACACTAGGAAAGCTTACTATTCCATCTTCTCCAACCCAATATCTCAGGATTCTAGAGAGCACCTTTGGGACGGCATGTTAATATTGTCAATGTGCAACAGCGCATCAAACCGACTGCCAGGCAACTGCTCGTATAAGGGTTTTATTTCTAAGTCTAAAGTGGGGGCTAAACAAACACCTCTTTCTCGCGTCAATTAATTCTCGTTGTCAGCAGTTTGTCATTGGCTAGAGTTTTTTGATTGGCCGTCTTGAATGTGGTATGCTGATTATCTAAGCAAGACGGCCACTATTATCTAACAGAGAGATGGCCGGTAAGCGCATGAAGCTGATGAATGCTTCTTGAGCAGTTATGATTGTCAGAGTAGTAACCACAAGGAGGCAGTAATGCAGCCTGAAAAATACGAAGTAGCGGTTGGTAAACTGCGCTGGCAGTGCGACCCAAAATTGTTCCAATTTGAATGTACTAAGGACTTATCCCCCCTCCGTGAGTTCATTGGCCAGGAGCGAGCTATACGGGCGGTGGAGTTTGGGCTGAACATGAGCAGTGCCGGCTACAATATTTACGTGGCTGGGCTAACCGGAACAGGCAAAACATCAGTGGTAAAGACTTACATTGAAAGATTAATAAAGGAGAGGGAATCACGGGGAGAAACCTTTCAACCGGACGACTGGTGCTATCTCTACAATTTTCAGGAGCCAGACCACCCCCAGATAGTAAGCCTTCCCCAAGGTAAAGGGAAGAGGTTTCAGAACCAGCTTACCGAACTGCTGGCCAGGGTGAAAGACGAGTTGGGCAAGGCCTTCTCCAGCGAGGAATATCAAACCCAAAAGAAAAAGATGGTTGAAGAGGGTCGAGTTAAGCAGCAAAAGGTTTTTGAAACAATATCGCAGGAGGCGCGCAAACAGGGCTTCACCCTTCAGATGACGCCGGTGAGGCCGGCTTTAATTCCGCTGGTTGATAACCGTCCCATGGAGGAGAGCGAATATCTCGCCTTAGAAGAAACAACTAGGACAGAACTTGAGGCTAAGCGGGCTGATCTGCGCAAAAAGCTACAAGCTGGCTTCGAAAGAGCCAGCAGGGTGGAACAACAGACAGTTGAGCGATTGAAGAAAGCCGACAAAGATATTGGTGAATTTACCGTCTCCCGGCTATTTGCCCCTTTGTTTGATGAGTGTTCAGACTTACCTAAGGTCAGCCAGTATCTTGCTGACCTAAAGACCTATACTTTGGATAACCTTGAGCTTTTTAAGGGGACTGAAGAACCGGTGCACCCTGTATTCGGGGTTCCGATGAGTCAGGTTGTGGGGGGAAGAAATCCATTTCTCCCCTTTCAAATTAATGTTTTCGTTGACAATAGTGCGGCTAAAGGCCCCCCGGTAGTTATTGAGCCTAACCCTAATTTTGGCAATATGTTTGGCAAAATTGAACGGCGCTTCCTTCTTGGTGGCTACCTCAGCGACCACACTATGCTCAAGCCCGGTGCCCTGAGCCTAGCTAACAGCGGCTATCTACTGCTCAGTGCCCAGGATGTGCTGACAAACCCAGGAGTATGGCCTGCTTTAAAACGGGCGATCAAGAATAAGGAGATCCGAATTGAAGACCCCTTTGAGCAGTTTGGGCTTATCGCTCCCCAGGGAATGAGACCGGAGCCCATGCCGATAACGGTGAAGATAGTACTCATTGGCGATGCTCTAGTCTACCAGTTACTGTCAATGTATGATGAGGACTTCTGGGAGATTTTTAAGGTTAAAGCCGACTTCAACTTTGAGATTGAAAAAACCGAGCAGAACATGCTGGACTATGCGGCCTTTATCGCTGGTTGCTGTGAGGAGTGCGAGGCGAGGCCTTTTGACCCCAGTGGCGTCGCCAAAGCTATTGAATACTCCGCCAGGATAGTAGCCGACCAGGAAAAGTTGTCATCTAGATTCGCCCAGATTAAGGAGTTGATTGAGGAGGCCAACTACTGGGCATCCAGGGACAACACCAGATTTATCTCGGCTAGTCACGTGCAGAAAGCCATTGACGAAAAGCTATTCAGGCATAACCTGATTGAAGAACGAATCCGAGACATGATAAATCGCGGCACGATTATGATTGATGCTGAGGGAGCAGTAGTCGGGCAGGTAAACGGCCTGAGTATCTACACCTTGGGTGACATCACCTTTGGTAAACCGTCACGGATTACCGCCAAGACCTTCATGGGTCGGGGTGGGGTGATTAACATTGAGCGAGAGTCCCAGCTCAGCGGTCCAATCCACAATAAAGGGGTCATGATTCTCAGCGGCTACCTCGGCTGGAAATATGCCCAGGACAAACCACTTTCCCTTTCTGCCAGCTTGTGTTTTGAACAGTCCTATGAAGGCGTGGAAGGCGATAGTGCTTCTTCCGCCGAGCTATACGCTATCCTCTCCAGTCTATCGGAGGTACCGATAAAGCAGAATATAGCTGTTACCGGCTCGGTGAACCAGAAAGGTGAGATTCAGCCGATAGGCGGTGTTAATCACAAAATAGAAGGCTTCTTCCAGGTTTGCCAGTCTAAGGGGTTGACCGGAGACCAGGGAGTGTTAATACCCCACCAAAACCTGAGAAATCTAATGCTGCGGGAGGAGGTGGTTGAGGCGGTGCGTAGTGGTCAATTCCATATTTATTCAGCTAAGACCATCGATGAGGGAATAGAGGTAATCACCGGCATCCCTGCCGGTGAAAGACAGGAAGATGCTACCTACCCCGAGGGCACCATCAATTTTTTGGTTAATAAACAACTCAAAGAGATGGCGGAAAGACTTAAGGGTTTCTACGCTGAGGAGAAGAAAGAGTCTAAATGACAAGATTAAACCCTTAAGATTCGCTGCTCTTCCTGGAACTGGGTGAAGTCTCACTGGCGTGTCTGTCAGAACAAGAGCAGGAGGAGAATATGACTACAAGACTTGAGCAAATCCTGGAAACTGTGTTCCGATTGGAGGAGCATCAAGGTGAGAACAAGGTAACGAGTCTTAGTGATGCCGTTCGCCACAATATAAAGCCAGGGATGACATTACATTTTGGAGAAGCGGCTAATGCCTTGGCTAGCGAGGTTGTGAGGCAGTTCTGGGGGAAAAAGCCCGAATTCACTCTGGTTATCAGCATGCTTGGAGAGCAAATGGCAGTGCTTATCCACACTGGGCTGGCCAAAAAGCTCATTACTGGAGTCTGCGCCGACTATTACCCTGGCCCTAGCCCCAGCTATATAGTCCAGAGGGCATATAAGGAGGGAGTCTTGGAAATCGAAAATTGGTCTCTCCTCTCTCTGGTCCAGCGGTTTATGGCTAGTGCTCTTGATTTAGGGTTCCTGCCCACCAAGTCTATCGTTGGTAGTGGGGCAGCCGATGAAAATAAGGATACCTTTATGGTAATTGATGACCCTTTTGGCAGTGGGAAAAAGCTTGGCGCAGTCAAGTCCCTCAATCCTGATGTTTCTCTGATTCATGGCTGGGTATCTGACTGTCAGGGAAATACAATTATCGCCCCATCTAGATTTACTGGGCAGGGTGTTTGGGGAGCCAAAGCAGCCAGAAATGTTGTCGTTTCGGTAGAGCGAATTGTTTCCACTGACTTCATCAGGGAGTATTCTAGTCTGGTCGATATCCCTGGTTTTATGGTAAGTGCAGTCTGCCTTACCCCCTTGGGGGCACACCCGCAGGCGCTTCTCAATTGCGGAATACCAGAGTTAGGGGCTTATGGCGATGACTACGATTTTCTGCTACAGCAAAAGCAGGCAAGCCGAGACCATGACAAATTTGATACCTGGGTGAGAGAGTGGATACTGGGCTGCCCAACACATGAAGATTACCTAGCTAAATTGGGTTATGAGCGGATTGGCTTTCTTAGGTCGAAGGTGATGAAGGATATGTGGAAATATGACCTGGCATCGTTAATGCCGAGTATCTCAACTAGCCCGGAATATAACTCGGTGGAAATGATGATTGTGGCTGGAGCGAGAAAGGTGACCGAGAAAATACTCAGTAATAGATACAAAATCTTGGTAGGTGGGTTCGGTGCCTCGAGCCTAGCAGCTTGGCTGGCCTATTATCAAAGCAAGGAGAAGGGCTATGATGTTGGACTTACCACTGCCTCGGGTTGTTTTGGTCATGAGCCCCGTCCTGGTGACCCATTAATCGTTAGTGCCTCAAGCATGGCAACCTGTAAAATGCTAACCGAGGTCGTAGATACTGCAGGGGTCTTCGCCTCAGGAGCATATTCTAGCAACTGCATCTCTGTCTTCGGAACGGGACAGGTTGATAAGTATGGCAACCTTAACTCCACAGTGTCTCAGGGGGTATTCATCACTGGCGCTGGCGGTGGTAACGATAGCGCCAATGCTCAGGAGGCAGTGGCTTTTTTGAAGCACCGACGCGACCGCTTTGTACCTAGTGTGTCCTTTATTACCATCCCCGGACAGAGGATAAAAACAGTAATATCAACTTTGGGTGTCTTTGAGAAACTGGATGGAGAGGAACTCATCCTCACCGGCTATTTCCCAGATACAAAACATACTTCTCCAGTGGATTTCATCCGAGAGAACTGTGGTTGGGACCTGAAAGTCTGGCCGAAGGTTAAAGAAATCCCTGCTCCCTCTCTGGATGAGCTACTAACATTGAGATTGCTAGACCCCAGGGCCCTGTGCACCAGTACTTAGCCCTAACTATAAGCTTATGTCAAAGGCTATTCTGAGAAGGTGTCGTTGGATACAGTTAACAGGCTCACTTCTATCTACTGAGGCTTAAGCGGCCTCCTCGCTTCTGCCATTCATCGCTCCAAACCGGCTTTCTTTTCTCTAGGAAGGCTCGCATGGCTTCTTTACCATCCTTCAGATCCGCCAGGTAGGCAACCATCTCGATGGCGTGGTCAATAGCTGGCCCGTATGGCATATCGCGGGTCATTAGGAATGATTGTTTACCTACTTCAAGTCCTATCGGCATATGGACCAACAACTCCTCGGCGAGCTCAAAGGCGGCATCCATAAGCTGCTCACGTGGTACTACCCGGTTAACAAAGCCCCAACGTTCTGCCTCTGAGGCAGAGATAATCTTACCAGTAAACTGAAGCTCGAAGGCTCTCTTATCACCGACTATGGGTGGCAGCATAACTGCAGTATTGGCGCAGAACATGCCGACCTTTATGGCAGTGGCGCCGAATTTCGCATCCTCAGAGGCTACTATCATGTCGCAGGAGAGTGCTACACCGAGTCCTCCGGCAGAACAGGTGCCGTGTACCGCAGCGATGGTTATCTTGCGACAGTACTTGATAGCCTTATACATTCTGCTTAACCCGTGGAAAAAGCGAGACGTCTCAACACCCTCATTCTCCACTATCTCTTTCAAATCGCCGCCCATGGAGAAATGGTTTCCCGCCCCCCTGAAGATGAGCACCCGCACATCGTCATCAACGCTCATCTCTTCCATGAGGTCATTTATTTCCAAATACAACTTGTAGTGAAGAGTGTTATTCTTCTCCGGGCGGTTGAGGGTGGCGACAGCTATCCCATTATCCAGCTTCTCCGTCAGTAAAAACTCATATCCCATTCTCTCAAATTCCTCCCTTTTGTTTTAATTAAGCAGCCAGTGATGACACATTTCCATTATAGGATAAGCATTAGAATTTAAATCGTCTCTTCAGTTGCTTTGGTAGAAACTCCTTCTTCCTGATACCTGTGGGGTCAGCCACTCGGCGCAAGATATCTATTTGTTCCTTAGTAGGAGGCTCAACCAAGGGGACTTTATCGGGTATGATGGGCTTAAATTCAGTGTTCTCCAATATCATCTCGACTGTTGTATCGGGGTAGAGAGCTTCTAGCTTCATTATACCTGTATCTCTATCAAAACCGAATACACCAAGGTCGGTTACACAGGCAGTGGGTCCAATTTCACCAGGATAGGTAATACCTGGTGGTGGGTTCCCGTGCCCGGTGATAAAGTCAACTCTATCCACCAGGGTATAGTGTCCGCCGCGTTTCTCATGGGCGGCAGTCCATATTACAATCACCGGTGTCCGCCCCAATATTTGCCCAGTTCCACCACCGCCGGCAAGCTTTACCTTGAGATTATCTATAGAACCCAGAAGGGTGGCATTAACATTACCGTATTTGTCTATTTGGGCACCGCCAAAGAACATCAATCGCGTTTCTAAACGTTCAACTAAATCAAAGAGGTGCTCAAACTCGTAATAGAACTCGACATCGTGGCAATACGGAAAATCATTGGCCATCTCCGGCAAGTATTCTGGGTCTGGATTTACATATCCCGTGACGCCCCCAATATAAATTATATCTGGAGCGTGAGTCAGCTTGGCAAGACGCAGAGCCGCCATCGGCTGATACGAATCACCACCGTGCCAGTGGAGCATTTTACCTTGAATGTATCGGGACATACAGACAACCATCAGTTCATCAATGCTGTAATCTGTAATCTCGTCAACCTGGCTTTCTGTTACCTTAGTTCTCCGGAAGTCAATGAATGGTTTCCGCCAGTTTCTGAGGAGGCTCATCTTGGCTGCGCCGCCAATCTTATCCAGATAGTCCTCATGCGTCTTACAGCCATAGACATATTTATCTAGGTATTCCCTAAACTTCTCGGCACTGACACTAGCGTACTCCTGATATTCGGCAAAGTGCTGCTTATCATAGGTATATTGGGGGTAGCAGTGCGTTGGGTGTGCCCCAAAGGGCAGGTGAACAACATGAGAGGTCTTGAAGAAAGGATAGTGGGGGTCAAAATGCGGTGGGAACATTAGTCCACTGGTTTTCCTTAGTTCTTCAGGGGTAACTATCTCCTCGGCACTTACGATTACCCTATCAGATGCTTTGGAATATAGCATCTCGTTGAAGCTTTCATGCTCAACCACCCAGTTGCCATAAATGTCAGCTTTAGAACAATGGACGAGATACACATTTGGACTTAGCGCAGGTACCAGGATTATCTTCTCACCTTCACGCAATGGGTCGTCTATCAATTTCCACTCAGGATGGAGCTTCATAAAGTCAGTATATGCAATATGAGGCATTACCGGCATCCAGGGGAGGCCAAAACCTGAAGCACGAAGCTGTTGGTTGATAACCCCACAGCACTGGTCTTTTGACTTTATCCTTCCGCTCTCACATGCCCTTCTATAGTTATAAGCATTACCAAATTCGCGTTCAAAGCTGAGACGAGTGAGCTGAATTTCAGTGAGGCAGTCCGCAGCACAGAGAAGGTCTAAAGGCATACCGCTGGCATGTCCGATTAAACGTAAATTCCTCTTCCGTTGTCTTATCAGCTCGCGAATAAGAGCAGTAGGGACTCTTCCAGCGAATTCACCGCCGACGAGTATCATATCCCCGTCACTGATAGTGCCTATCGCCTCCTCCATTGATACAACCTTGTTCTCTTTGGGAAAGAGCATATTTACGCTCCTTTCTCACTATTTTCTGCGCCTGGTATGGCTATTAACCACTCAGCTCAGCGAAATCGGATAGATTGAAGATTCGCGCCGGATTCTTAACGACTACCTGCTTAATATCATCCTCACTGAATCCAATTCTTTTCATCTCCAAGGCAGTCTTGGGCACAGATAGTGGGTCTGAGGGTAAGGTAATATTACAGTCGCTGTCAATCAATACGCTGTTCAAATCGCAATCCTTTAATATTTTAGCCGCATCCCTTGGTCCCAGTCCCCTCCAAGGCTGCACTGATATTCCGAGATTACAACCAAAATCAAAGACCTTTCTCGTTACCGAAGCATCGGCATGGTCTATTACCACTTTGCCGGGTTCCACCTTCTCTTGCGCTACCAGCTCCAGATATTGCTCAACCCAAGTCTCCTTGTCTGAGTGTGGAGTATGGAAGACCACCGGTATACCATACTCCTTAGCTATTTTCAGCTGTGCCCTGAGGATTTCTTTCTGACGGGTTAGGTCAGGGCATGTCTGTGAGCCCGGCTCAAGACCAATCTCGCCTATGGCTACCACTCTTTCCTTAGCAATGTACTTAGGAATTGCTTCTAAGACCCTTTCATAATCCGGAGGAATGTTGACCGGATTAAGGGCAACACCGACATACACATTTATAAGCTCCTGTTTTCCCCTCCAGGTCTCAAAATTGATAGCGCGCTCAAAGTAGTCCAATAAAGTCTGTGAGGTTATAGGTAAGTGAAGATGGGGATAGTAGGTTAGGGTTACTACCGCGGTTATGCCAGCAGTAGCCATTGAAGCTAAATCCTCACGTGTACGCGAATCTATATGTATGTGCGGGTCTATCATTTGCATTTATGACTTCTCCTATGAAAGCATAGTGCCAGTTTTTAATCGACCCTTTTCCTATTTTGCTTCCCCTCATAACCTGTTTTTGTTTTGGGTCAGTCTCCTATCTGTAGCGACAAAGCCTCCACACTATCCTTCGGTCTCCCGTCCCTTAACCTTCGGTAAGAACTCAATACCTTGTATTAACTTTGGTGGAGCTGGGGTTACAATAGGCAGAACTTTTGAACTATCATTCAGTCTTAATTTAGCCGCACCGCTCTCAACTTAGGTAATTGTAGCAACAAAGTAAGAAGCACGCAACAATGGTAGCAAGATAGCACCTCTCGATCTCTGAGTAACACCCAGATACTTAGTTACCTGGGGTATGCCGTGCGGGAGAAAGGGTAAGACTTTTTCTAAGACTGACCTGCCCCCCTATATTATTAGAAAACGCTGAATACCGGGGCACCTTCAAGGGCGAGGGTAAAGGCCGACTGCACTACAGATTTTTGGAATAAGCTCCTCCCGCTGAAGAGTCATGATGTGGATACCTGCTATTCCTTCTATTTCTCTTAAATGATTTATTGTTTCCACAGCGATCTTTATTCCTTCCTCTATCATTTCTTCTCTGTTACGAGCCTTCCGTAGGCGTTCAATAATTTCATCAGGGATATCCATATTGGGGATTTTTGTCTTCATATACCTTGCCGCTGCCACGGATGTTATGGGAGTAATTCCGGCAAGGATTTTTACTTTCTTATGTAGTCCATCTCCTCGAACCAGTTCCATCCATCTCCTAAATTTCTCAATGTTATACACAGACTGGGTCTGGATAAAATCTGCCCCGGCAGTAACTTTCTCCCCGGGGTGAATCGATTCGTGTTCTTGAGATTCTGCAAACGGGTTTGCTACTGCCCCAATAAAAAGTCTAGGCTCTCTTCCAGATATTGGCTCTCCATTCTCAAACTTCTTTTCATCCCGTAGTCCCTTGACCATCCTGATAAGCTGGGTAGAATTGAGGTCAAAGACGGGCTTTGCCTCAGGATGATTTCCAAAAGAAACAGGATCCCCGGAGAGACAAAGTATGTTATTCACACCAAACGCAGAGATGCCTAAAATATCCATCTGAAGAGCAATTCGATTTCTGTCACGGCATGTCATCTGCACTATGGGGTTGAGACCCTCCTCCATCCCTATAAGACAAGCTGCCCAGCTTGCCATTGCCACTACTGCTGCCTGTCCATCAGGGACATTAAAGGCGTCAACGTAACCCTTAATGAGATTAGCTTTTCTCCTTATCGTCTCGGGCTCCGTATTCTGAGGGGAACCAATTTCAGCAGTTACAGCAAAATATCCAGCTTCAAGTACCCTTTCTAGATTGCTGTTCGTCTTCATATCGAAGCCTCCTAGAGGTATTTTATCATAGTTTGCCGGAGGCTATTATACCTTACTAACCAAATTCTCGCCAATGGTCATACTAGCGGTTTTGAAAAATTGGAGAGTAGGTTCAACCTGTGAGCATAAATACTTAGAATAAGCATTTCTACCTAATTGTGATTAGCTGTGACTAGGCATAAAGCACAAGTTGAAAATGAGCAGTTTAAGTGTTTTTGCGTATTGAAAATAGGTATCACAGCGGAAGCTAGGTTTGACAGTAAAGTGGTAAGCTGAAGATGGAGGTAGGAGGAGGGTGTTGCGATAAGTGTGTTATCATTGGTAGTGGAAGGCTTCGAAATGAAACCGGCAACCGACTTAGTCTCGACTAAGGAAACATTAGAATGTTCAGATTTGTTCCACGGGCTGAGTGATAAGGAACTGGATAAACTGGTCCCGCTTTGCCAAGAGAAGGTGTACGAAGCTGGGGTGGTTCTTTTCCCCGAAGGCGCCTTATGTGACACTATGTATATCGTGCAATCGGGTAAGGTGGCTCTGGACGTGAGTGTTCGCATCGGCCGGGGAGCCGAGGGAAGTGCCACAATTAATGTGATAACTCACGGTGGCTGCTTGTGTCATTCAGGGCTCATAGAGCCTAATATTCTTGGTGCCACAGGCCGGAGTCTTGAGACAACCAAGGTTATTGCTTTAAATGCGGCAGAGCTTAAAAGGTTGCTCAAAGACAACCCTGAAATGGGATATAAGGTGATGACTAATCTTGCTAAGGTGGTGGCTTTGAGGCTTCAAAGTACGAGGCAGACGGCAGGACGTATTCTGTCGGTTATTTTTCATGATTTAAAGGCTCCCTTAGCCGCAGTAGAAAATTATAATCGGCTCTTGCTTGGTGAGTTTGTCGGGGAGCTAAATGAAGAGCAAAGAGGCATGATTCAGAGGAGTAGCGACAGACTCGCCGAACTTCTAAATCTAGTGACTAACATGATTGATTTGTCCCGTATTGATTTCGGGGATTTGAGGGTGAAGAGGATTTCTCTGGCACAAGTGATAGAAGATTGCGTGGAAGTTATGCGCCCGTTAGCTGAGGGAAAGGGGCTACAATTGATTGCTGAAGTGCCCCGAGAGCTTCCTGCTATTCTTGGGACTCAAGAGCGGCTACAACAGGTAGTTACAAATTTGTTATCCAATGCCATTAAGTACACCCACTCTGGAGGGGTAATAACGGTCGAAGCAAAGGATGAGGCATATGACATACGAGCAGAGGTAGCAGATACCGGAATTGGTATTCCTAGCGAGGAATTACCTAGGGTATTTGACGGTTTTTACCGAGGCCTTGACATAGCTGAAAGAGGGACTGGCCTAGGGCTTTCTATAACTAAGAAGATAGTTGATGCTCACCATGGTAGGATATGGGCTATAAGTCCCTGCCCCGAAAGTGGCAAGGGGAGCAAATTTGTTTTCACTTTACCCAAGATTGGAGAGGCGCCACAAGATTCTGACAGTAGATGATAACCCTGATATTTGGAATAGCAATTACTAGTGTGTTGAAGTCGTGTTCCTACGAATTAGTTGAAGCCTATAGGTCGTCTGCTATCCACAAAGGAACTTTTGTTCAAAGGAGGGAGATATGCCCAAGAAAATATTGGTAGTTGATGATGACCCTGATCTGCAACGGCAAATGGAAGCTCTACTTGGAAAGAAGGGTTATCAGGTAGTTGCTGCCTATGATGGGGATGAGGGTTTGCAAAAAGTAGTGGAAGAAAGGCCCGATTTAATCGTCTTGGATGTGATGATGCCAGTTAAGGATGGCTTTACCGCTTGCCGAGAGCTTAAGACCGACGATAGATACTACTTTTTCTCCCATATCCCGGTAATAATGCTAACTGTTTACCCTGATGATAGAGAGAAACTGCATCTCTCTATGCGAGAGGGGATGACGATGGAGGCAGAAGATTACATTCAAAAGCCATTTGACCCTCAGGAACTGCTAAGTCGAGTGGAAGAATTACTCAAAAAGTAGAAGGGACAGTTATAGATTTGGAGAATAACCATGTCTTAGTTATTGGGGGAGGCATATCAGGGATAGCATCAGCGTTAGAGTTAGCTAATGGTGGTTTAAGTGTATACTTAATAGAGAAGGAGGCAACGGTTGGAGGATATGTTGCCTCTTTTTGTTGTAAAGCAACAGATGTCTGCTCCAACTGTTCTGTTTGTGTAGTCCCCCAAAGAATCAAAGAAGCTGTAACCCATCCTCAAATTTCACTCCTAACCAATTCCACAGTACAAAAGGTGAGTGGTGAGGTTGGTAACTTTCGTGTTGAGATAACTCAAAAGCCTCAATATATTGATGCAGAAAGATGCATAGCTTGTGGACTTTGTGCTGAGGTCTGTCCTAACGAGCCGAAGGCGATCCACCTACCCTCTTTTGAGGCAGTTCCCTATTCCTATGTCCTTGATGAAACTTGTTGTCTTCACTTTAAGGGAGAAGATTGTAATCTCTGTCGTGATAGATGCCCCACAAATGCCATAGACTTCAAGCGCAAGTCAAAAAGTCAAGAGTTGAGCGTTACCACAATCATCGTCGCCACCGGCTTTGAGGTCTTCGATGCCCGTGAGATAGGTTCTCTAGGTTATAGCAGATACCCTAACGTTTTGACCGGGCTCGATCTTGAGGAGATTTTCAACCGTGAGGGTACTCTTAAGCTTGCCTCAAACGGGAAAGAGCCTCAAAACATTGCCTTCATCCAGTGTGTGGGGTCAAGGAATGAAGAACATTGTTATTGCTCGCAGGTATGCTGCAAATATGCCATGAGGTTTGCTCGACTTATCAAATATCAAAATCCGAGTGCCGAGGTGACCATCTTTTATATTGACCTTCAGACTGCAGGAAAGGGCTTTGCTGAGTTTTATAAAGAATGTAAGGAAAGTATTCGATTTATCCCTGGGGTACCAGTTGAAGTTCTGGAAGCTCACTCTGGTGAACTCGAAGTGAAGTTTGAAAATATCTTAGAAGGGAAAGTCAATCGAGAAACCTTTGACCTTGTCGTCCTTTCGGTAGGCATAGTTCCCAGAAAGGACTCCTGGGACTCGGCGAGAATTCTGGGGATAAATTTGGGGGATGAGGGGTTCTTTGACGCAAAGCCTTTCGACTTCAATGAGACCAATGTGGAAGGGATCTTCCTTGCCGGAACATGTCAAGGTCCGAAGGACATCCCTGACTCAATTGCCCATGGAATGGCGGCGGCGAAAAGGGCAATGGAGGTTTTGGCAAGATGCAAGTAAGGATTGGCATCTTCATTTGCAATTGTGGGAAAAGCCTGAACAACATAGATTTCCCCAAAGTAAAGGAAAGGGTAGAGAAATTTCAAGACGTTGTCTATGTTGATTTAAGCCCCACCCTCTGCCTTAAAGAAGGTCGGGAGGGCATGCTCTCTGCCATCAGGGAGAGGGACGTAAATCGGGTGGTCATTGCTGCCTGCTCCCCAGAGCTTAAGGAGAATGTCTTTGGTAAAGCCCTTGAGGAAGCCGGGCTCAACTACAATTTCCTCTCCATGGCAAACATCAGGGAGCAGTGTTCATGGGCTCATGAAGGTGATGTCACTGAGAAGGCTTTGGAGCTTGTCAGGATGGCGGCAAACAAGGCTCGATTTCTTCAGCCAGTGGAGAAGAAGGATATTTCGGTAAACAAGGAGATTTTAGTAGTGGGAGGCGGATTCTCTGGAATGAAGTCCGCCTTAGAACTTTCCGGGCTCGGTCTCAGAACAACCTTGGTGGAGAGAGAGTCCGCTTTAGGAGGAAAGCTTGGAGAATTTGAAGGCTTTTACGGAATTGAGACAACCCCTGAAGAGATGCTCAGTTCGACGAGGAAAGCAGTAGAGGAAAATGGTGACATCAAGGTTCTAACCTCTGCTGAAATAACAAGGGTAGAAGGACAAGCAGGGGATTTCACTGTAAGGATAAGGACAGGAGAAAAGCAGGTCTCCCAAAGCTTTGGAGCCATTATCTTCGCCACCGGCTATGTGACTAAAATCTTACCTCAAGACTTCGAACTTAAACCCGAAGTTAATATTATCTCACAGCGAAAACTTGTTGATATGCTTCAAGCCCCGGAGAGGCTGGAACGAAGGCCTGGAACAATAGGTTTCGTTCTCGATGTCTCCGACGAAAATTCTCGCCTTCCTATCCTCTTTACCCTGAACAATGCTCTAGCAGTTAAAGAGAGGTTAGGGAGTGAGGTTTATGTCTTCTGCAAGAGCCTGAAGGTAGATAGTGAGGGGGTGGAGAAACTCTATCGAGAGGCAAGAGAGCGAGGCGTAGTATTCTTAAAGTTTGAGGAAAAGCCTCGAATATCTAAGGAAGATGGTCGGGTAAAGGTTGAGGCAAGAGATGTCCTTCTTGGGGAGGAAGTAACGCTGCTCTGCGATTTCCTAGTGGCTGAAGAAAAGGTTTTACCCCCCGAAGGAACCGAGGCTTTAAGTTCGATGCTAAATATTAGGACCGATTCCCGAGGATTTTATCAGGATGAGAATGTGCATCTTTACCCGGTTGCCTCAGAGAGGAAAGGAATATTTTTTGTCGCAGGCTGTAAAGGTGATTTAGATTTCACTCGAACTTCGACGGATATTTCAAGCGCCGCTATGAGCATCTACAAGCTTTTATCTCCAGAAAAGGCGATAGTGGAAGTGGAGAAGGTGAAGGTAGAGCCTGAGAAGTGTCGGGCATGCCTTACCTGCGTCCGTGTCTGTCCTCACGGTGCAATTCAAATGGTTCGAGTAGATACCGAAAAGGAAGTAGCTAAGATCTATGATCATGCCTGTGACGGGTGTGGTATCTGCGCTGCTATCTGTCCGGCGAAGGCGATAAGGTTTGAAGGCTATGCTGATGAGCAGATCCTTGCCGAAGTTGAAGCAATAGGAGAAAGTCTATGAACGGAGAGGATAATAAAATTGTTGCTTTTTGCTGTGAGCATTCAGCTTATCCCGTAGCCAATAAAGCTGGAAGGATGAGGCTTCACTACCCAGATAATGTCAGAATAATTTGTGTTCCTTGTGCTGGAAGAGTGGATGTCCAGCATATTTTGAAAGCTTTTGAGAAGGGCGCTGCTGGAGTACTGGTGATGGGATGCCAAGAAGGTGCTTGCCAACATCTTACTGGCAATACTAGAGCCAAGGAAAGGGTGAAATACACAGAGAGCTTGCTCAAAGAAGTAGGAATAGATGGAGGCCGGGTCAGGATGGTTAATCTCGCTCCTGACATGGCTCAGCGGTTTATCGATGAAGTAAAGGAAATGGCAGAAAAAATCGAGGGGAGATGAGAAGATGATAATCGCCAAAAGGAAACCTTTAGAGGAAATCAAAAATATGCTCTCCGGGTATAAGAAGATTCTAGTGGTAGGCTGCCGGACTTGCGTCACAATCTGTTGGGCTGGAGGGGAGAAGGAGGTAGGAATACTCTCCTCTCAGCTCAAGCTCGCCTCAAGTGGAGAGGGGAATGAGCTTTCCATTCTGGAAGCCACTGTCGAAAGGCAGTGTGAAAAGGAGATGGTGATTGAGGAACTTAGAGATAAAGTGCAAGAGGTGGAGGCGATTCTCAGTATGGGATGTGGGGCAGGGGCGCAGACTATAGCCGAGATATTCGAAGAAAAGCCTGTCTTCCCAGCACTGAATACTACATTTATAGGAATGCCTGAGGCAGAAGGGGTCTGGGTTGAGAAATGTGGAACCTGTGGAGATTGCATGCTTTATTGGACTGGGGGGATATGTCCAGTTGTACGCTGTGCTAAAGGGCTTCTTAACGGACCTTGTGGCGGGACAAGAAAGGGAGGAAAGTGTGAGATAGACCCGGAGAAGGATTGTGCCTGGGTTCTTATTTACCGAAGGCTGGAAAAGCAAGGCAGGCTCGATTTAATGAGGAAATACTATGAGCCCAAAAACTATCGGGCAGTGCAAAGACCGGGAAGGGTTGAGGCGGCAACAGCATAGGAGGTGCAAGATGGCAATACAATTTAGGGAAGCACTTAAAACAAAGGATTTCATTGTAACTGCTGAGGCTGGACCAGTAAAAGGAGCAAATACAGAGAAAGTGCAGGGGCATATTGAACTTCTCAAAGATAGGGTTGACGCCCTAAATGTAACCGATAATCAAAGCTCGGTGATGCGCTATCCTTCCCTCGGCACATGCCTTCTCGTCAAGGAGCATGGTGGTGAGCCTATCTTTCAGGTAACCTGCCGCGATCGAAACCGCTTGGCAATTCAAGCAGACCTTCTCTTTGCCTACTCCAGAGGAGTAGATAATGTCCTTTGCCTTACCGGCGATTCCATAGATGTGGGTGACCATAGAGAGGCAAAACCGGTTTTTGACCTTGATTCAACTCAGCTAATTCACCTGGTTCATACCTTAAATTCTGGCAAGGATATGGTAGGAAATGAGCTCGATGGAGGCGTTGATTTTTGCATTGGAGCATCGGCTACTCCCTCGGCAGACCCGATTGAACCTCAGCTTGTAAAATTCCAGAAAAAGCTTGATGCCGGGGTGGACTTCATTCAAACTCAAGCCATTTATGACTTGGATGAGTTTAAAAGATTTATGGAGCATGCCCGTAAGATGAATGACAAGACTAAGATTTTAGCTGGTATAGTGCTTCTTGTCGGAGCCAGGATGGCAGCATTTATGAACGAAAATGTTCCCGGCATCTTCGTTCCTCAGTATCTCATTGATGAGCTGGCTCAGGCTCCAAAAGGAACGGGACTTTCCAAGGGGATAGAGATTGCCGGGAGGCTTATAAGGCAGATAAGGGAAGAGGAAATTTGTGACGGAGTTCATATTATGGCTATTGGCAGGGAGGAAAGGGTTCCTGAGATTTTGGAAGCCGCAGGGCTTTGAAGGAGGGGAAACATGATAGTATTAAATGAGCAGGATACCAAATTTAAGTACGAGGTGGCTGAGGAGCCGGGTGGGGGGAACATTAAGCTTTGCTTTGCCTGTGGTCTCTGCACTGCAAGCTGCCCTGTTGCCGATATTGACCCCGAATATAATCCTCGGAAAATAATACGGATGGTGCTTTTGGGGATGAGGAAAGAAGTCCTCTCGTCCGATTTCCCCTGGTTTTGCACTCAGTGTTATACCTGCCAGGCTCATTGCCCTCAAAATGTAAAATTTTCCGATGTAATGAAAGCCCTGCGTAGCATGGTAGTGCGAGAAGGATATGTCCACCCTTCTTTCGTTGAACAAATAAAGGAGATTGACGCTTTCTCGCAGAGGTTACGCCATCAGATGGTAAGCTCCATTTTGGCTCGGAAATCTGAGGAAACCGGGGTGAACCCTGCGAAGCTTGCCGAAGAAGCACTGGAGAAAGTGAAGGTTTAGAAGGGTTGACCTATGGAAGCTAAGGATGGGCTTGTAGGAGCAGTGCTGGTAGTCGGCATTAGCCACAGTTGAATTCTTGATTAGTATTTGAGCTTAGGTGCATTATGCAAAAAAGCGGAGCAGTTTTAGTAGTTGGTGGGGGAGTAGGCGGGATACAAGCGTCGCTTGATTTAGCCGAGTCAGACTACCTGGTTTATTTGGTGGAAAAATCCCCTGCTATTGGTGGGGTCATGGCACAACTTGATAAGACCTTTCCTACCTGTGATTGCTCCATCTGTATCCTTTCCCCAAAGCTGGTGGAGTGCGGCAGACATCCTAATATTGAGCTCCTAACTTACTCCGAACTCTTGGATGTCCAAGGTGTGCCCGGTAACTTCAGGGCCAAAGTCCTAAAGCACGCCCGCTATGTGAATGAATTGCTTTGCACCGGGTGCGGGATATGTCAGGAAAAGTGCCCTTGGAGCACCGATAGCGAATTTGACCAAGGCTTAGGGAAAAGAAAAGCAATTTATGTGCCTTATGCTCAGGCGATACCAAATATACCGGTGATAGACCGGGAACTCTGCGCCTATTTCCTTAAAGGCACTTGTCGTGCTTGTGAAAAGTTTTGCCCTATAGGCGCTATTGATTTTAATCAGGTGGACCAGGAGACCGAAGTAAATGTGGGGGCTATAATCCTCTCCCTTGGATTTGACGAATTTGATCCCACTCCTTTCTTTAACTACGGTTATAAGAAATGTTCCAATGTAGTAACCAGTATAGAATTTGAGAGGATGCTAAGCGCTTCAGGACCATATCAAGGAGAACTGCTCAGACCTTCGGATAGAACTCACCCCCACCGCATTGCCTGGATCCAATGTGTTGGTTCAAGAGACGAAAGCTCAAATCGGGGGTATTGCTCTTCTGTGTGCTGTACCTATGCCGTAAAGGAAGCCATCGTCGCTAAAGAGCATGTGCCCTTCGATTTAGAAGAAACTATCTTCTTCATGGATATGAGAACCCAGGGAAAGGACTTTGATAAATTCTATGAGCGGGCGAGTAGGGATGGAATAGACTTCGTGAGGGCAAAGGTCTATGGAGTTCAAGAACTAGATAGCACGGGGAATTTGCTCCTGAAGTATCTGGGGGAAGATGGTAAACTGACCACCAGTGAGTTTGATCTAGTTGTCCTATCCGTAGGGCTTCAGCCCTCCCCAGAAAGCATCAAGCTGGCAAAGGAGCTTGGAATCCAGCTTAATCCTTATGGATTTTGCTATACAGGAATGTTCTCACCGGTGGAGACCTCAAAACCAGGGATTTTCGTCTGCGGTGCCTTTCAAGGACCAAAGGATATTCCTGAAACGGTAATGCAAGCAAGTGGTAGCGCGGCTAAATCAGCATCACTTTTAAGTCCGGCTCGGAATACTCTTACTAAGAAAAAGGAATATCCACCGGAGAAGGATGTCAGTGGAGAGGAGCCAAGGATTGGAGTCTTTGTCTGCCACTGTGGAATCAATATCGGCGGGGTAGTAAATGTCCCTGAAGTTACCGAATATACTAAGAGTCTTCCTAATGTGGTCTATGCCGAGAATAACCTCTACACCTGCTCCCAGGATACTCAGGAGAAGATAAAGGCAATGATAGGGGAGCATAATTTGAATCGGGTGGTGGTGGCATCCTGCTCCCCACGAACTCATGAGCCTCTATTCCAGGAAACTATCAGAGAAGCAGGCTTAAATAAATACCTCTTTGAGATGACGAATATTCGTGACCAGTGTTCCTGGGTTCATAGGGAGCGCCCTAAAGAAGCTACTCAAAAAGCAAAAGAGCTGGTGAGAGGGGCAGTAGCCAAAGCTAGGTTGATTCAGCCACTTGAAGAATTGAGTGTCCCTGTAATACCTAAAGGTCTGATTATCGGCGGCGGGATAGTCGGGATGACCGCAGCCCTGGAACTGGCAAATCAGGGATTTGAATGCTTCCTTATTGAGAAGAGTGACAAACTGGGTGGTAATGTCCAGAGGGTTCATTATACCTTGGACGAGAGTAACGTTTCGGGATTTCTTGAGAAAACCACACAAAAGGTGGGGCAAAACGAGTTAATCCATGTGTATAAAAGTGCGGAGGTTAAGGAAGTTAGCGGATATATCGGAAACTTCACGACCAAGGTTTCAATAGAAGGTGAGGAGAGGATTCTGGAACATGGTGTGATTATTGTGGCAACAGGAGGTCGTGAATATCGACCATTAGAATACTCATATGGAGAGAATGAGCGGGTAATTACCCAACTTGAACTGGAGGAAAAGCTTGCCACTGGTTCGCTTAAGGTGGAAGAACTTAATAATGTGGTGATGATTCAGTGTGTGGGCTCAAGAACGGGGGAGCGGCTTTATTGCAGTAAGGTCTGCTGTAGTCAGGCGGTTAAAAATGCGTTGAAAATAAAGGAGATAAATCCTTCGGCAAATATCTACATACTTTACAAAGATATGAGGACTTACGGCTTTAAAGAGGAATTTTATCAGAAAGCGAGAAACCTAGGTGTTACTTTCATACGATACACTGATGAAAATAAACCTGAGGTTACCGGTGACAGCGATGAGATAAAGGTAAAAGTCTTTGACCCGGTGCTCAGCGAACATCTGCTAATCAAGCCTGATTTAGTAATACTAAGCACCGGCATTATTCCAAATGACGATAACGATGCATTGGCAAAACTGTTAAAGGTCCCCTTGAATGAAGATGGCTTCTTCTTGGAAGCTCATGTGAAGCTTAGGCCAGTGGATTTTGCCACCGATGGCATATTTGTGGCTGGGCTTGCTCACTCCCCCAAGCCGATAGAGGAGTCAATCTCTCAGGCTCTTGCTGCCGCTGGAAAAGCAGCCATACCCTTATCCAAAGGCTCTGTAAGCGTTGAGCCCATAGTTTCTTCTGTGGATGAGGAAAAATGCATTGGTTGCGGACTCTGCGAGTCAATGTGTCCCTTCGCCGCTATCAGGCTTATTTCTAAAAACGGGGTGAATAAAGCTGAAACCATCCCAGCATCATGCAAAGGTTGCGGGCTCTGCGCTGCAAGCTGTCCTCAGCAGGCGATCACGATGGGACATTTTAGAAGTGAAGAACTAATAGCTCAGATTGAAGCTTTGGTTCCTGCTTAAGGAGAAGTTATGGCTGATGATTTTGAGCCTCAAATTATAGCCTTTTCATGCAATTGGTGCTCTTATGCCGGAGCTGATATGGCAGGGATATCTCGAATTCAATACCTTCCAAATATTCGAATTGTAAGGGTAATGTGCTCAGGCAGAGTAGAGCCCCTTTTTGTCCTTCGTGCTTTCCTCTCCGGTGTTGATGGAGTCTTAGTATTAGGTTGCCATCCTGGCGACTGCCATTACCTAGTTGGCAATTATCATGCGGAAGAGAAAATGAACCGACTTAAGAAGCTTTTGGAAATTACCGGGATTTCACCGGAAAGACTTTATCTCGATTGGGTATCGGCGGCAGAGGGGATGAGATTTGCTCAGATTGTAGACTCTTTTACTGAAAGAATAAGGCAAGAAGGACCTCTCGAAAAGGATGGCTCTCTCCGTCAGAGGCTGCGTGCTGCTGAATTAACGGTGCAAAGCGAAAGGGTTCGGTGGCTTTTAGGAAATGAACTCAACTTGCTTGAGAAGGGTAATACCTACGGAGAGAAGGTTTCCCTTGAAGAATTAGATGCAGTAGCCAGTGAAGTCATTAAGGAAGAATTTTTCAAAAGTTGGCTGGCGCTAATTCTGGAGGAAAACCCTACGTCGATGAGGGAAATGGCAACTATAACAGGGCTCAGCTTAAAGACGATTTCCTCCTCTCTAACTGAGTTGGAAGATGCTGGGGAAATTTACCTCCATAGTTTCGAGGGAAGAGCGGCGAAATATGTCAAAAGCAAGTAGGAGCTGAAATGGGTGAGAAGGTAGGTGCCGTCCTGGTAGTTGGCGGAGGAATCGGCGGAATACAAGCCTCTCTTGATCTGGCTGAGATGGGATACTTTGTGCATTTGGTTGACTCTTCGCCTGTGATCGGTGGGGTGATGGCGCAACTGGACAAGACTTTCCCCACTAACGACTGCTCTATGTGTATCCTCTCCCCTAAGCTTGTTGAATGTGGAAGGCATTTAAATATCAATCTTATCACTAATGCTGAGGTGAAGGGGGTTGAAGGAGAGGCGGGAAATTTTCTGGTAACGATAGCCAGAAAGCCAAGGTATATTGATGTTGAGAAGTGCACCGGCTGTGCAGAATGTGCCAAACATTGTCCGATTAGAGCCATCGATCAATTTAATCAAGGTTTAAGTAGAAGGTCTGTTATTTATGGGCCCTTCCCTCAAGCAGTACCTCGAGCATTTGTGATAGATAAAGATAAATGCATCGGGTGCGGGCTATGTGAGAAGGTGTGTCTAGCTGGAGCAGTCAAATATACAGATGAGGAGCAAATTGACTCCCTTAATGTAGGTGCTGTGATTCTCTGTCCTGGATATGAACTATGTGATATGGGAGCTTTCTATAAATATGGCTATACCCGCTATCCCAATGTGGTTACAAGTCTTGAGTTTGAAAGGATGCTCTCAGCCTCAGGGCCATTTAAGGGTCATCTTCTTCGACCTTCTGATAGGGAAATTCCAGAAAGGATTGCCTTTATCCAGTGTGTAGGCTCAAGGGATAACAAGCATCCTTATTGCTCTTCTGTCTGCTGCACCTATGCAGTGAAAGAGTCAATAGTGGCCAAAGAGCATGCACCCATTGACCTGAAGGAAACTATCTTCTTTATGGATATGAGGACTTATGGAAAAGATTTTGATAAATACTATAACCGGGCAAAGGAAGAATATGGAATCAGGTTTGTAAGAACTAAAGTCTTTGAAGTCGAAGAAAAGGATGGCACCGGAAATTTAACCATTAAATACCTCACCGAAAATAACAAATTAATGTCTGAAGAGTTCGAGCTTGTGGTGCTTTCGTCAGGATTTCAACCTTCCCCGAAAGTCATTGAATTGGGAAAAAGGCTAGGGATTCAGCTTAATAAATATGGTTTCTGCAATGTGGTTCCCTTCTCCGGTGTAGAAACCTCAAAGCCGGGTATCTTCGTTGCTGGTGCCTTCTCCGAACCTAAAGATATCCCGGAGACAGTGATGCAGGCTAGCGGAGCAGCAGGAAGCACATCTGCTTTGCTTGCTCCGGCTCGGAATACTCTTACCAGGAAGAAGGAATATCCGCCGGAGAAGGATGTCAGTGGGGAGGAGCCAAGGATTGGCGTCTTTGTCTGCCACTGTGGAATCAATATCGGTGGGGTAGTAAATGTCCCTGAAGTTACCGAATATGCCGGAACCCTCCCCAACGTGGTATATGCCGAGAATAACCTCTATACCTGCTCCCAAGATACTCAGGAGAGGATAAAGACGATGATAGGGGAGCAAAATTTGAATCGAGTAATAGTAGCCTCTTGCTCACCACGAACTCATGAGCCTCTATTTCAGGAAACTATTAGAGAAGCAGGCCTAAATAAATACCTCTTTGAGATGACGAATATTCGTGACCAGTGTTCCTGGGTTCATATGCACGAGCCGGAGAGAGCCACGGAAAAGGCAAAAGACCTAGTGAGGATGGCAGTAGCCAAAGCAAGGCTGATTGAGCCACTGAAACAGTTATCCCTAGATATTAACCATGCTGCCTTGGTTATCGGTGGTGGAATATCAGGAATGGTGAGTGCCCTGACCCTGGCTGACCAGGGGTTTGAGGTTCACTTGGTGGAGAGGAATAGCGAACTCGGTGGAATAGCAAGGAGAATACAGTATACTTTGGGGGGTGAGGACGTTCAAGCCTATCTAGCTGATCTTATCAAAAAGGTCCAAAGCCATCGCTTAATTAAGGTATATACTAATGCATATATCGTGGATGCCTTCGGCTATATAGGAAACTTTACCACGGAGCTAATGAGATATCGCGGTCCATATGTTGAAAAGATTGAACATGGGGTAGTCATTATAGCTACCGGAGGTCAAGAATATAAACCTAATGGAGAATATCTTTACGGCAGGGACCCCAGGGTACTTACCTTTCTTGAGCTGGAGGATGAAATCGCTAAGGGTAATCCGCAGATTACTAACTGTGACAGCTTGGTGATGATTCAGTGTGTGGGCTCTCGTAATGGCCAAAGACCCTATTGCAGCCGGGTATGCTGTAGCCAAGCGATAAAGAATGCCTTAAAGCTAAAAGAGACAAAGCCTGAAATGAATATCTATGTGCTCTGTAGAGATATGAGGACTTATGGCTTCAAAGAGGTTTATTACGAGGAAGCTCGCCGCAGAGGAGTGACATTCGTCCGTTACGATTTGGACGAGAAACCTGAAGTTAAAGTTGTGAGGGAAGGAGACCTACTTCTGCTGAAAGTAGGGGTCTATGATCCTATCTTGGATGAACAGCTCTTTATAAATGCGGACATTTTGGCTCTAGGTGTTGCCACGATCCCTTCAGCCGAAATCAGGGAATTATCTCAGTTTTATAAAGTTCCCCTCAATGAGGACGGCTTTTTCGTAGAGGCTCATGTAAAGCTTCGACCTGTTGATTTTGCCACCGAGGGCGTTTTTATGTGCGGCCTAGCCCATGGACCGAAGTTTATAGAGGAGAGCATCTCTCAAGCCAAAGCTGCTGCCTCTCGAGCAAGCACTATTTTAGCCAAAGATACTGTCCTGGCTGAGGGTATTGTTGCCTCCGTAAACGAAAATATTTGCTCAGGTTGTGGCATCTGTGAGGTGCTTTGCCCTTATAATGCGATAGCAGTTGATAGAGAAGAGAAAGTGGCCAAAGTCAACGAGGCCCTCTGTAAGGGCTGCGGAACCTGTTGCTCCGCCTGCCCCTCTGGGGCAGCTCAACAACGGGGTTTCAGGAGAGACCAGGTATCATCTATGATTGGCGCTGCTTTGGGGGTGTAATATGGGTGGGTTTGAGCCCAAGGTTATAGGATTCTGCTGCAACTGGTGCGCCTATGCCGGCGCTGATCTCGCCGGGATAAGCCGGATTCAATATCCACCAAACCTTAGGATGATAAGGGTGATGTGCTCAGGAACTATCGACCCTCTATATATCTTGGAGGCTTTTCAGAAAGGGGCAGACGGGGTTTTCATCGGAGGCTGTCACCCGGGTGACTGCCATTATATGGCGGGGAATTATAAGACCAGGAGAAAGGTCAGCTTGGTGAAAAGATTGCTCTCTCAACTGGGGGTAAGTCCCCAGCGGATTAGACTGGAATGGGTCTCGGCAGCGGAAGGCCAGGCGTTTGCTCAGGTGGTTACCGACTTCATCGAGAAGGTAAAAGAACTGGGACCAAGCCCGCTAAATCAGGAGAGTGCTCGGCATGGATAAGAAGATAAAGCTGGCTATAGGACTCGGTTCTACCTGCGCAGGATGTGATATTGCCATATTAGACCTTAATGAGAAGATTCTCGTTCTGGCTTCTCTAGCCGAAATTGTCTTCTGGCCAACGGCTATGGATTTTAAGCTCTCAGACCTAGAAAGGATAGGAAAGAACGAGATCGACATAAGCCTTCAGCACGGTACTATACGAACCTCCGAGCAGGAACATATTGCCCACCTCTTAAGAGAAAGGTCAAAGGTCATGATCGCCTTTGGCTCATGCTCTTGCTTTGGAGGCATCCCCGGACTTTGTAACCTCACCAGCAAAGAGGCGATATTTGAAACCGTATACAGGGATACCCCCTCTACTGTGAATCCAGATTTCATTACACCTAAAACTGAGGTAAAAGAGGGAGGCTATCTTCTCACCCTGCCTGAGCTTTATGAGGAGGGGAAAGCTTTGCCTCAAGTTGTGGATGTCGATTACTATCTCCCCGGATGCCCTCCCGCAGTGGAGCTCATCGACAGATTGCTACCGATAATAGCCAAATTCCTGGAAACAGGCGAACTCCCACCCAAAGGCATGGTGATCGCATCTGACAAGACGCTCTGTGATGAGTGTCCCCTTACCAAAGAAAACAAGATGATCTCAAAGATTTTTAGACCCCATGAAATCATTCCTGACCCTAAAAGGTGCCTCTTGGAACAGGGGATATTATGTATGGGGCCGGCTACTAGAGGAGGGTGTGGCGCAAGATGCATCAATGCCCTTATGCCCTGTAGAGGGTGTATGGGGCCTACAGCCGAGGTCAAGGATCAGGGGGCTAAGATGATCTCTGCCATAGCTTCAATTCTAGGGGTAGAGAACGAGAAAGATTTGTCGGAGGATGAAGTGGAGAAACTCGTGAATCAAATTAAGGACCCGGTGGGCACTTTCTATAGATTCACCCTGCCAGTGGCTTTAATTAACAGAAGAATAAAAGAAGGTAGCTAAAATATGACACAAGCCCAACAGCCCAAAGCGAGAAGAATCACCATCGAGCCTATAACCCGACTTGAGGGGGAAGCCAAGATCGACATATTTCTAGATGATGAAGGCAATGTGGATAATGCTTACTTTCAAGTAGTGGAGCTGCGCGGTTTTGAAAGGTTTTGCCAGGGGAGACCTGTGGAAGAGATGCCTCGGATGACTACCAGAATCTGCGGCGTCTGCCCTGGTGCTCACCATATGGCTTCCTCTAAGGCAGTAGATGCTGTCTTTAATGTAGACCCTCCGGAGCCGGCAAAGAAACTAAGGAAACTTTTTTATTGTGCCCATATAATACATAGCCACTTGGCCCACTTTTATGCCTTTGCCGCTCCTGACTTTGTCTTGGGACCAAGCGCAGAACCTGGGAAGAGGAATATCCTTGGCCTTATAGAAGCAGTTGGCTTAGAAGTTGGCAAGAAGGTGATTACTGCTCGTAGTTATGCGCAGAGGATTCAGGAGATGATTGGTGGCAAGGCTACCCATCCAGTTTGTGGTTTGCCCGGAGGAATGTCCAAGCCGATAACAGAAGAAGAGCGAAAAGAAATAGAGGAGATGGCTAAGTCCTTGGTGGAGTTCTCCAAGTTTTCCCTAGAGTTAGTGGATAACATAATCCTGAGGAACAAGGATTATATGAACCTAATCAGAGGTGACACCTACTATCATGAGACTTATTATATGGGAATGGTGGATCAGAATAATAATAATAAGGTAAACTTCTACGATGGCGTTATAAAGGTGGTAAACCAAAAAGGTATGCAATATGCCAGGTTTCAGCCGAAGGACTACTTAAATCATATAGAAGAGCATGTGGAACCCTGGTCCTACCTCAAGTTCCCGTCTCTTAAGAATGTTGGTTGGAAGGGGTTGGTCGACGGGAAGGATAGTGGAATTTATAGGGTAAACTGCCTGGCTCGAATGAATGTTGCTGAGGGTATGGCTACCCCCTTGGCCCAAGAGGCGTATGAGAAAATGTACGATGTGTTGGGGGGTAAGCCATCACATGCTACACTGGCATTTAAGAGAATTATTCGTAAGGCGGGGCTTAACCACATTCGCGTGCATGACTTACGTCATACGCATGCTACTCTGATGCTGAAGGCTGGCGTACATCCAAAGATAGTATCAGAGAGGCTTGGACACGCAAATATAGGGATTACGTTAGACACATACAGCCATGTTCTGCCCGGGCTTCAGGAAGCAGCTGCTGAGAAATTTGATCAGGTATTGGACGAGTCAGACAAAATCGGGAACATCGATGTTAGCAAACTGTTAGCAGAAGGGGAGGAAATAGATAGTAGGCCGTGCAGGTCTCGAACCTGCGACACCCTGATTAAAAGTCAGGCTCCCTTGTGCGGCTTCAATCAGCTTTGAGCCAAGGGCATCCCAAAGCTGTTGGAATGAAGTGGAATTGTGATAATCAGGTACCCTTTCTTCCATCCTTTTATTCCTCCTTACCAAGTTTTTGCTCTCTTTCTATCTTCTCCAATATCGCCTCTTCAAGCCACTGACCCAGCGTCTTCTTCTGAATCACAGCAGCAATGTGGGCCTGGTGGAGAACGTTAGGTCTTATCCTTATATTACGTGGTTCCTTGGTTTCTTGACTCATGT
>Ga0209979_1000537_pt1 | contig 50777 bp, 36 predicted proteins | sample AnhtaG_FD_183114 | JGI IMG/M metagenome (GOLD analysis project Ga0209979, IMG submission 183114) | Deep subsurface microbial communities from Anholt, Denmark to uncover new lineages of life (NeLLi) - Anholt_01485 metaG (SPAdes) (version 2) | ecosystem: Environmental > Aquatic > Marine > Oceanic... | reverse complement strand
CCTATCCTCTGACGGTTTCCCTCCTCGGCGTCCCCGCCGTCAAGACCATCCGCAGCTTTTCCTTTTTCGGGTATTCTAGCATCTACGTCATCTTCGACGAAAAGGTGGACTTTTACTGGGCACGCTCCCGCATCCTTGAGAGGTTGAGCGTTGCCCAGAAGGATTTGCCGGAAGGGGTCAGCCCCGCCCTCGGACCGGATGCCACCGCCTTGGGGCAGATATTCTGGTATACCCTGGAGGGAAAGGGTTTTAGCCTTCAAGAACTGCGCACCATCCAGGACTGGTATGTGCGTTACTCTCTGGCTTCCGCAGAGGGGGTAAGCGAGGTTGCCTCCGTTGGCGGCTACGTCAAGGAATACCAGATCGACGTTGATCCCGATGCGATGCGTGCCCACAACGTCACCCTTGCCGAGATCGTGAACGCGGTGAGATCCAGCAATATAGACGTCGGCGCCAAGACCATAGAGATCAACCGGGTTGAATATATCGTTCGAGGTCTCGGTTTCGTGAAGGATATTGAAGACCTTGAGAATGCCGTCATCAAGGAGGCTGACAATGTTCCTATCTACATCAAGAACGTTGCCACTTTAGCCCTCGGTCCAGCAACCAGACGAGGCGCCCTTGACAAGGAGGGGGCGGAGGTCGTTGGGGGAGTGGTGGTGGTTCGCTACGGCGAAAACCCGCTCGAAGTCATAAAGAACGTTAAAAAGAAGATCCAGGAGATCTCCCCCGGGCTTCCCAAGAAGACCCTACCTGACGGCACCATCTCTGAGGTAAAGATAGTGCCCTTCTACGACAGAACCCAGCTCATCCACGAAACCCTCGGCACCCTGGAGGGAGCCCTCACCGACGAGATCCTCATCACCATTATTGTCGTCATCATAATGGTGATGCATCTCCGGAGCTCAATGCTCATCTCCGGCCTTTTGCCGCTGGCGGTGCTTGTCTGTTTTGTCGCCATGAAGATGGCGGGGGTGGATTCCAACATAATGTCCCTTTCGGGGATTGCGATCGCCATCGGGACCATCGTCGATATGGGCATCATCATGTCCGAGAACATACTCAAGCATCTCCAGGAGGCAAAACCGGGGGAGACCAGGCTTGAGGTCATATATAATGCCGCCAAAGAGGTGGCCGGGGCGGTGGTCACTGCCATCAGCACCACTATTATCTCGTTTTTGCCGGTCTTCACGATGACAGGACCGGAAGGGAAACTCTTCAAGCCCCTCGCATACACAAAGACTTTCGCTCTCTTAGCTTCGGTGATGGTCGCGGTCGTCATCCTGCCTCCCTTCGCCCACATGTTCTTGAGAGAGCGTGTTAGCTCGCGAGGCCGGCGGCTGATCGTCAATTTCGTTATCGCCTTAATCGGGGTCGTCGTCGGCTTCATATTCCTCTGGTGGGCCGGGGCGTTGATCGCTTTGGTCGGAATCTACCGGCTCATTGAATCTCTCCTTCCAGAGAAAATACGGAAACCGGTGGGGCCCCTCTCCATTCTCCTGGCAGCTCTTCTGGTGCTCGTAATCCTGACCCATCACTGGATGCCTCTGGGAATAAACAAAGGAACGATAAGAAACTTAGTGTTCGTGATCCTCGCCATCGGAGGGCTTCTGGGCTTCTTCAGATTGTTCCAGCATTTCTACGAGCCGATATTGCGGTTCTTTCTGAGGCAGAAATTGCTTTTCTACTCTTTGCCTCTGGCCGCTGTGATCTTCGGTCTGGTAATCTGGCAGGGGTTCGACCGCGCCCTTTCTCCTGTCTCGGCTGGCCTTAAACTGTTCGGGGTCTCGGAGGATTCGGTGCGCAGCACCAGGCTTTGGGTCAACGCCTCCCACAAATTCCCCGGGCTGGGAAAGGAGTTCATGCCGCCCCTCGACGAGGGTTCCTATCTCTTGATGCCCACTACCATGCCACATGCTTCCATCGGAGAAGCTTTAGACATTCTCCAGAAACAGGACATGGCCATCCGAAGCATCCCCGAGGTGGAGTCGGTGGTTGGCAAAATTGGCAGGGTGGAGAGCCCTTTGGACCCGGCGCCGGTCTCCATGGTAGAAACCGTCATAAACTACAAGGCGGAATACAGCCCCCCGGATCCCGTGACCGGAAAGCGTCATCGGCAGTGGCGGGAGCATATCCGAACCCCGGATGACATCTGGAAAGAGATCGTTGAGGCCGCACAGATCGTGGGGACGACCTCGGCACCCAAACTTCAGCCCATCGCGGCTCGCATCGTCATGCTCCAGTCCGGCATGCGCGCCCCTATGGGTGTGAAGGTTTTTGGTCCCTCCCTCGAGGAGGTGGAAAAAGTGGGACTTGACATTGAGAGGTTCTTAAAAGAGGTTCCCTCCGTGGACGCCCGGACCGTCTTCGCTGACCGCATCGTGGGCAAACCCTATCTGGAAATCGATATCGACCGAAAGGCAATTGCCCGCTACGGTGTGAATATCCGCAAGGTTCAGGATGTGATCGAATTCGCCATCGGAGGTAAGAGGATCTCGACCACGGTTGAGGGCCGTGAGCGATATCCTATACGGGTGCGCTATCAGCGGGAGTTGCGGGATAATATCGAAGCTTTGGACAGGATTTTAGTGCCGGCCGCCGACGGCTCCCAAATCCCCTTGATCCAGTTGGCGGAAATCCGTTACCTCCGCGGTCCCCAGGTAATAAAGAGCGAGGATACATTTCTGGTCGGATACGTCGTCTTCGACAAAAGATCCGGCTATACGGAGGTGGAGGTGGTGGAGGAGTGCCAGAAGTATCTTGAGGACAAGATCGAAAGCGGGGAGCTTGTCATCCCTGGCGGGGTGAGCTACAAGTTTGCGGGCTCTTACGAGCACCAAGTGCGCTCCGAGAAGACCCTGATGATCGTAGTCCCCTTGAGCCTTCTGATTATCTTTCTGATCCTCTATCTCAACTTCCGCTCGGTATCGACTTCCCTTCTGGTGTTCACCGGCATAATCGTCGCCTGGTCGGGAGGCTTCATCCTCATCTGGCTTTATTCCCAGAGCTGGTTTTTCGACTTCTCCATTTTCGGCGTCAACATGCGCCAGCTTTTTCAGATACACCCCATCAACTTAAGTGTTGCCGTCTGGGTGGGGTTTCTGGCGCTCTTTGGAATTGCCTCCGACAACGGCGTAGTGATGGGAACCTATCTGGAACAGATTTTCTCGAAGCGGCCGGTCAAATCCATCGCGGAAATTCGGGAGAATACGGTGTGGGCGGGAGTGCGCCGGGCCCGTCCGGCCCTGATGACCACCGCCACAACCATTCTGGCTCTCTTGGCGGTCCTGACCAGCAAGGGCCGCGGCGCCGATGTAATGGTACCGATGGCAATCCCAAGTTTCGGTGGGATGCTCATAGCTCTGATGTCGATCTATGTGGTGCCGGTCACCTACTGCCTGACCAAGGAATTGCAGTTCAAAGCCAGCTCCCGGAGAGGGCTTGAAATGACGTCCGCGGAAGATAGCAAATGAGGCCGCTTCCAAAACCCAAAGCTTAGTCTCTGCCTGCAGTTGCTTCCCGGAAATCCCATAAAGGAGGGCAATCGTAGCCGCCGACCGGAGCTCAAACGTGATGGATCACTGGTGAGACAGAAAGAGAAGGGAGCAAGGAAGATCTCCTATCTTCCTCGCCATCTTTAGAGCCCTATGATGCAAAATGTGGGGCTGACGAGACGATTTCATCAACTGGTAAATCCAGCACGCTGCAACGTAACGTCATTAACGTCAATAACCTATAAGGATCGCAGTAACTTCATCACCAGAGTTGATGAATTACCAGCGGCGATTTCGAAGAATTGTCCCATCTCTTCACGGGCCGTTTCTGAGCCGGAGCCGCCGGCCAAATCGGATGCCGAACGAAAGATGATAAAAGGAAGACCGTTGACCACACATACCTGGGCGACTGCCGCCGATTCCATATCGGTAACCATCGCCGAGAACTGCTGATTCAACCAGAGGCGTTTTCCCTGGCTGTCGATAAAGCTGTTGCCACTGACACCGGTACCGCCGACAAGCAGACTGGGTGTCCGGTCGCCGATCCTCTCGAGTACGAGATCGTCATTGGCGAGTTGATTGGCGGCGCCTAGCAAGACGGGATCGACCGCAAAGTACCGCGAAGTAGTCAGGCTGTCGGCGCTGTTATCGAAATATTGTATTGCCGACGGTTTAAAGCCGTCTTTGCCGTAATAGCCGTAATCATGCGTGATCCAATCGCTGCAGATGACAATGTCGCCGATATGAACCGAGGTGTCGATGGCTCCGGCGATACCGGAGAAGATGACGGCTTTGGGGTGGAATTGGTCAATCAGATACTGTGCCGACATGGCGGCATTGGTCATGCCTATGCCGGATTCGGCCAGGACAATCTCTTTGCCTGAAAGCTGGCCGACATAGGCTGTTCGGCCAAGGGTGGTGACGCTATCTATAATAGTCATCTGCTGAGAAAGAAGTACGCCCTCGGCGTCGAAGGCATATAAAATGAGATAAGGACTAAATCGTTCATCAGGAGCCTGACAATGAATGAGAAATAACAGCGTGAAAATTCCAAAAAGCCGCATAGTATGTGCAAGGCACCTATTTTCGAAAACTTTCTTAACAATACTCATTATTCTACTCCCAACTGAACGTCGTCAAATTAATTTGGATCATTTGAGCCTAAAATTGGGATACGCCTTCTTGATTCGCAAGCCATTTAATTAATCCTTAACACAGATCTCCGCAGGTTATATCTCACGATTCTGAAGCCGACTTTGATACGTAGTCATATGTATTGTCTTAATACACTGAGGCCTTCAACATGTTTGTCAAAAGGACTTCAATCTACATTTATAAGCGGATGACCTCGCAAAAGATGGAACTTTTAGGTTCTGCTTCCGACTAAGATAGCTCGCGAGACCGACCGCAAACTACTTAGAGGAGAGGCTATTAGGCTATGCGCGCTTTTGAGCGGTAAGATCTGCAAGGGCGGCCAAAAGCCTGTGGTTCTTCTGAAGCAAACCCACATAGCTCTTTTCTCTCTTTCCAGCTTTCGATCTTATTAATCTGACGAGGTTTTGCTTTTCCGCCATTCTCCAATCGGAAAGATCCGGTATCGATGCCAATAGTGGGCTCCAGCGCTCGAATTGCAGCCGCTCGGGAACAGTCCACGATTTCAAATCCCCGATATTCAGCGCCTCCCTCACCGATCTCTTTGATACCGTCAGAGCCTGGCGGTTGCCTGCCCGGAATCTATGGGCAATCATGCTGGTTACGGCCATTCCGATATCGGCCACCAGAAGCTCTTTGAACGGCTTCTCGTATTTGGGCCTCAAATCGATGAGCATATCGCTTCGGGCAAGTTTTTTTAGTGTCTTGATATCCGTGCGATAAGTCTTGTCACGCTGTATTTTCTGCCATTCGTCTTGTGCCAGCTCGCTTATTCGGGGATCGAGGGACCGAAATCCGAGCTTGTAGTAAAACCAGAACGATCCCGACTGAAGCCCCTCCTCGTTTTCGTGGCCGACCTGCCACCGCCGCATGAGAAACGCTCTGGCGCCGAAATGATGATAAAATACTCTAAAGAAATGCTCGAAGATCAGCGCTGCCTCTCCCGAACGGAAGGTGTCGAAAACGTTAATCGCGATTTCACAGCGCTCGAAAAAGAGAACCGCAATGCCGTAGCCGATAGGCATGCCATTTTTCTTAAGTAGTGCGCTGTAGTTGGCCTCCAGGGGCATCCGGTATTCGGGAAGCATCCCCAGCATGAATATCTCCAGCCCGCGCCCCGGTGAGGTCGTGTAAACCTCTTCAGGATTGGCGTAAAGCACCGGATAAAGCTCACGGTGGCGAGGCAGCTGCGCCCTTATAAGAGTGTTTATTATTTCCGTCCCGGCCTTCTGAGCAAGAAGTGAAAACGATGGCGGTCCCTTTCTGACGGAGTCTTTTAGATAGACCTTCGCCCTCTTCAATGCAGCCTTATGATAATATATTCTCTGGGGAGGAGTTTTAGCTAAAGTCCGTGCTGCTTTTGTTCTACCGAGTTCCCAGCTTAGCGTCAATTCGGCGTTGTCATAAAGATGCTGCTTCATCTCCAACGGCGCCTCGAGGCTATCCAGTTTTTCTAAAAGCCAGCCCAGGGAGGTTTGTCCACCCCTCATAGCTTTTCTTACCCAATCTTCTGTGGAAAGGTTTTCATCGTCAACCCCGTCGCTTTCCATATACAACGTGAATAAACTCAGCATGGCCGAAAGCGGATCGGCTTCCTTTGAATTATAGTCATCCCAATCTATATCAACTGCCGCTCCGTAATTTTCCACCAGCCAGCGGGCCATCTGGATGCCGTAAGAGTAATGGATCGTTGTATCAACCATGCCGGAATCATCGATCCGGTCGTCATCGGGTCCGTTTATTTCCCTGAAGTGCTCAATTCTTTTGGCGAAGTTGGCCAGCTCACCGTCCACGAGCTTCAAGAGCCGGGGGTTATCGGGATAAGCCTGCATAAAGCAGAGCGTATCGTGATATTTCAAAAGCAACACTGGATTTCTGATTGTTTTCTCTGCCAGCGCTCTGATGACAGCCGCCTTTTCCCTTGAGCATGCGGGAGAAAATGCGAACTTGAGACCCGCTAACGATTCTATCAGGTCTTTCGTTTTTGTGGCTGACGATGATCTACCTGCCATTTCGTGCCTCTCCAATCATGTAGTAAACAATATAATGCCAACAGGCAATTTCATTCAACTTTATAATGAGGAACCTGCACCAATTGGCTTGCTACACTTTCAGAAAACATAAAAGGCGGCCAGGTTTGATGCTCCCGTCCGCCTTCTGTTTCAGCCTCTCTGACGCTGGTCGCTTAAGACCCGGTCAGGATTTTCATTTCAGTTTAATTGGCAGTATAACGGCGCGCTTCAGCGGCCGCGGCACGTGGTGGGCTGCAAGTGATTATTAGGTGTCTATTTGGTTCCATCTGCTTCAACGTAGAAAAATGGGTCTTCAAAGGAAAACTTGTGATCAACAAACTCTATGAATGCATCGCCAATTTTCTTACCCAGTTTACTCAGCCCCTTCTGGGCATATCTGAAGGATTCGTCCAAGATTTGATGTTTTTCTCGCCATCGACCCCCAAAAGCGTTTTTCTCCAGCTGGAGATAAGGCAACAAGCGAGCAATTAGCCATGCTATCTCGGATGCTCTATTCATATATAACGACATCAATAACTCTGTAGGACTTGGCCCAATAACAAGAGCTGCCTCACCTTTGAGCGAACGCTCTAGCTCTTGGAAAACCGAAAGCTTTGACCCATGGACCTCCTCATGAAAAAGTCTTTCCCATTTTTCAAGTTGTTTTATCGTTTCCGCAGGCAAGCCGCCATCTCTTTTCATCATTCTATTTAGGACTCGGTATTGCTCTTTCTTCCGCTTCTTTTTTGCCTTCTCCCACTCTACCTCAGTCCCGGTTTGACACCATTCATAGCCAAATAACCGTGGAAGGGTTGTTATGTTACGAGCAATGCCAGCTAGAAGTATAGCTCGATCCTTCATATCTCTTAATAGTGCATAACCATCTACCGGGTAGCCCTTGTGCAGCAGGTTCTCGCAGGCCCTAAAGCTGCGAAACAAAATTACGTAATACACCAATATCAGACGATAGTCACTAGGTCCTTTTGGCCACCCGTGTTCCTCGACCCATAGTCGAGCTGCTTTGATTGTCTCTATGAAAAAACCTTGAAAAGAATCAATAAGAACGTTGTATCCGTGGTATTTGGCTGCAAAATACTCCGCACAGGATCTCTCTCGATCTAGGACCTCGAAGAGGTTGCCGCCAACATGCCCGTTGACAGTAAAATTCTCTACTAGTCTTTCTTGCCACTCTGCGTCATCCATTACTCGCCTACTTATTAGGACCTGACTATCGTTTATATGGTTGCGGTATAGCGCCCTTGCCACGCCCGTAAGCCAAGCGAAATCTTTGGGGCAGTTTTGTCTTGACCAATGTATTCTATCTGCCGTCGGGTCCCCGTACCCGACGGTCCAGAGCCTGAGCCACCGTGACCATACAGCATAGACCTTAAGCTCGCCTAACCTTCTCGACGTACATGGGCGAGGGAATGAACCACTTCGGTCGCTTATGCGAAGTGATTTCATGTCGCCGGATACGGGAACCCTGCTTGTTCACCAAGTCATGACCCTCCAGCAGGAAGTGTCTAATGAGGGCCCTCTCAACAAGGCCAAGCACCTTGTTGAGCCTCTGGCCGCGGCTTGTTCTGATTTGCGCCAGAACGATCACACGAGTTCCGGTCTTGGCGCTCTTGAGATGTCGCATCAGTTTGAGGTTGTTCAACTGCCACTTTACTCGGGACGGGATGTTACTGGTGCTCCCGACATACAAGGCCTCCAACTTCTTCTTGCCCCACTCCCTTCCAAAAACGTAGATTCCCGGCCCAGCGGGAAGCCTCTCATAGTCTAGCGTGTAGATAAGGTTTTCAGCGGTTCCGTCTCTTAGCTTTATTGGACGACTCCACTCGAGCGAGAGTTTCATGCTGTCTCCTCCGATAGTATGTGCAACAGACTAGTGATCAAAGACTATCCCGTTTCCCGACCATTCTCATTTACACCAACGCTCCCACATAGCACTCCACCCCTCTTATCGTCATAGAGTGTCCACCGGACTCTTTAGGCCCTTGCTGCCGCGGTTCAGATGCTTCGGTTTACCACAGACAACTGATGAAAGGCCCGAAGGCCTTCTATCCACTCTCGGAACAGATATGACGCCACCGCTCTGCTGCATGAATTCCCCGGCTTTTCAGTCTCTTTACATATAATATATCTCTGATAAAAAGTCAAGAAATCCCTGTGTTGTCAAGCCATACTAAAAGGTGTCTCTCAACTTCCAGCTCCAATGATCCAAAATCCTCTGAGGACATACACATAATATCTCTTGGGAGTAATGCCCTGGTATGCATTCTTATTTCAGTTTAATTAGCAGTCTAACACTCAAAGCTCACCTGCCGCCATGAGGCATAGCGACATAGCGGTCACGTGGAGCGCCTGGTCAGGCTTTTTCTAAAATTGCTATTATATTGTTTCTGAGCCATCTCATCGGTTTTGTCATCAGGAGCCGTATCCAGAGAAGTTCCAAAATGACAATAGGTGGAATGATAGCAAATTGCGCTGAAGAGCATATCATCCTTATTTTTTTAACTCGGAAGCCACACTGTTCTGATAGCTTTTCTATCTCTGACCTGGAATTGATTTTATAGAATGCAGGAAATACATCTTCTTCTTTGCGGCTTTGCAATAAGAATATGAGCTTATCTTTTATTCGTTCAGGAATGAGCCTTGCCATGACAGTAGTATAGCTTAGTTTATTTGGAGTGTGAAAAATCAACTTACCTCCGGGTTTCAATATTCTGTGAATTTCTTTCAATTGGATTTCTGGCCTGTTCAGATGTTCTAATACCATGTTGGAGGTTATCAAATCAAAAGAATTGTCAGAAAATGGTAGATTTGATATATCACCCCTTATCTTATTTTCAATTGTTCTATGTTTTGTTAATGAATGGAAATCATAGTCCAATCCCACAATTGTTTTGCATTTTTTTACTAATATTTTTTCTTCATCATATCGCCATGGAGGCAGCAGTTGACGCCCACAACCTAAATCCAGCCATGTATAGTTGGTTTGACAATTATCTGCTAAAATCTCTTCATAGATGTATTGTGAATATTTGAGCTTTGGGGCGATTATTGATTGGGATTTCCAGTAAATTTTATAAAATACATCTCGGTTAATCATGCTTTCTCCATAAGAAAAGCCTGACGTTCTGCGTGACCGGCTTTGGAAAGACGTGGGAAGCGCGGCTTTTCAAAGGACATGTCGAGGCACTAGTTGGCACTTTCTGGGTCAGTGCTGATGTGCTTCAACGTACACACAAAGGACAGCGTTGATTCTGGTCTGATAACCCCAATACCCACGTTGGCCAACCCAGAGTCACGGCCGCCTCGTATCACTGTAGTTTTCTCTTGGATATGTATTCCTGACCTGCGCGTCGAGCGCCTCCTTTCCACCTGATAGCAACGGGAGACCGGCAAGGTGTTCCTTCAGTATGGTTGCTACGATTCACTCCCGTCTTTGCTATAATGTCTGGCGCAGCCCCCCAAGAGCGTTCGGCGGACTCTTGAGGCCCTTCCCGCCGCGGTTCAGATGCTTCGGTTTACTACAGACAACTGATGAAGAGCCCGAATGCGTTCGATCCACTCTCGGAACACATAAGATGCCACCAGTGCCCTGCATCAATTTCTCCGGTTTTCAGTGTATTTTACATATAATGTATCTCTGATAAAAAGTCAAGAAAGCCTTATCTTTTCAAGCCATCCTACGCCAACCCCTGAGTGCGGTGGGGAAAATGCCTGTGGATATCTTAATGGGTGGGATGCTTCTGGAATCTCCTTCGGTCTCTATTTCTACAAGCTCAGCGCTGGGGATTACTCCGAGTCCAACGAGAGGGACCCAAAGGATTAGACTCCCGTCATCAGCGCAATAACATATTAACCAACTGCCTGGCAGTTAGCTCTTGCTCAAGCACCGCTCTCTCCGAAGGCCTGGGGCCCGCCTGTTGTAGATGAGCTCCCTCTCCGACCTTGGTGGCCGATCTCTCGCGGGCGATGCCGTCTCCAGCTCCTGTCGGAGGGAAACTCAAATAAGCTTGACCTCGTATATAATTATGCTACCTTTTGATCGGCGGCGAGCCGGATCTGAAGCTTCACGAGGAACCGGTATGATTGAATTGTTCAGTCCCTCAGCCAGAAAGCGTTACAATTGGGAGCTTTCAGAGGGGAGATATATACTTGGAAGAAGTCCGCAATCGGATTTGGTCATAGACGACAGTACCGTATCCCGGAGACATGCTCAAATCGAGGTTGTTGATCGCGAGAATATCATTTTAACTGATCTCGGGAGCCACAACGGCACAACCGTTAATGGTCACAGAATCACCGCGCCCGCCGAGGTCCGACCCGGAGACATTCTCACCTTTGGGAGGGTGGATCTGAAGATCGCCTCGACCGGTCCAACCTCGGTGCCGGCTGGTTCAGTCGAGGTCGCTGACTTCGGCGAGGATTTGAGGAATGCCAGGATAGTACCCATAGAGGAGGCACTGCAACCCCTTCCAGCCGAGATCACTCGTGATCCCAGGGTCTTTAAGGCCTTTTCCGAGATGGGCAGGATGCTAATTCTGCCGGGGCCGGAGGAAGAAATGCTGGGTAATGGCCTGAAACTACTCCAAGGGATCATCCCGGTGGAACGTGCCGCCATTTTTCTGACCCGAGACCTGGAAGATGATGTTTCTCTCTCGGCCTGTTGTGTAGCAGGCGAGGCGAGTTCAGATTCATTCACTATCTCCAGGACCATCCTCGACGAGCTACTTGGACAGCAGAACGCCATTCTGATTGCTGACACCCAAACCGACACCAAATTTGCAGAGCAGAAGTCGATTGTGGAGTCAAGAATCAGATCGGCGATGGCGGTGCCGTTGTACGATGAGGGAAAAGTCTTCGGCGTCTTGTATGCAGATACTACAAATCCCCTTCATCATTTCACCGAGGACTACCTCCGGATAACTGCGGCCTTTGGAAATATCCTGGCGGCAAAGATGGTCAATCGTAATCTCTTGAAGGAACGGCAGGCAAAGGAGGTCCTGGAGTCCGAATTGGCGGCGGCCTCTCAGATTCAGGAAAGGCTTCTGCCCAAGGAACTTCCCCACCTGGAGAGGTACAGCTTGAGTGCCTTCCAGATTCAAAGCAAACAGGTCGGAGGAGACCTCTACGATGTTGTCAGATTGAAGGATGGAAGGATCGTCTTTCTTCTGGCCGATGTTTCCGGCAAGGGGATGGGAGCGGCGCTTTTGGCTTCAAATATTTTGGCCTCTTTCCGGGTGCTATACGGGGCAGAAGATTTTAGTCTCTTAGAGGCCACCGATGGTGTCTCCAGCCAGCTTTTGAGATCTACCCGCCCGGAGGATTTTGCCACCCTTTTCATCGGGGTACTCTGTCCCCAGACTAACACCGTTCGATACCTCAACGCCGGCCACAATCCTCCCCTGCTGGTGCGGAAAGATGGTAAGGTGGAACATCTGGAGGCTTCCGGCATCCCCGTAGGGGCCTTCGATCTTGCCGAGTGGAGGGAGGAGACTTTGGAGCTCGGGGTCGGGGATTTTCTATTCGCATTCACCGACGGTATTCCCGAGGCGATGAATGCAAGGGAAGAGCAATTCAGTGACGAGAGCTTGGAGAGGGTGGTTCTGACCTGTCGGGATCAGTCGCCCGAGGAGTTGACTGAATCGGTAATGCAGGAGGTCAAGAGGTTCATCGGAGATGTTTCTCCCAGCGACGATACCACCTTACTGGTTCTGCGCCGAGAACAATAGCCGAAATAGATGTTGATTTAGTCTTACCATGCGCCTATTTTAGATAGTCACTGCAGTCTCTTTTGGCCGTTAGTCAATGTCGGTGGAGACTTCACCATGACTTCGGAAGCTGGTGGAAATGGAAGGGACCGGACCGAATCGTTTGCGGTGCTCTCCGAGGGCACTATTGTCGGTCACTACAAGGTCATCAGGAAAATCGGCTCGGGCGGCATGGGGGAGGTTTTCCTTGCCGAGGACACTGAACTAAATCGGCGGGTGGCGCTGAAGTTCTTGCCCTTCGAGTATACTTCCGATGAGGGCTTCAAAGCCCGTTTCAAGCGCGAAGCTCAAGCCACGGCGGCGCTGAGCCATCCCAATATTGTTACCATTCACGAAGTAGGCGAGTATCAGGGTCGCCCATTTTTCGCAATGGAGTATGTCGAGGGTTACTCTCTGAAGGAGTCTGCTCACCAGAAGGAGTTGTCCTTGGACCAGATCATCGATCTGGCCATTCAGCTATGTGAAGGGCTGCAGGAGGCTCACGCCGCCAACATAGTTCATCGGGATATAAAGCCCTCCAACATCCTCATCAGCAAATCTGGTCGGCCTAAACTGGTGGACTTTGGGCTGGCCGCCATTAAGGGGGAGGAGAGACTTACTAAGGCCGGCACCACCATGGGCACCGTAGGCTATATGTCTCCGGAGCAGGTGCAGGGCCAGGAGGTCGATCAGCGCTCGGACATCTTTTCTCTTGGGGTGGTGCTGTACGAGATGATCACCGGTCGGGCCCCCTTTAAGGGGGACACAGAGGCAGCGGTATTGAACTCCATTTTGAGCGACATCCCTGAGCCGCTAGCTCGCTACAAGGCCAAGATTCCGGTGGGGCTGCAGGAAATCGTTGACAAAGCTCTAGACAAGGATTTGGAGACCCGCTATCAGACCGCTACCGGGGTTTTGGCTGACCTGAAGCGGGTGAAGAAGGCGACAGACTTGGGGCTGGCAACGCGGACTTACATAGCTCCACGCAGGAAACCTCGAAGCGGGATCAAGAGGGTTTTAGTCCCGGGATTGATTCTGGCAGCTATTGTTTCAGTGATTCTGGTGCTGCAACCCTGGAAGATCGAGATACGTCCCACCCAGGATGTGGTTGCTGCCGAGAACCGTCTGGCGATCATGTACTTCGATAACCTGGCAGACCCCGAGGATCCGCAACGATTCGGCGAGATAGTCACCAATCTGCTCATCGCTGATCTCTTAGAGTCGCGCTACGTTCAGGTGGTTTCCAGTCAGAGGCTATATGATATCCTGAAGCTGATCGGCAGAGAGGGGACGAAAAGAGTCAACAAGGACGTGGCCTCCCAAGTTGCCAGGAGGGCTCAGGCCAAATGGATGCTTCTGGGAAGCATCCTGCAGACCGAGCCTCAGATGGTTGTCACCTCCCAATTGGTAGAGACTGAGACCGGTAGCGCTGTGGCCTCCCAGCGCGTTGCCTGCGAGGTCGGAGAGGACATCTTCACGCTGGTTGACAAGCTCACGGTCGAGATCAAGAAAGACCTTGCACTTCCTGCGGCCGCACAACAGGAGCCCGACCGACCGGTGGCGGAGGTCACCACCCACTCGCCGGAAGCCTACCGCTACTATCTGGAGGGCTTAGAGTACAGCTCCAAGCACTACAATGCGGAGGCCATGAGAAGCTACGAGAACGCCGTGGAGCTCGACTCCACTTTCGCAATGGCTTACGCCAGATTGGCCATGTTTAGGGAAGGGCCGAAGCAAAAGGAGTTGATAGCAAAGGCCTTGGAGTACTCCGATAGGGCCAACCAGAGGGAGAAGCAGTGGATCCGGGCGATCGATGCGCGGGCCTCGGGCGACTACCCCCGATACATTGAGGAACTCCAGAAGATAACCGACGAGTATCCACACGACAAGGAGGCCTTCTATTGGATGGGCATTGCCTATTATATGTACCTGCGCCAGCCTGAGAAGGCCGTCCCCTATTACAATAAGGCGATAGAGATAGATCCCCTGTACAAGGACCCGTATAACATGCTCGCCTACGCCTACGACAGAGCCGGAGATTTCGAGAAATCGATCTGGGCTATCAACCAGTACATATCCCTGGCGCCCGATGAGGCCAATCCTTATGACTCCCGGGGAGACCTCTACGCATACAACGGCAGGATAGACCAGGCCATCGAATCTTACCGAAAGGCTTTGGAGAAAAAGCCCGATTTCTATCCCTCGGAGTTGAAACTGGGACACATGTATCTCTTTGAGAGAGAATATGCGAAGGCCGAAAGCAGCTATAAGATCGTCGCCTCCAGCAGTGAAAAAGAGGCCCGCGCCGTCGGGCGGCTGGCACTGTCCTTGGTCCCCTCATATCAAGGCAAGTTACAGGAGGCCCTTCAGGTCTTGGAGGCCGGCCTGGCCGCGGACAGAATGGAGCAGGCGGAAACTAGAGAGCCTGAGAAGCACTACGCGAAAGCGTGGATCCACCTCGTCAGGAGAGAGCTGAAACTGGCATCGAAGGAGGCTGAGCTTGCCGAAGAGTCCCACGACAGGCTTCATTCCGACGACCCCATGAGATACCGACCTGCACACGCCTTCTTTCTAGCGGAGGCTGGGCGAATTGCGGAAGCTGAAGAGCTGCTTCGGGAAATGAAAAAGGACATCAATGTGGAGGATGCCTCCGTTATGCACCGTTACTGGGCGAGTTTGGGCGCCATCGAGTTGGTGAAGGGAAATGCCAATTCCGCCGTGGCCCATCTGGAGAGAGTGCAGAGAGAAAGTCCCTCTCCCGGTTTCGCAGTGGGCTATCGTCTGGCAGAAGCCTATCTGGAGTCGGGAAAGCTCGCAGAGGCGGTAGAGCTGCTTGAGAGCATGCTTTCTAGGTATGATGAAGAGAGGGCATTTGCCGGTTTCTGGTCAGTCATGGCTCACTATCTGTTGGGGACAGCCTACGAGGAATCAGGCTGGACAAGCAAAGCCGTCGAGCAATACCAGCAGTTCCTTGACATCTTGAAGGATGCTGACCCCGGCATAGAGGTGATAGACGAGGCCGAAGAGCGGTTAGCACGGCTGAAGGTAGCCTCTTGAGCACGATTGTCGGAGAGGGTCTAGTCGGAAGGGCAAATTTCTAAATCTGCTGATCACGCTTCAGGAATACTTCATACAGCCTCAAGGATTCAGCCTCACCCTATTGAGCCTTCAACAAGGGACTGAATAATATTATGGCATTGCCTGAACTCTAAAATGTGTTCGCCGGTGCCCGCGGCAGCCTATGTCGCTCCAGGGACGAGAAATGATCAATAAGAAAACCGCCGGCACGAATACCGGCGGTCGGGGTTTGAGAGTCAGTCTCTTCTACAAGTAGCAGAGGGCAGTAAATCGCCGCGGCCTGTGAACAAACCTCGAAGAGAAGCGTGATTGTGAAAATCTACATATGGGATTCGCCCGGGCGCTCACCCTTTTCAAACTTCTTCTGGGCTTCGGCCATCTTCTTTTTCATCTTGCTCATATGCTTCTCTGGATCAGCCTGAAACGGCTTTTCACACCCGGCGCAGCAGTAGTAATAGCCCTTGCCATCGACCATCGAATAGGAGGTGCCTTCAGAGACCTTGAATGCTGAGCCGCTGATAGGGCAGACCGCATATTCATTTCCTTTCTCATCGACGGCAAAGACGTTAGCAAATTCTACCTCTTCCAGCTCCGATTCCTCCTCTGCTGAGGCTGGACTGATCGCGGCTGAACCAGACTTCTCGGCGGAGCACGAAGCGCTACCGTGTGCGTAAGCGTACCCAGAATAGCTGGCGATAAAGACAAATGCAAGGATCGCCACCAAAAGGAACTGCTTTCTCATTTTTTTCTCCTTTCTCAGGACCTGTTGATCATCCGCATAGTCAACTTTATAGCTTGAACTGCGTAACAGTGGAAATTGTTCCTGTCTTCCGGCTTCTGCCTCGTGCTTGAACAGCAGGTTTCTAATTCCTCGTTACTTACAGAGTTGCGAAAGCGACCGAGAGGCTCAGCGGATGAGTGATCAGATAATGGTCTGAGGCTGCCGCAACCGGCTCGCAACGGCGGGAACCGCAAATGTCGACTCGTCCTTGTATGACGATTCACCCAATGATGGCCCGTACGTATTCTAGCAGACTGATTCTTCGGCCCCTGTTTTCTGTCTCTGTAGCGGAGCAGTTGAAAGTCGGACCTTTCAGGGAGTTAACACCATCCGGCTTTACGGTTTCTGCCACGTGTCAGGTATAGACTATACGATGACTGCTGGATCGGTTGCCGTCGACCATACATTATTGACAACGCTTCCAGAATTCTTGCTGTCAGCGATATTCATGGAGAATACGAACATCTGGTTGATATTCCGGCAAACGACGGTGTAACCGATGATGACTATCAGTGGTCGGCGCAATTTATCACGTCTCAAGGCCCGGATCTGTCCAATTTGTGCTCAGACGCCACAATGTAATAATACCTCGGGTTTTGCCAAATCCCTGACCACTTAGCCAGGCCTAACCGGACCGCTGATATATGGTTCTCTTCTTTGCCACCCTCACGCCGTCATTCGGAGCTAAGCAGATGACAACCCTCTGTGGTATCGATATGCTCGAATATAGTGTTATGTCTAAGAAACCTATAATGAGAAAACTTCCGATCAAAACGGGGGTTATGAGCTTCTGGCGGCGCCGACGAGACTTCCCAATCTCAATCGGGGCGACCTACCCAACCTACAGTCGGGACGTTCTGACCAATGATTCTATTCTTATGCGGCTCTTCCAAGCCTTAATTTCTCGCTCGCGCCTTATCGCTTCAGATCGAGTAGAGTATTCCTCTGTATAAACTAGCTCCCACGGGATACCGATTTTAGTATATTTTGATCTCCCTGAGTTGTGGCGCATCAACCTATCATCTAAGTCTGCGGTGCTGCCTATATAATATTTTCCCGCGCTCTGGCTACGTAAGATGTAAAAGTAGAAAGGCATTCAAAAAAAACGGGGCCGACCCCGCCTGAGGCGGGGAACTCGCGACCTTCCCGACCTATGGTCGGGACGTTCTAATCAACTCCTCCAAACGATCCCTATTCTTCCAACTCTAAGGCATTCAAAAAAAACGGGAGCAACGAGACGAGTTCATCAACTGGATTATTACCCAAAAGGCAGCTTAACATGCTGTCTTGTAAGCGGTTAGCCCTAGTCTCAGCCCAACACAACAGGGGTCCCTAATGAAAAGGAATTGGAACCGGATTGTAGCTGAAATTCGTCAGATTCTTGATCTAAGGCCTGAACTGCAAATAAGTTAGAATATCCCGATGAGCATGTGCAGTTCCCGAATCTCAGGAGCAGCGCTATGTAACGCCAGGATGCAGCCATGGGGTTGCCTCAGCATCCGTTGAGCAGTAGATTATTCCATATCAGAAAGTTGGAGGATGTCAGGAGAGAGCTTGAAACATTGGTCCAACCGACAGCTTGCGGTATCGTACGAGTGATCTCCCTCCAGTTATTGCAACTACATCTTCAGCTGGAGAAAGCTACGAGAGGAGAGGTATTGGGCTTGCAGGGTCACAAGAGAGGATACGTTGTAGAATGAAGGATATTGACACCAAGGAGAGATTCATTCTTCTGAGAGCTCAGGGGAGGAGCTTCAAGAGTATAGCGGAGCAGCTGAAGGTCAGCAAGCAAACACTGATAAATTGGAGCAAAGAGTTCGAATCTGAAATCTCTAATCTTAGGGCTATTGAATTGGAAGCCCTTCAGGAGAAGTTCTATCTATCGAGAGAAAAGAGAATAGAGCTTTTTGGAGAGAGACTGCAGGCAATGAGGGACGAGCTTGGCAAGAGGGATTTGTCCGAGATCTCGACGGAGAAGCTGCTTCTCCTGTTCACCAGGCTTACCTCGCTAATGAAGGCTGAAACCATCGAGCCTGATTTCAAGGATGAAGCTGAAATACGTAGGGAAAAGGAGATAAGAAAGATCTTCACATGTCCCTAGCCGTGAGGATCTCTGATTAGCCTTGCACTGTTATTGGCTTTTGGAGGCTGGATTGAGGGCACTTGACCTCCACTGTGACAGGAGCGACTTGAGTTGATAATCCAGAGACCGGACGTGGTCATTTACCCGGTGCGTCTCTCCAGCACGCAAAGTGCAAGCTTTTCTCTTCATCAGGCGTTATGGTCCTATTACCAAGCCACTGAGGCCACTGGCGGATGAATTCATGATCCTTCCACGCCCGTGGATAGAAGTTGGAGAAGACGAACTTCACGAAGTGCCCTAGGCTTAGAGGCGCCACAACGGCGCACCGACAGCAAGGCTTCAGCATATGGACATGCGTCGTCGGATGGTCCTTCGAATACATGTCTTGGTTGTAATCGAACCTGATCGGCGACCGTAATCTCAAATACTCCTCACCATCCTCACGGTACGCGTCGATTACGTCTAGGATGGGATCTGTTTGCAGCAGGTCGGTGTCAGCCTCGAAGGGACAAGGATAAAAGCACAGCCTATGTTTCACGAGACTTTTTCTATAATACTCATATGATACTTGTAGAAGTGAGCCATCAAAGAGAATGGCGGAATATGAGCTGTACCGTAAGTATTCATAATACTCATCGACGCTAGCGAATTCAGTAGACGAGATCGGTAGGGCAACCCCCTTCGGTGATCTCCAGGAAATGACAGTCTTTCGCCCAGACTTACTGCAGCGTATAGGGTTCTTATGTATGACAAGACCAGAGTCGGACAAGCGGTTCAGTAGACTTCGTACGTCACGATACAGATGGTTAATCGTCATGACCTGCCTCACCCGATTCAATGAAAAATCTCCGCAACCCCTCCCTTATCTTTGGAGGCAAGTTCTCAAATGACATCTCCCCGGACTGTACAGCATCCAAGAATTCCTCAAGCTCCTTCTCCATTCTCTTGAATCTCGCCCTTTCTCTCGCAGTTAGATCCCGATGGATGCTATGCATTTTCTCGAGTTCTTGGTGAGTGGGGATCGAGAATTCGAGACGGTATCCGCTCTTTCGCACCTTTTCGACTTCTTCAATGAATTGATTCATATCCTGGCCCCACCCACTAAGGCGAACCCAAGCCCTTGAACGCGTAATTGCGGTAAACAAGATGTTTCTGACTTTCATCAGTTCAAAGCCACGGACACAGAACTGGCAGTTCAACACATATACCATCGGTGCCTCGTTGCCTTTTGCTCGGAATATACCTGATATGGCAATGGAGCCACGGTTGAAGATCTCATCCTGGCTTGAAGTGACACCGGCAAGATGCGCTGGCATCCCTCGTCGCTCGAGGGCATCCATAATGAGCCGTGATTTCTCTCTGGCAGTAAGAGGGTTAGGAAGGATGATCAAGATATCATCCATCTCAAGCTCATCTCGCTGAATATTCTTTTCGATTTCCTCTGCAACCCATTTGGCTTGCTCTTTCTCAGTCTCAAATCCCCTGCAGACGATAGCATCATCTGGGTTTAGATATGCCTTGAAATAGGGTGGATAAGAGTCCGACCTCCGCTCCAGCGTGATCTGCTTCCCCGGCTCAAGATCACCTTCTATGATACGGTATCCCACTTGGAGCCATAGGGTTGGGTCATCGAAATGCTGAACCAGACCTTCCTGCCGATAAACCCCGAGGCCGATTGCATGTGCAAGAGTCAGAGCCCAAGGCGTGTTTCTGTAACACACGGGAAGGACGATGTCTTGCCGGGCTTGCCCCTCCACATTCTCCAATTCTACCCTCGCATTTCCGCCTTCATCAACGCCGAAAAGGTCTGACAGATCCGGCATTTCGGTGTTAGTGAGGTTCTGAAGTTCGTCATACGCAAAGTAAATCCGTTTGGGTTCAACCGTGTAGTTGTGGACCAAATGGAAAAAGGGCCAAGGAAGATCCTGTGCTTCATCGATCAGCACTGCATCATACAGGGGCTCGACCGATTCACCTTTGACAGCTGTAAGCAACTCCTCACATACACCATGAAAAGCTCTTTCAAATCCGTAAGTCGACCTGGCGTGTATGAAATTGCGTATGGGTACACCTGCATGTGTCGCCATTTCCGCATACATACCTGTTTTCTTGTGGCTACCCCAGGCATGAATGATGCGGAGTTTCTCGAAGTTGGGCTCATCATTAGAATGCTCGAAAGAGAACCGCGTGACTAAGTCCAAGAACTGCTGGTAGAGCGATCTTGTATGGAAAGTCAAGGCGATATTCCAGTCAGGGTTTTGAGTATGTAAGTAAGCAGCCTTGAGGGCAAGGACGATTGTCTTGCCAGAGCCCGCCAAGCCCCGAATTCGCTGAGGACCTTCGGGGGTTTCTATTGCGCTCCTCTTTTGCCACTTATCTAGGTTTGCAATCTTCCGCTCTATGTTCTTAATAATGAAACCACGAGAACCGTCCCGTTTAACAGCGGCACGTTTCTTTGAAGGCTTCATCGTGCTCACACGCTGTAGTGCCGCATTGAGTGGCTTCTCATATGTCTTGTCAAATCTGTCGCATTTCTTCAGAGCAGAACCCACGCTGTCGGGTGCGGCGACAATTACATCAAACCCTTGTGGGGGCTTCATGTCCTGCGGCAGGAGAGTCACTATGTTCACTGGTACACCTAAGGTCGTTCTCTTGCGCAGTCTGTCGTGGTGTCTCAGATTGGTCTCAAATGCGAACTGAAGCTTGTCTCGGTGTTCCTGAATATTAGTCCAGAAAGACTCGTTTTCAGAGGTCACGAGATCTTCAGCAATATCAAAGACGACCAGGCCATGTTCGGCTGATATCAACAGCGCCTCTATGGAGATCGTTTCGTCAAGGGTCGCCAGTATAGGATAGCCGGTGTAGAGTGTGCCTGTCAGGTCAAGCTTGTCAATCTCCTTTACCAGTTCATCGACGACGGTGCGATTCCTCGGTTTACCGTACACCTTCTCTAACATATTTCAATACCTCGTCTGGTACATCCTCAGAGCAACTAAAGGGGAACTGCTGGAGGCTGAATCTCGTGTCGAACCGACTCCAGCTCTCGTTCTAATATATCCACTAGCTCCTCGGAGTCAATAGGTGACGACTGCTCCTCGGGGCAGCACACGAGCCCTCTACTCCGCTACCATCCATGGTTCCACCATACTGATGCGCGGGGAGGGGCACAAAGGTGGGTAAGGTGCTCCATTTGAACCCATAGGCGAGCGTCAAAAGCCCTCGCTAGGATTCTGAGAGGCCCCGTAAGCTTCACCTTGCATGTGTCAGGATGGACTGGGGATGGCGATTCCATGAGTCGAGTGAGCGTTCGTATCTGAGGAGAAGACTTAGTCAAGAGGGAGGAGGTAAGATCACTACTGAGGCTAGCATTATCCAGAGGGGACTTGCACTCCTGAAGCTGAAGGAACATCACGATATGCTCCCGGCCAATTGATCTCGAATCAATCTAGCCCGAAAATAGACCGTTTTTTGACGATTAGACACACCTATACTAGAATACACACGAAGTACTGCTCACTCTCATTCCACTCCCAATATCTTCTGCACATTCACTTCGTCAGTCAGGTAGCCCGAGAAAGCCATGAGAAGCAAGCAGATCAGAATGGCATCTTTTTCGTCCAGAGATCGGAGCTGCCCGTTGGGGTTGCCTCCGTGGCGGATACCGGGGTAATTCGAGCAGAATCCGTAGAGCTTCTTCAGTGCCTCTTTCAGGGTGTTGTGAGGCCAGCAACTGAGATGGCTGTAAAGTGACCTATGTGCGCATCTCCGCATATCTAGCGTTCTTCTATGCTGATAATCTGCACGCCATCAGCGAAACTCACGGCGTTCCAGGGCCTGCCGCCATAAGCGATTGGCTCCCAGAAGAAAGGAATCTCTGGGCATCAGCTCTGCCTGAATCTGTTTCTCTGTTACCGAGCTAACAACTCCTTCCCGTACCAATTCCTCTCCTGCTTGACTTAGAGCATTCATGATGAGATGATACTGGTCTCCGATGCGATTGCCGTCTCTAAGGAGCATTGCGTGCGGGCGAAGTATCTTGCCAACCAATCTCCCGTGGAGGTTTCTAGCAACACGTTCAATCGTATGGACAAGCGCGCTAAAGTGCGAAACCTCATGATGTCCGCACACCGAGACGAGAACAAAAGGAACTCCCTCTTTCAGGAAGCGCAGCGGGTGCCGGGATTCGTCACCAGAAGCTTCGATATAAGGCTGCACAAGGGGCAAGGTACGGTCCAACAGCGTCTTCATCTGGCCAGTCATGCTTTCCAAGTAAAGTGGTGTTGCCAACACGATGACATCCGCACTAATCATCTGCTGAAGAATTTCATACACTTGGTCTTCATCATGATGAATACATCTACCTGGTGTCTTGACCCAACAGACAAAGAGATGACCACAATCACATGGAATAATCCGTTTATCAGCAAGATGGGCTACCTCTACCGTGGCACCAGCGGAGCAACATCCGCTTAAGAACTGGCTCAAGACCAGCTCGGTAATACTCTCTTCCTTCGGTGTTGGGCTTCCGTTGATCGCAAGAATCCTCATAAGCTCCTTCAGCTTGTCTAGCCAAAATCGACCTATTCGGTTTGACTGCCCATTAGACCTCTGTCCGACGCTACTCTCGACATTAGAACATTCTTCATTCCCTCATCTTCTAGCGAGCACTCATCAATTAGGTCACATAGCTGATTGCATCTCTCCGAGTTATTCCAGCAACACGGATCAGAGGCAAGGTAATCGCCAGTAAGTTGGTAGGCCTGTCCCCGGCAGCCATAGCATGCATCGTGTAAATGACATTCCCTACAGCTTCCCCCTATAGTGTCCTGAATGTTCCTGAGGGCTTGAATCACAGTAGAACCGCGTAAGATTGTTGCAAGGTCCGTATCCCGAATATTGCCAACAGGTATGTCCACGCCCGTGCAAGGTTGAATGTAACCGTCCACAGTCAAGTGACAACTGTTCAGATGTCTATCACAGGCTTCGCCCACCCATGGAGGATGCGGAATCCATCTGTTACCGAACTCTCTCTGGTCTATTTCTGAGATTTGGCTAAATAGTGTGAATAGCATTTCTGGCGACGGATTAAGCCTGGATATGTTTTCCCGTGCACGCCCATAAATCGTTATCCTCTCAAAAAACGGAACAAAACTGCTTCTTTTGGCCCATCTCCACACCTCCGGCAAATCCCGCATGTTCTGCCTAACTATCACAGACTGGACAATGATCTTGTGCCGTTTCCTATCATAACCGTTTCGGAGCAGAAGATTCAAGCCTTCCATCATGAGCTTGTGGCTTCCCTCTCTCCCAGTGAGTTCGTCATGCACAGCGCAATGCAGGGAGTTGACGGTGATTCCCATTGCGACGTCGTACTGACACAGCTCTTCAGCCAAGGCATTAGAGATATACGTCCCCTTTGTGAACAGAGTTATTCTCAGTTTTCTCGCGTGAATACCACGAATTAACGTGAGGATACCCTTCTCTCTGATTGGCTCGTATGGCCCAATGATGCCCACGCCACCAAGTCCTAGATCCAAGGCCTGGTCTACAGCATCCAGAACTTCTTCTACTGACAATGGTTCTCTTCTTTCACGGAAAGATGCTGGCCACATGCTGGTTCCGTGCTGGTAACAATATGGGCAGTCCAGCCCACAGGGAGTGACTCCGAACTCCAAGCTCATAGATTCGACCCTGTCACACCGTTGTTCCACCACCTAGTCCTTCACTCGTCGCAGATTCTCTATCAGGCTGGAATCACGTGATTGCTACCTGATGATCTCAAGAACGATTGGGCTGAGCAGAGGATAGCTCGTCCGCTGTCGCTATCGTGCAGAGGACCCCTGAAATGGAGTCGGCGTACCACCATGTATCACGAGTGGCATCAATGGCACATCGACCTCACCATCAGGCTGTACCGTCAGTTCTCCAATAACACCTCTGTAGTCCTGTATTGCCAGTAGGCCTCTCCGGATCCCGTCCCCCGTATATCCATTAGTTTGAATGGCCCTTGCTAACAGACCAACGATGTCGTAGCCAACCACAGTGAGTACAAGCGGCGTAGATCCGAACCTCTCCTCGTATTTCCTAACGAGGTTTTTCCCTTCCTCAGTACCCGGATGCCTAGTACTAAACGCAAAGTTCATTAAGGTAATTCCTTCAGCCGCTTCACCTGCGATGCTGATGTAAGCAGGCGTTGCAGCGGAGGCATTGGCTAGAATAGGTGCCCTGATGCCCATTTCCCTAATTTGCTTGGGAACTAACCCCATCGCCTTATCATAACCAACAAGGTAGATACCATCTACGTCGATTGATTTCATCTTTGCGATGGTATTCCTGAAATCCGAACTACCCCTCACGAATGGGAAATCGCCAGCGATTCTTCCACCCATTCTCTCAAACTCGGCCTTGAAGCGCTCGGTATACCCCTTGCCAAAGTCGTCATCCACGTAGATTGCAGCTATAGTCCGCATATGCAGCTCTTCGAAAGCGATCTTTGCAAGTGGAGGCACTTCATTTTCAGCGCGTGTGAAGCAACGGAAAAGGTAATCACTCCTTTCGGCGAACGTGGGCGATGAGACCATCGTAGCAAAAAGCACCGTCTTGTATTGCTCAGCAATCGGGATGAGAGGTTCAGTGATCGGAGTCATCGCGCTTACAACTGCTGGGAGTTTGTCAACCGACACGAATCTGTTCATGAGAGAAACCCCCTCTTTGGGGTCATCCTTGCTGTCACCGAACTCGATCTCGAGCGACCGTCCGTTGATACCACCTGCAGCATTGATGTCGTCGACGGCCATTTGCATCCCGTTGCGAACGTTTTCCCCCAACATTGCGGCCCTTCCGGTTAGGGGTAGTATGGCACCGAGCCTGTAGGATCTTTGTTCTCCTGCCTTTTGGCACGACGTGACTAGAATCCCAAGACCGATCGCGATCACGGTAAGAAAACAACAGCAAGCAAACCATTTTCTGTTCATCTCCGATCCTCTCTTTCAGTGTGTTCTTGTAAGTTCCCCAATTTAGAGCTGTTCAATCACTTCTCAGGTTGTGCCCGAACTGAATGGTTCCACGTGCCCAGGTTCCACAAACTGGTAGAGTCGTTCGCACACCTCTTTTGCAAACACCGCATTTTCCTCAGCAAGCAAGACGGGCACGTCATACTGGTCACGTGCTTGTCTAAGTACTTCAGCCAGTCGCTTTCGGTGTGGTGGGTCAAGACTACCCGAGGGTTCATCGAGCAGAAATACTTGGGGCTGGCTAACCTGCATATAAACAAGAACCATACTAAGAGATAGCATTTGCCTTTGTCCACCGCTTAGGAGACCCGCCCGCGATCCTGACCTCGGTGCAAGATCAGGAAACCACCCGTAAGCTACATCTTTTTCAATGACAGCACCGCGTGGTGCACACGAAGCGGCAACCTGTAGATTCTCATCCACTGTCAAGTCAGAGAAAACACGACCGCCTTGGGGAAACAGTCTTGCTCCTCTCCTTGCAGTTGCCTCTGGGGCTAGATGGCTGATTTCCTCACCATTAAGAAACACCGCCCCTTGCAATATGCGGAGGTGACCGACTATGGCGTTCAACGTGCTCGACTTCCCAGAACCATTCGGACCAAGCAGACCGACAATTTCTTGCCTTCTCACGTCCAGATTGACTTCCCTAAGAACAGGATGCTGGGAGCCACCTGCGTAACACGCTGTCACATTCTGGCATTTCAGAGCGATAACATCCTTGTCATACACGTGCACCGACCTCGATCTTCAACGAAGCATAGAATTCCATGAATGCATTGTCCGATCTTACATTTTCAGGTGGGCCTTGACAAGCGATTTGGCCATCCTTAAGTAGCAGGATTTCATCGCACGCCTCCAAGACGAAGTCGAGATCGTGCTCAACAATCAGCATGGACCTGCCCTCGTTGGCCAGCTTTCGCATCAAATCACGAAATGCTCCGCGGGTCTCGGAGTCAATCCCTGAAACAGGTTCGTCGAATAGAAAATCACGCGAAGCGAAAAGAGACCGTGCAATGGCTAGGCGCTTTTGCTCACCCGGTACAAGGCTCCCTGCCTGTTTTGCTTCATATGCGCCCAAGCCCACTTCTCTGAGCACCCCTCTTGCTCGTTCTTCCGGCGATCGCGGAGTATCAGTAGTAGCCCTGCTCTTCCCGTCAGTGGCCCAGCCGTTCCGCGCAGCCAGCCCAGTGAGGACGTTGTCCAGCACGGAAATCCTGTGAAAAATGCCCACGTTTTGAAGAAGTATTCCCAGACCCAAACGTGCTATGGAGTGAGGTTTCAGTCCTGTGATGTCTCGTCCCCGATAACGAATAGAACCGCTGTCAAGTCTGATCAGCCCCATCGCTGAATGCAACAAAGTCGTCTTTCCACAAGCATTCGGTCCAACCAGGCCATATACCATCCCAGGCTTGAGGTTAAAACTCAAATTCTCAAATACCTTGATACCGTCAAAACTCTTGCTGACGCCGTTGAACTCAAGGAATATCTTGTCAGAAGTCTTGGTCATTTATCAACTTCTTTGACCTTATTACTCCAACCTGTACCGCCCTGCTAGCCCCTGCGGTCTCCAGAACATTAGGGCAATTAGCATCAGTCCGTAGATCATCTGCCTAACACTTGGAGCGACCGTTCCAGGAATGTGCATGAATCCAAGAATTTCGGGGAATAGGATCATGAAGATTACGCCCACGAAAGGCCCCACCAGAGTCCCAAGCCCGCCGATCACGACAATAGCCAGCAAGAAGATTGACTGATCTACTGTGAAACTAGACGGGTCGATGAAAGACATATAGTGCGCAAAAAGGGCTCCCGACACTCCCGCCAGAGCCGCTGCCGAGGCAAACACCTTAATTCTAGTGGCAACCACATCTATCCCCAGAGTTTCCGCGGCTACCTCATCTTCGCGAATGGCACGGAACGCTCGTCCTGTGGCGGCCCGTTCTGTTAGGAACCACATAATCAAGAGGGAGACAGCAGCCGCAAGAATGCTGAGAACCGCAAAAGAGGACAAGGAAGTGATTTTCACTCCTAAGACGCTTGGTCTTGGAATATTGGACAGTCCTGAGGGTCCCCCGGTTAGTTCCACCCAATTGTACAGTAAAAAGAAGATTACGATCTGAAATCCGAACGATGCCAAGATGAAGTAATCCCCCCGGAGTCTTACAGAAGGCAATGAAATGAATAGGCTAATGAACGCCGAGGCAAGGGCGGCAAAGACGACAGCTAGCAAAAATGGGAAACTGAGGTTAACAGATAGAAGGGCAGCAGTATATGCGCCTATACCAAAGAAAGCCGCGTGACCAAGAGAAACAAGGCCGGAGTAACCCACCAATAGGTTCAGCGAGAGGCAAACGATCGAGTAAATGCAGATCAGAATCAGTAGATGCAGGACGTAGTTCATGCCTGTGCTGCCCTATGAGGTTAGTGCGCGGTCCTTTCTTCAACCCTTCTGGTGCGGCCAAGTATACCTTCAGGTCGGAAGGCCATGAAAAGTAGTAACGCAACGAAGGCAATTGTGCTTTCCCATCTGGAGGAGAGAGAATAAACTGCCCCTACCTGAAGGATGCTAAAGAAAAGACCACCCAGGATTGGCGCCAGAAAGATATCCGGCCCACCCACAAAAACCGCAACGATCCCCACGAACAAGGCTTTCAATCCCATATGCGGTTCCGCGCCGGAATCAAGGGAGGCCATACAACCCGCAAGGGCGGCAAGCGCCGAACCCAGTATAAACGCAATAGCGCGAATTCTTGTAACAGAAAGCCCAATCGCAACCGCCATGGTCCTATCATTGGCTGCGCTCCGAAGCCAAAGTCCGACAGGTTTGCGCCTGATCCATATAGCCACAGCAACAATAATAATAAAGACGAATATTTCGGAGAGCTGTGTCCCTGTGACTACGGCATTTCCAAGCCCGAACGTCTTTTGGACCCCTGGCAGAAGAACCTGCGTATCGCTACCATAAACTAGAGCGATCAGGTTTTCCGCAAAGATGTATGTGCCCAAAGAGGCAATCAGCAAAGCGGCACCGCTTACATGCCGCTGCGATAGCGGCTGGTAGATAACCCGATCAATTCCAAACCCAACCATGGACGCCAGTGCGGTCGCGATGAGCAAAGCCAGAAGCAAGGGAACGTGAAGCAAGACCATAAACGTGAAAAAAAGATACGCGGCAACTGCATAAATGGCACCGTGGGCAAAATGGAACACTCTTGACACCCGGTATATCATGCTTAGTCCAACCCCCATGAGCACGTAGATGCCGGCCGTAGCCACAGTGTTTAAGAGTAATTGTAGTAGTATTCCCAGGGGACCATCCTCAGACCTTGCCAGGCCCGGAAATCCTTATAGCTGTCATCAATTGGGCAACTATCGCCGTTGCAGAAAATCTTTTCGGCCAGTCGCGTCGGATCTGCTCCGTTACTATCAGACTCGCCCTGCAGAATTAGTATTTACAGTATCACCATTTGGGAAAGGTTTCCACTTCGGACATTCTTTCCTATAACACAAGTCACGTCCGCCGCGGCTGCACCTGACACACCGACTAATGTCTAAGGTTCTTTCCGCCACTGCCTCTAAATCACTGCAAAGGGTCGTGTAGCTGTGGAACGCGTCCCTACCTTGACAACTCACACGTGCCGCAGGCCCTAAGGACTCCTTTCTTACTACCACCCAGCCACCCTCATCAGGTACCACAAAAAGACTGAATTGATGCTCAAGATCAGGGTGTGTACTCTTAATATCGGTTGTGAGACAGACGAGGGCGATTTCGACATTGTACTTCTTGTGCTCTTCTTCCATAATGTCCCACCACGTCTTGCCGCCCCCTCTGGGCACGCGCTCTTTGTCCTTTTCAATTTGGTCGCCTTCGAGGACAAATATCCTGGTCGCAGGAAACTTTGAATTCTTCCTCTGCGACAATAGCTCATTGTAGTGCTTGAATCGAAGGTAGATTTGCCGCGCCCGCCCTCGCTCGGCTTGCCTTTTCGCATTGACATCCTTATTGTCCTTCCATTCGTACCGAAGCCAGTAGAAAACACAGATAGCTGCTGAAAAAGCGAGGATTTGAAATAGAAGGTTTGAAAGAGCGAGATTGAACCTGTATTGATAAGTGACCGCGAGGATTCCAACGCAGGCGGCAATGATCGGGAGCGCACGTCGGAAAAAGAATCTAAAAAAAGCAGGGACCCTTCTCGTGAGAAACGGCCATCTAAGGCCTCCGTACTGCCCTTCAAGTAACTCTCGAGCACTCATTCGGGAGCAGCCGAGAAACGAGTAACAAATGGGAGCCCATTTTTGAAGAAGGTTCATGTACTCAGCTTGAGGAACAATCTCACCACGGTCACGCGTTAAGTGCACCATATGGTTCCTAAAGTAATTATGCAGAGACTCGAGCGCTTGTGTGGGAAAAGTCTCACCCAATTGCCTCAGGTGATCCTCAATGCTATTACTAGTGTCCAGCATTTACCGACTCCCAGTTTAGCTACTTTGCGCTTCACACGACAACAGGGTGGTCGCTAGAGATAGAAATCATCGTTACTGTCGATGCCTGTAGTCGGGCAAACTCCAACCCTCTTGACTATCTCCCCACCAAGCATCTCTCTGGCTTTGTCAATGAATTCACACGCTAAATCAATCTCAATATCAGCTAACCTCACTTCAGGATGGAGCATCCAAAAGGATTGCCCCCGCTTGGTCACAGAAGATTTCCAGGTCTCCCACAAATCCAGATAGTCGCGATAAAGCTTAGGATATTCTTCCACGTCACGTTTACGTGCAACGCCAACTCGCGATAATAGCGTCCCTTGCTGAAAACTACCCTTTGAGTGGCTTATTTCCTTCCAATACCAGTCATAGAGATCTACCTTTTCAAGCTTGCCTTTCGCGACCGTCTGTAACTCCTCAAGCTGCTTAGGCCATCCGGCAACAAGGAACAAGTCCAAGAGTGGCAGGATTCCAGCGCGGAGAGCGCATGTGGCGTAGTCAATCGTGTATTTGTACCTTTCAGTGATTCGAATACGCGCCACAAGAGTCTTGGGATCTCCCAGAAGAGGTGCATTAACGGCCTTTAGAAACATCAGCGCAAGCCATGTCACAATGGAGAGAGGGTCCGCAACCTCGAGGTATTGCGCCTCCTTCAATTTCCCTCTTGGATGGTATAGTGCAGTTATCTCAGCACCCCGAGCGAAACTGGTAAACGCACCTATGATGACCAATTTCTTGTCCGTTTGACGCATTCTCGATATTAAATCTGCTGCAAGTGGAAGCGATACCTCGGCCACAAAAGGCTCAGAAAAATCTCGGATTCCCTCGCCGATTTCACGGAAGGTCTCGTTTTTGTGATAAGTGCACCCCAGCACCGACGAGGCAGAAGTCTCCTCCTCAAATCTTGAATACATCGGTCCCCTGCTCGGGTGGAAAACATGCAGGCCTTTCATCCTATTCCATTACCGAGAGCCAGCGTTTTCGGCCAAGCTGACACTTGGCTTTCTGACAGAGTTCACATGACAATAGCTTGCCCGATATCCACTTATGGCCAAACACGCGAACCTCACTTCAACCATCCAAAGTGATGCCGCAAGACAGAGTGTTCAGGTATAAACGCGAAATAGTCTTTCTTTCGTCCGACTCCACCGGGAAAGCCGTGGGCACGGAAAATCGGCTCCAATTCGTCCAAGACTTCAGCAGAGAACCATTTTGCGTTGTACCCATTGTCCTTCAGGCGTTGGGGAACACCTGTCGACTCTGTTCGGCTACCTTTTGAGCCGTCCCCAATTTCCCAGTGATCGAGAATAACCCGCCAGGCGCCGCATAGTCTGAGAGTTTGAGCGAATTCTTCGGGATCGCACGGCATGATGGGAGAAATACTTGCTTGAGTCGCGATGTTGTGTGATGATAGAACCTCGAATGCATTGAGCCTTTTATCGATAGAGCAGCAGGGCTTGCCCAAACCCCTGATGTTATCGCGGTTCGTTTCAACGCTGATGCTAACAAGAACAGAAGTCCTCTTGCTTAATTCCACGAGGACCTCGACAATCTCTGGTGATGCTGCATATGATGTATGTGTTTGGATAATCAGACCGCGACCAGGCGGGAACTCGACCATTGCCTCAAGCAGCTCCCTCGTGATGGCGCGCGCCTCGGGCTGAGGCGGAAGAGGCTCGGTAACGCTGCTCGCAAAGATGCCTATAGCGTTTTTGCCGGATCTGGTTTGGACTTCCTTGATATACAAGGAGGGAGCGTTCTTCTTGACATACACAGTCCGCCCCCATTCGTCACGCGTGTGTCCTCTTTTCCTCCAAACCAAAAAGTGCTGGGCGTAGCAAGCTTCTCCGCACTGAGACCATCCAATGGGGCAACCGATGAAAGGATTGAGGGTGTGTGTAACGCCGCGGTCCCCGACATTCTCAGACCATCTGGCGAGGCAGCCAGTGACAGCACTGAGTACTCTTGTTGCTTCCATCTCAATAAGCTCCAAAACGTTCCTCCCGTCTAGACTCTCCTAATAGAGAAGCAAGAGAGCAGTGGTCCGGCAACCTCCTATAATCCAGTTGGCCGATCCAAAAATTCTCACTTACGGATAGTAACAGCACCCAGATCCCTGATTCCCGTCATCGTCTAGAAAGTAACAATATATTTACATACCACCTGCCTCGCCCGTTGTCAAGCTTTTTTTCGCGGACTCCTGGGGGACTCTCACGGCTGAAATACGATCGGTCTTATGAAATCACTGGACCATGGGCTCCGCCGGCAGTGAAAAGCCTTCAAATCCTGTAGTCAACATCAGTCGGACCTCTCTGCAGGGATCACAGCCACATGAGTTCAGGCCGCATGCTTTTCTCAAGCGTGCCCAGGAGGCGTTCGATCCGTTGGAGTTCTGGATCATCCCCCAAGGCCTCCTTCTGTAACCTCTGCTTCCTGCTTGGTGAAAAAATGGCAATCGGTTTCGGGGTTGAAATCCTCTCGGCTGCCCCGGGCTATATTGCAGGACTTGTATGCAATGCGACCATTGGCAAGTTCTGTTCTTCCGCCCTTGCTGTGCGGAGTGATGTGGTCAACCACGGCGTCATCGAACGAAATGGCCCGACCACACGCCTTACCGTTGTGTTCTAGCTGGCAGCATCCCTGGGACTTGTGGTAGAGGATCAGCTTCTCTTCAAGGGTGAAGTTGCGCTTATCGTCGAGGTCTGGACGTTCCCGCAGCTCCACGCCGTCGAAGAGAAAGCGCCCGACAACATCATGCCGCGTCGATATGCCGTCGACACCCGTGTTACCACGCGACATCGCCAGGCTTAGGTCTTCATACATCTCATCCTCTGGTCGCGTATAGTCCCGGTCCATAGCCTCGATACGGGCGACATCCAGATTCTCGAAGTTCTCCCGAACCTTGTGATACTGATCCTCCGGGATGTCATAGTTCAGTAGGATCCGCGACAGCAGCCAGTAGAGGCTCAGCGCATAGTTCTGATTGAGGTGTGGATTCTCATCCGGGAATATCCTGCCGAGGATGCCGACGATCCTCCTGACTCGGGCTACGACCGTAGAATCGACTGGAGCCTTCCTGTAGTGCTCATACAGCTTATCCAGCTGCCGGGAGGTGCAGCTTACGACCTTGTCCTTCGACTCTAGCTGGAGCATCTGCGACGCCACTAGGTGGTGAGTGGCCATAGTGTTCTCGAAGTTCACCGACACTTTGAAGAAAGGAAGGTCTGCAAGCTCTCTGGCTACTCGGCCGATGTTGGACCCCATGGCGCCCCGCTTCTGTTGAGCGTTGAGAGGGGTACCATTCTGCAACCTCAGGAACATGTCCCGGATTTCGTCAATCGTGGCGTTCTCTAGCACCATGACCGAAAGTGGCTTCTCTTCAAACTTGATCTGCTGATCCGCGTTGAGCTGCCTGTAATACTTTCCCTTGGCCATTGGCGTCTCGCCGAGGGAGGCAAACGGCTTAAGCCACATTCCCCGATAGCAGTTGTCGTTCGGTGGGGTTTCACCAATGAACTCCAGGATCGTGCGTATCCGCTGCTGGCCATCGACCACCTCAAAGATGTATGGATCTGCATCGTCATTCTCCACCCTTTTCCGCTCAAGGATGCTCTTGTAGAGCTGCTTGGCCTCACCGTCAGGGTAGCCATCCGCAAGCGTGCGCTGATCAACCTTCCAGAGATAGAACTTGGGAATATCCATACCACGAAAAATGGTATCGATCAGAAGCTGCTTCTGTGGTAGACCCCATGCGTTCTCTCGTTGATACTCCTCTGGCGAGAGGAACAGATTGCCGCAGACGAACTGCTTTTGAATCTGCCCTACATTCTGTGGTCCGCTCAATGAAATTACCATTGCCATAAGAATGCCTCCTGAACAAAGAATCCCCTGCTTCGATTATGCCGCGGCTACTTCTTCAGTTCCCTCTGCATCGCTCTGTTGACGGACTTCTCGTCGGCCTTTACCTGCGCGACTGAGCGTCTATACTTGTCGCGTGCCACCGTTTCGATGGAGACCTCTTTCCCTTGAATCAGATTCTGCAAGGCCGCCTTTGCCTGTGCAGCACCGACTTGCCCCTTCTCGGGAGCATTGACATTCGCAAGCCTAACCGGGTTCTTGCGACTGCCCGTCTCGAACGTGTCGCCATCGATTACCTTCGTCACCTTCTCTTTACGTGCCATTGATCTGCTCCTTGCTTTTCTGTCTATGCCTATTCCTCTGGCAGTAGCTCGATATCCGCCTCATCCAGCGGCTCATCCACTGCATTGCGCAGCCATGATGGGTCGTACCCCTCGGACGCATTGCCTTCGACACGTATTTTCACCTTGGCCCCATCGGACTTGTCTGCCAGGTTCGCTATCGCCGGAAAGACCTTGAAGACTTGGTCTCTTGTTGCTTTGAAGATCAGAGAGACCTTGTTCCGGAGATCGGTTACTCCCTCATCGGTGAGTGCGGGCCCGGGCATTTCACCCTCGGTTCGCGGGGGAATGCCCGGTCCTGTTGCGGGACCTTCTGACACACCGGCGGCCGCTTCAGCCGGTTCAACAGGTCGCGCTTCGGGTAAGGCAGAGGGCACCATAAGGAAACCTGAATCGAAATCGATCTCATCTTCAGCCAGCCTTCTTTCTATTACAACCTTATCCCGGCTCACCTGAAACTTCCCATCGTCTCCCAGCTTCGGCTCTCTGCCGCTTGTATAAGCAAACACACCCTCTGCAACCCCGCGTGCGAGACCCTTTCGCAGAACCGCCGCAGATTCCAAACGTGGGGGGGCAATGTCACGATAGAAAGCCTCAAGCACATCGGATGCCTTGACACCAAGAATCGGCTCCTCACCTTCAGCAATCCTCTCGCCGAGTTTCACTCGCTCTGTGATCTTCCTCGGCGTCACGGATCCATGGATGCGCGATGTGCCAAGACTAGTCAGCAACTCCATGATCCTTTCGTGGACGCCGGTAGCCTGAAGTGGACGCCCACCTCTTTCCACTTTCTCGATCTCAAGCTCGCCACTTTGTACGCGTGGCAGCCACACCGCGGCATAGAGCTCTCTGAAGCACGACTCTGCCGCCGCCTCTTCGGTGCGTTTTCTCTCCTTGAGCTGGTCGAGCTGACTCTTGGTGAGGCGGAGTTGCTGCTTCTTGGCTTCCACCCGTTCGATGGCCAACAGATACGTGACTGATCGCCGGAGCGCTTCAATCTGCCTCTTTTCTGGGATTGCCAACCCTAGGCCGTTTCGATAGCGTCTAGGCCGATCCCCATATTTGGAGAGGAGCTCTTTCGCTTGATGCTCTTGCTCTAACTTGGTATCACCTGCAAATTCGAGCTGGAGATATCCCACCAAGAAACGAGGATCTTCATCCGGGATATCCTGGCTCTTCGCTGGCCACACTATGGCGGTGTGGTGACCTGCAAGCCGAGCATCGAGCATTTCTTTGATTTTCTCCCGCACCGGCCCATGGCCACGCGCCTGGGTCTCCTCACGTGACACACTCTGCTCTGCCTCTTCTATCAGCTTGGTGACATTGGGATCCTTCTGGAAGCAGTAGCGGATCCCGTCATAGTGCAGATACAGGCACGTATTCTTGAGTTCAGCCAGCACTGCCCTGGCCGTCGTGCTGTCTAAGTCCGGACCCACACAGGCCGTAAGCAGCTCGCCCTCCGTCACTCCCGGAGGAAGGGTCTCACCCTCCATCTCCCCACCTCGTCGAAGCCCGCCGAACGAGTAGACGAAGATTGCTGTGGCAAGTCGAGTGGCAGGCTTCACTCCCGACATGGCTAGTGTTTCCTGCGCCATCCGGTCGTCTATTCGCTTAGCTCTCGCGTTTGGCCCCACGATGTCCGCCGTGAGCACAGGGTCAAAGTCATTCTGCGCACCAAGCTCTTTGAGCATCTTAAGCCGCACCTCTGTATTCGTGAGCGGGACCTCCCCTGGCCCTAGCAACGCCTTTGCCCCTCCATCGTGCTTCAAGGCGTGGAGACATGAAGCCAAGAATCTGAGGGCGCCGCGGGTCCGCTGGAACTCATCGAGGGAGCACCACCGCTCCTTCATGGCGTCAATCAACGCTGGGTGGAAGGGGTACGCGGTGCGAATCCTGTTTCGTAGCTCCAGGCCGTCCTCCTCAGCCTGTCTTTTAGCCGACTGGGTTTCAGCCAACGCACGCTCCATGTTGGTCACGATCTCAGAGTATGCATCGCTCACCTTCTTGGCTGCGTCCTCTGGCGGAGTCGCACCCAGAAGCCGCTTCTGGAGCACGTAGAGGATTTCATCACCACTTACTGGCTCACGCGACTGATCCAGCCGCGAGGCAATGTGGTCAATTTCCCGGAGAAGAGCGATATTCCCGAGCGCCTCACTCGCACTCCAGGTGAGAGAATAAACCAGGGCGCAATTCTTGGTGTTCGCAACTTCCACGATCAGGTTGTGGAAGAAATCCTTGGCCTGGCGTTGCAGTGTGGAGTCACGCGCGCTCACCGCTGCGGCACGCTCCATGTATTTGAGCACTTCGTCAAAGAGAATGAGAACCGGCCGTCCTCCTGCCCCCTTGGTAAGGAGTTCGCGGATCGGGTCACCGCTCGGGGCCACACGGTCCGTGTCATGACCCGCCACAATGGAGAACGCTTTATCGGGGTCGATTTGCCAGGCAATCCAGCCCCACATGGTTTGGATCGTCCGACCATCCTCCAACGTTTTACCGTTGCGGGCGTCGAACTTCTGGCCGTCAAACACGGCCACTGCAACATCGCCGGGCCGTGCGAAACCTCTTGTCTCCCGGATACCGTTGAGCGCCTCCCTATGCTTTGCGGCATGCAGAAGCGCTGCCAGGGTGTGGGATTTACCGCCGCCGAACGGAGTCCGAAGTTTCAGCACCCGGTTATATCCCGACTTACCGGCCAAAGAGGCAAGAACCTCATCGAGGAGCTTCTGCAGGTCAGCCGTTAGATAGGTGGCGCGAAAGAACGCCTCCGGGTCACGATTCACAACCGGTATGTTCGGATCGTCTGCAGCGATAGCTCCAAGGTCGATGGCAAACACCGCCTCTGTGAGTGCTCCTGCCTCCACATCGGGATGAAGCTTCACAAGGTCGGTCCATGGACGAAGTGCTTGTGTGCTCATACATTTATCTCCGTTATCTCATGGAATCAAACAACGTCCCCTGACTTGCCGCCAGTCGGCGATCAACAAGAGCCCGCCAATTGGCCAGAAGCCTGCTGGTAAGCGCACGGTGTTCCCGTTGCGTTGTATAGACATGAGTGTCACCAGCTATCTCTCTAACCCCAGCGTGTTCGAGAGTGGTACCCGCCAACACCTGCGCCAGCAACCGCAGGTGCTCTCGGTCCGGTCGGGCCTCGTCAAGGAAGCGGTTCAAGTTGCGCGGCTCATTCTCGATGAGCCACAGGATCCGGTGCAGCGCGTCGATCAGCGGCGCTGGTCGGCCGTCCTCAGTCGGCAAGCCCAGTTTCTCGTTGTGGCCACGCTCCGTGAAATCATACAAGCGATATTTGCCCTTTTTCTTTTCGATCAGCGCCCGACTTCCAGTGGAAAGACCATTCCGCCCATCCAGCTCCACGTTCTGGCCATAGGTGAACACAATGGCCTCACCTGCATCCATCTCGGCAGCCCTGTACGTATAGCGCCAGAGCACGTAGAACCGACTTGGCCCATCCACGGCAGCTACGCTGCTTCGGGCCAGCCCGAAGATCTTCTCCAGGAGTGTTTCCAGAACCACACCTTCCACCTCTGCCAGGAACTTCTCTGCTGGCAGCTCCTCACCGTTGGCGCATTCCACGCGAGCGAACCTCGTGAAAGCGCGCAGGCCTGCCCCCACGGCAGCGATGACGAGATCCGCTCCGGTAATGCCCATTTTCCAGAGCGTATCGACGCGCTCGCGGACGATGCGCTCCAACTCAGGACGAACCTCATATTCATAGGAGCCGTTCTCAGATTCCTCACGCTTGCGCGCGACGAGGAAGATGCTGGAGGCGAGGGCGGCAGAATTAACTGCGCGAAGCCGTTGTCCTTCCGTATCAAGGGGCCAGGCTTCGCTAACCGTGAAGCCTGCACTCCGGAGAGCATCGACCAAAGTTGACCAACCCAGTGTCGTCTTATGGGCGTAAACTACTACCATTTGGGCGCCCGGTTTGAGGACGCGATGCGCCTCTGCGAACGACCTTGCCATCATCTCTTCGTATTTCCTGCGAGCCTTCACCTTTGACCCACTGCACCTCGTCGCATCCGCCACGGCTTCGTTTTTTTTGGGTGTCCCTGCCGAGGCAAAATGCTCCAAGTACAAGTCGCCAATCGTTCGTTTCAGCCACACATAGAAGAAGTCGGAGATGTCGGCGTAAGGAACATTGTCGTAATAAGGAGGATCAGTGATCACAGCGTCAAACGTCTCTCCTGGCCAAAGCTGCGATGTTGCGCTGCCACGCAGAACGATTGCATACCTTTCGATCATCGCACCGGAATCTAGCGCATCGGTAGTTCCTCTCACAGCCTCTTGAAAGTTGCCTGATCCAGCGAGTGCCAACGGGTTAGATTCGGGGAAATCCCATACCATCGTTATCGTTTGTCGTCCGAAGATCTGCATTATTTTCTCATATCCCGAATCCCATCCCGCGCTACGATTGTTGCGCGTGGCAATCTTATCAATAAGACATGCACACGATGTTGCGACAGCGGCGATTCTTTCTCGGCCGGGTTCATCTTCGGGACAGTGGATCATTCGACAGGCTTCTCGAATCGCCCCTGCGAATGCCAAATGACAGAGCATCTGACGGGGAGTGAATAGGTCGCCAAAACGACGTATACCGTAGGGTCGCACTGTGATCCCCAACGTGTTTTCGTAACAGTCGTCTGGCAAATTGGCAATCGGCTCATCGGGCACGGTCAGGCCGATCTTCTGGCATAGCTCGTCGACCTGGCGGCGGATCGCCCCGTCGTCCGGGACGTAGTGGTCTGGCAGTTTGTCCGCGGCTATGTACACTTTGCCCTTTTGCCCCGGACGGATGCAGACGACGGCCATCATCTGCTCGCTCATGCGGCCCGCTCGTCCTTCTGCTTTCACGTAGTCAATGTCAGCCACGGTGCCGCAGAATGGGCAAGTAGCGTTGCCGCCTTTTGAGCCAGCAGATGGATCAAAACCGAGGCCTTCCTCCGTTGCCGCCTCCACAACCTCAAATCGAACCTTTTTGTCACCCTTTGGCGCAACCACCTTCAGAGCCACGTACAGGCCGGGGCGTTTCTTGACGCTCTTCCTGCAAAGCCACGTCTGCCTGACAAGCGGCACGGTCGCCCCGCATGAGGGACGCTTGCAGCGCACAGTCCGTGTCCAAAGATAGGCAACTGGTGTTAGGTATCCCGCAGGCACCTTAAGACGCTCCTGTCGCCCTTTGGCGAATTCCATAATGGATTGCGGTTGCTCGCCTATCTCCTCAGGCTTATCCTCCGGGTCAGGAATCAGAGGATAGAGGTCTCCTATCTCGGCTCTTACCTTCTCGAGCACCCAGTTGCCCCAGTAGCGAACCTCTTCGGCAAGCCCACCCCAGGTCGGTTCACCCTTTGCGTTCTTCGGTCCAGTCATGCCGCGGGCGGCGGGGTCGGGTTTACCATACTTCTGCGGGTAAACGAGTGTGCATAGTTCGATGATATGCGCCACAGGGTTGAGGTCGAGCGCGTATGCTTCGCATCCGAGCCGAAGCGCCTCAAGGGGGATCGAACCACCGCCAGCAAACATGTCAAGCACCTTCGGCCTGGAGGCGCGGCCCTCGACGATATCCTCCACCGTCACGGTCTTGGCCGTCTCTCGTGTCAACCTTTCGGCGTGTGCCTCGAGGATGTGCCGTCGTGCCTCCGCAACGGCTCGCTCAATATCGGCTTTCTCTTCAGGTTTGGAATCAGACGGATACCGGCAGAGACGCCTAACGAACTTGGCGGCGTTGGCCCGAGCCAGATTGTCGCGTTTCTCCTCCGGGCCATTTGCGGGCCGGAAGCGGCTAAGGGGGACAAGCGCTCCATACACGACTGCACGGCACGCCACCAGCGGCCGCCGTGCCCACCAGAGATGCAGCGTCGAGATATGCCCCTTCCGGATGGACTTCTCTCGTGACGCCTCGGCACTGATCGCCTGAATCGGCAGATAGTCTTCTATCAGTCTGCGGTCATTAGCCCTCAACTTGAGCCCTCTTGATCGCTTTATCCAGCGCTTTCTTTGTCTTCTCAATCTTCTTATCCAAATTGTCAAAAGCCCTATCTATGTGCCCCATCAATACTTCGTTAGCATCTGTGCTGTCGTCGACCTGAATGTATCGTTCGACTCGTCTTCCAAAACGTCCTTTTTGGCTATTCATTGGCGGCTCGGCAACTTCAATGAGGATTCCTTCGAGAACATTGGCAAGATCAGCCCGAGATGAGATTTTTACCTCAGATCTCATTCCTAATTCGTTGTTGCCTTTTACCTTCTGAAGACCAAACCAAGAGAATATATCCCAACGCCCAGCAGACTCGTCTGTGAGGTGTCGCTTCAGTCGGTTACCCAGAAAGCTCCGATCTGACAGGCCCGCTTGGCCGACATAGATTAGTCGATAGTCGGCATAGAGGGCATAGATACCGCTCTGCTCCCAAAAGTCCACTTCGCCCCTCTTTTTTGCGGTTTGTCGTTGACCGGCCAACCGAGAGGGGCCAACACCGCGATTGCCCCTCCAACGAACGAGATCGCGCTTCCAGAAAAGACCCATATTATGCACGATTGTCTGGCCTTGGTCTCGTTCCTTTCTGCGTTTCCGTTTCATTCTGACAGCCATAGGTCTTACCTCATTGTCTCACTCCCAATTACTTTGGCCGGGATTTCGTGAGGTATCGTTTCCGCCTTATCTCGCTTCGAGCGATCCAACTCACAACCGGATTGCAGGCGCCGTGGCTTCTCCCGGGATGCCTCGGCGCTAGTAGCCTGGATTGGCAGGAAGTCTTCAATGAGACGACGGTCGTCAGACATGGAGGAGGTCCTCTTCAGTCACAGGCAATTCATGACTGGCCTTAGCCCCAATCCAACTGAGCATATTCAGATTGCGAACCGTTAAGGCAACTTCCCTTTCATCCAATGGAGGGCGACGCCGCTGCTTCCATTTCATGACCGCATCCAGCACATCCTTTTCGGTTGACGGTTCCTCAGATTGCTCCTTCAGCTCCTGAGCAGCGAAATGCACGGTGGCAGCCACCTCGGCCCGTCTTGTATTCATCCGCACAAAAAGGTCGGATATCTTGTCAATGATGGTGTCCCATTCTTGGATCCGATCTGAATAGGCATCTCTAGCATCATTGAAGGTTTGTCCGACACGGATGGCAAACATCCGCCCCAACGGCTCCTCACGTATGAGGCCATTGTTCACCAACGTCGTGATCTGTCGCTTGAGATCGCTTGCATACGGTCCAAAGCTCCCACGCTTATAATGCAAGCCTGTTTGAATTCCAGATTTTGTGGCGAAATAAGCGATTTTCTGAAAAGTGGTCCTGCCAACAGGCCAACGAAATGGCTCCTTCTCGATCCTTCGTAGAATCTCCACGACCGCGACCCATGCTGGGCCGATCCGATAAGGTGCTGGCGCTACTTCAGCAATCGCCTCTAATGCCCTGTTCAGAAAGGACGGCTGTAATTCGTCATGAGGTGTGTCGAAGGGCGCATAGAGTTCAACGGGGCTGTCCAGCTGCTTCAGGTGCCGATACAACGTCGGTCCTACCACGCGCCACTCAAGTTGGCCGTGACCGCACCCAAGGGGAGGAACTGCGATGGAGGTGATACCCCACTCTTTGTAGTGCCTTTGGAGATAATGTAATCCCTGTACGATATCTTGTAGCTTAGAAACCGAACGCCAGTGATTCTTGGTCGGGAAGTTCAGAATCCACGGAGGCAACAGACCTTTGTAAAGGTAAGGCCGCCCCAGTTTCACTTGATTGGCTTGGCAGCGCTTGGCGTAATCCTGAAACATGTCGGGAAAACGTTCCTTAAACTCCAGCGCTACCCCTTTCCCCATTATTCCCACGCAATTCACTGTATTCACCAAGGTTTGTGCCTTGGAGTCAAGAACATTGCCCATGACAACATTAACCATCGTCTTCTCCTTATCTGAAAAAGAGATGCCCGTTTATCGTAACACTAATCCTGGTGTTCAGTGCCGAGAGCCTGTTCAGAGCTTCCCGGCATGAAACGTAAGCCCCAGTAATGAACTCTGGGGGAACACAATCCGGGACCAACACCTCTGCACACTTGGCGGATTTCTTTCGAAAATACTGGATTCTGTTAGGATCGTTCCAATCGTCAGCGAAGGTCATGTCACGGTCCACAATGGATAGACCTTCGGGTGCAGCTGCAAAGCGTACATACTCACTCGAGGCATTGCAGTCTGTAATAACGATCCCGGGAAGATCCAGCACGCCTGTCTGGATGCTGAGTACACACAGATCCGCATGTTGGTTCTGTCTTTTGCACAGCATCGGATTCCTCGCACATATGTAGAGGTTGGCGTAATCGTGCAACTTCTTCCCGCCGGGCGGCACTGCAACTCTTGATCTCCTGTCCTGCATTTCCTGCATGGCTACTGACACGTGATTGATCTCTAGTGAGCGGCGATGTGATACAATCCCGACGCGGAGGATTGAAGGCACGTTGGCAATCGGAGTAATGTAACACAGTTCGTGGAGTTCGCTTCTTTGCACAGCTTCTCCGCTTCACTACTGCTCTGAATCGACGGCAATCATCACCGCCTCGGCCGGTATCTCGAAATACCGCGCCGCTACGATCTCCCGCTTGGCATGGTCTAGCTTCGCCGCAGGATTATGAACACGCACCAACTCCGGCGAATCGCCCAACGGGTCCCAGACAACATACAGCCAATAGGTCTCAGCTAGTTGCTGTGCCTTGTACCACTCATTGGTGGTGAGGCGGACGGGCTGCCCCCGCAAACGACCCTTAACCTCGACCCTCTTGACGTAGACCTCGCCGGTGGCTTCGTCAGCAATCCTGTGGGCTCGGATATCGAACCCTAGCTTTAGGTGCCCCACCCGCTCAATACGATCTTCAGGGAAACCCTCCTCAACCAGAGACGCGACCACAAGATCCTCCGCCGCGACTTCGCTCTTCCGACGGAGATTCGGGTCAAGTTCATCCGCCAGATCGGTAAGCTGGGCCTGGAGATCGGCGTCGGGAGCCAAGACAACTGCCGTGGCTATGTGCTTCATGGGACCGGAGCGGGCAGTGCCGAGACGCTCCAGTCCTCCAAGGCGTTCTTGCCGGGCGCGCTGGAATTCATCTACCAGCTTTCTGGCTTCATCTGCAGTCAGCCTATATTCAGGCTTTGACACTGCCTCTGCCTCAAGCATAGCCCATCGTTCTTGAGCTCGCTTGATCCGGGCTTTAAATGATTCCTCGAGGTGCTTACGGCACACTTGCGCGAAATGCTGCCGTTCCTTCTGGCAACGATTGCGGCAGTCCAACTGATAGGTGCTCTTCAGGAAATCTGAGGCCGCCTGCGTGCATACAAGTTCGGTTTCTTGAGGGGGATTGGGATGCGGGGGTAAGTTCAGCAAGATATCGCTGGGGACGACCTCGAACTGACCTTGCTCCTCCCGAATTGCTACCAACTCGCCGTGCAGGGGAACGTCGTTGCCACTCGTGTCCTTGCCTCGGACTGAGATCTCGAAGAAATGGAGCCGATAAGGTTCCCTGCAGAGAGGATCGACGAAGAACCCCACCCCGCCAGCAAAAGGTCTGAGCCGCTCATTGAGCTTTTCATCTACAACAGCATAGAGAGGGTGTCCCGGACCCATGAGCACAGCATCAAGATGGGCATCCTGCTCCAGATGGTGCTTGTGGAAAGTAACCTTCCGATAGGACGATTCCGCCTTCCCAAGGCGCTGAACTGAACGCAAGCGTTCCGACCGCAAATCGGCCAGCACGTGATCAACGCGCCACAGGCCATCGGCCCTCGGCTCTACGCGCAATCCCACCTCCTTCGCGCCCGCGACGAACTGTGCCTCCACATAGCGAGGCATGAGCCGTTTCTCTTCGACCTCCAAATTGCGGCGCTGAAAGGCACTGAAATCAACGTGACCGCGTGCCAGGGCAATACCTGTGGCTTCCTCGTATTCTTTGAGCTTCGCCGGGTTGATGCGGTCGATCTGATCGAGATATTCGTCGAGACGTCTGGGGTCGTAGGCTGCCTCACGTAGCATGTCCGGAAGGTTGACATCGTTCAGGGAGAGAATCTCGCCGATCACATCGAAAACACGGCCCTCTAAGGCTTCATTCATCTGGTCGAGTTTCTCAAGGAGGCGATGGAGAATCCGTCCTTCGACGACGGGTTGCCCTTCTTCGGAATCAGTCGCCACGAAATTGAACGCATAAACGTCCCTTTCCTGGCCGATACGGTGGATACGCCCTAAGCGCTGCTCCAAACGTGTCGGGTTCCACGGCATGTCGTAGTTGATCATCAAATGACAGAACTGAAGGTTGATACCCTCTCCCGCAGCCTCCGTCGCCACGCACACTTGTTCGATAGTCCGAAATGCCTCCTGTGCTCGCTTCCTCTCATGTGGATTCATACCGCCGTGGATTTGGCAGGTGCGGTAGCCCCACAGCTCGAGATGCTCGCGTAAGTAACGCAGAGTATCACGGTGCTCCGTGAATAGCAGGAGTCTACCCCGTCCATCCTTCAATTCCAGGAACTGGGCCTCACCGAGGCATCTCTTCAGAGCAGCCAACTTGGAATCATTCGCGTCTTCTCGGACCCTTCGTGCCTGCTCCACGAGCTCCTTCAGCGTCACAATTTCATCTCTGAGATGCTCGAGCTCCATTGCGGCCGTGTATTCATCTACCAATTGGTCCCGGAGTGCATCATCCAAATCATCTTCTTCCTGCTCGGCGTCGGGTAAGCGTCCTTGTAGTACAGCGAGACGTTTAGCTCGTTGGGAGAGGGGAAGCCCTTCCAGTTCCTCCAGAAGCTCCTCTTGCTTCTTCAATCGTCGTTTGAGTGACTCATGGATGGCACAGGTGGAACTCACCAAGCGTCGCTGGAACACGGTACGTGTCAGAGCGGCGGAAGCACGCCTCTGCCCTGCTTGCTGGGGGATAAACTTGTTTATGTATGCGGTAACGGACTTGTAAAGTGAGTACTCCTCGCCATTGAGGCAGAAAGTGACCGTCTTCGTATGACGATCAGGGAAGAGCCGCCTGCCATTCAGGTCTTTGAGGTCCTCTTTCAAACGGCGGAGAAACCACGGCGAGCCACTGCCCAGACGAAAAACTGCCTTGCGTATTGCCGTAGCTTGGTCGCCCAGACGATGTGGCTCGGGAAACAGATCTGGATCAATCAACCGTAGAAAATGAGCGAACTTGTCCTCGTCACCATGATGGGGCGTTGCCGTCAACAGAAGCACGTGATCGGCCTGAGAGGTGAGACGTGAAGCGAGGTCGTATCGCTTTGTTGTTGCGACTTTGGCTTCTCGGCTTCGACCACCAGAGGTAGTACGCGCAGAGCACTTGTGGGCCTCATCTATGACCAAAAGGTCCCACCTCTGCTGCCAGACACGTTCACGCACATCTTCTTGCTTCGCGTAGTCGATAGAGCAGATGATCTGTGAAGAACGCTGCCAAGGATTCGTCAGTTGCTGCTGGTCAACAGCGGAGAAGATGATGTCAAAAGGCTCTCCAAACCAACGCAGCATTTCATCCTGCCATTGTATAGTCAGTGGGGCCGGGCAAAGGATAAGGACTCGTTCAATGGCTTCACGCAGTTTCAGTTCCTTTATGAGCAAACCTGCCATGATGGTCTTACCGGCACCAGGATCATCAGCAAGGAGAAAACGCAAACGAGGCTGCGGAAGCATGGCCTGATAGACTGCTTCTATCTGGTGCGGCAGTGTACGAATGCCGGAGACGCTTACCGCAAATTGCGCGTCATGGGCATAGGCAAGGCGGATTCGAGCAGATTCAACAAGAAGGCGAAGTTTCTCGGCATCCACCAGCCTTGCCAATTCAGGCGCTGCTAGGGTCGTCCCGGTGATTGCCGCTACCTCATCTGCAGATATGACAGCCTCCTCCAGCGAACCGTCGGGGAGCCGAACACGGCATTCATAGCCCGCCGAGTCGTCCGAGCCCAGTGGTCTCGCATCCTCCAAGACGACAGGAACATCGAAATGCCCTGGAAGCGATATCCGATGTCCGATATGAGCGGTTAACAGATTGCTGCTCATTCTTGACTCTCTCTCGGCACGGCTCGTGGACTCAGGTGGGTTCTTCGCTGCCATAAGGGACGACATCTGCAGGAAGGTTCTGAACCACTCCCCTGGTCACCCAAAGCTGCGCACCCACATCTTGGACATCGACCCGGTTCTTGCAGCTGGCCATCTCTTGTCGCTTCGTCTGAACCCTGTGAGGTGACTGCTGGTGCCAATAGGACCAAGAAAGAATATATCCTGCTGGACCAGCCTTGTCAAGGCGAAACCGTTTGAGTGGTCTGGGCTTTAGTAGTGGGACCTTGCTCTATCGATCCGGTGATGCGTGTTCGAACGAGGATGTGTGTAGATGCCCGCAGATGCATGGTCCCTTCTGGTATCTCCGGTATCTCCTACAGCATCCACTTCTACAGGCTAACTGCCGAGAATTACACCAACGGTAGGGGGAGGATGCTGGTCAAGTGAAGTCTCGCACCATCTGAACTGTGAGAACCGAAGGGCGGGGGTTTATCTCCCGCCTCTTCTTTGGGTGCCCGACGAGATATTGTGCAGGAAGATTGGTTGAGAGCACTTTTTCCTTGACAATAGCCCTCCGGAGGCGATATATTAGAATCAGACATGAATATTAGCAATCAGATCACAAATGAAAGAGTGGAGGAGGGATTCAATTGCCTGCGGCAGATCGTTATGGATGGTCTCCGTCATGGCTTTTCGAGGCAGGTATTACCTGTGAGATCGGCAAATGTGGAAGTGAAGAACTTCTAATCAACGCTGTAAAGCCTTTAACTAAAAGATTCGAGAGAAGAATCTGTGAGTAGAAATATGAAGTGTTACGTGACTCCTGTAACTGGAGCACCAGGGAGAATACGAATCTCCAAAGTTGCTCGCTGCAGCTGCGGCTATGAAGTCAATAGCCCAGCGGGTCCGATCACCATCAGTAAGAAATCGGGCTCTGAACAGCGATGCAGGTTGCAGGCAATCACCTTCTAAGCCAGACTCTCCAATTCTGGCAAGCGCGCACCTCCGATACACTAACCCCAGAGGACGCTCAACAGATCGTCCAAAGCGTAACCAGCTTCTTCCAGATACTCAAACAGTGGGACGAAGCTGAAGAGCGGATAAATACCCCGCAGAATCATTCACAGCGCATCTCTGCCTCATCAGACAGGGCAGAAGCCAAACAAGAACCGAAAACGATAGCCGCACGGGGGCGGAGCCAAGAGAGTCCGGGCCTAGCGGAATTCTGTGATCCTGTGTGGGGAGGTTGAGGGAATATGAAAGCCAGGTATCAATGGTTTCCGGTTCACAAAGACCATAGAGACAGTGATTTCTTTCAGCGCTTTTGGGGGAGATTCAAGCACGTTGGGCACTCAGCATGGATCACTCTGATGTCCTTGTGGCAGGAGCCGTTCGCAAGTGTGGAAGAGCAAGAAATGGGTGGCAAGAAGGTCAAGGGACTCTATCGCAAGCCCACACTGGATTTCCTCTGCCGGAAATTCGATCTCGGGGCCAAGAGGACCGCCGATATCCTGCTCTACTTGGCTGACTGCTCGCACATAATTCTCGACGCCGACAGCCGGGAAGTGCTGGAGAGGATTCAGAGAAGATCCCGAGAACTCGGGCAGTATCCCGAGAGAGGTAGCCGAGAACTTCAGGAGAAAATAGGCATATTCTGGCCTAAGTTGTTGGAATTTCGGAACAAGTGTTTTCCACAGAAAAGAGAGGAGGATACAACAGATAGATATAGAGAGAAGAAGAGACAAGGTGTGCCTCCTCACTTACAGGAATTTCTACCGGAACTCTCTCAGGAGAAGTGCCCGCAGTGCGGGGAGATCGGATTGGTGATCAAGAGGGCTCAACACGGGGAATTTGTGTCCTGTTCCAGGTGGCCGAAGTGTAATTACGCGCGATCAATTGATGCCGACAGTTCTAGGGGCCCTGGCTACGACTACCCGAAGCTGGACAATCCATCGCCGGAGCCTGAGTGGACGGAGGAGGAGAAACAGCGGGCGGATGAGGCGCAGAAAGACTTCAGGGAAACGGTAGGACAACTGGGACGCAGTAAGCCATGAGCCTCCATCAACAGCCAAGAATCTGCTCTCAGATCCCCTTGCCCGTTTTTGGCAATGAGAGGTCTTGGTCCTAAAAAGGGCCTTCCGTAATGCCTACTAAGAAGATCATCGGAGAAGTCAAATCGTTTGTGATTGAGGAGCTTGCACGATTCAGCAAGCCTCGGGAGATTGTCCAAACTCTTAAGAAGCGATATGGGATTCTCGTTCTTGAGGGTTCCATCTACGCGGCAAAGAAACGGAACAGGGAAGAGATTGCTCGGGCACGGAAACAGTATATGGCTGATCTCGACTCCATCCCCCTCCGGCACCGGAAAGTCAGGATCTTGAGACTAGCACAGTATCTGGAGGCAGCGGAGAAGGGCGTTCCTGTGGCGGTGAAAACGGTCAGAGGGATTGAATATCGGGTTCGTCCCGATTACCACCTGAGCTTGAAGATCCTTGAGCGGATAAGAGATGAAGTTCGTGATGCCGAGCAACGGTTCGACGAGCAGCCAGCGGTGGATATCAGAATCACGCTGGCAGACCTTCAGCAGCGTTATGCAGCGGTTCACACGAGGGTCGGGAAAGAAGCTCCGGTCTCGGTGAAAAAGTGAGTCGGTTCACCCTGTCTGACCAGCACAACCCACTGGCTCTCAGTCCGTTTCAAACGAGTCTTTACCCACATGAACGAATCTTGACCCTTTGGTCGCATTTGCCGATTCAGAAAATGAAAAATCTCGATTGACTTCCCTGTGTGGCTTTGTTATATTTGTGGCGATCTTACCACAAACAGAACTCTGACTGGAGACAGTGAGATGAGGAGAAAGAAACCACAACAAGAAAGCAAGCGGATGATTCACACCCGCCTGTCGGAAGAAACCCATAGACGCCTGCGCATCAGAGCTGCTGAACTGGACACTACCATGCAGGATTGGGTAGCGGAGCTCATCGCTAAAGAACTTGACCGGCAGCAGAGGAGGAAATGAATTGTGAGGTGGGTGAAGCCAACCTGTCAAAGCGTCCGTAGGAGCAGTAATCAGGAGGTAACGCGATGAAGAAGGTTCACTCTAGCAACGGAACCAGAGCAGTCATCTACGCCCGAGTGTCTTCCAAGGAGCAGGAGAGGGAAGGTTTTTCCATCCCGGCGCAGCTGAAGCTCCTGAGGGAATACGCAACGAGATACGGCTTCGAGATCACGAACGAATACACCGACGTGGAGACTGCCAAGAGAACCGGCAGAGCCAATTTCGGCAAGATGCTCGACTATCTCCGCCACAATGGAGCTCCCTGCCGGGCAATTCTGGTGGAGAAAACGGACCGCCTTTATCGGAATATCAAGGATTGGGTAACCCTTGATGAGATTGACGTGGAGATTCACTTCGTTAAAGAGAATTTCATCCTTTCAAAGAACTCGCGGTCAACAGAGAAATTCCTTCATGGGATTAAGGTCTTGATGGCGAAGAACTATATCGACAACCTCTCAGAAGAAGTCAAAAAGGGCCATATGGAAAAGGCTGAACAGGGCGAATGGCCGTCCATCGCACCAGTCGGTTACAGAAACGACAAGGAGACCCACAGGATCGAGATCGACCCAGAGAAAGGGCCTTTTATTAGGAAGCTATTCGAGTGGTACGCTACCGGCAACTACTCGCTGGAAAGGCTTGCCAGTATTGCCAGAGAGTCTGGCCTTTTCTCCCGAAACTCGAAGCCAGTGAACAAGGCAGGAATACACCGGATTCTGAATAACCCCATCTACTACGGAGAGTTTGTGTGGAAGGGCAAGAGGTATCCGGGGACACATCAGCCCTTAATCACCAAAGGGCTGTTTGACCAGGTTCAGGACGTTTTCCGGCGGGCTAATCATCCTCAAGAGACCAAGAGGAAGCTGCCGTTTGCCGGTCTCCTGAAATGCGGGAAGTGCGGCTGTGCACTCACTCCGGAGATCAAGAAAGGCAAATATGTCTACTACCACTGCACCCAGCATCGGGGCAAGTGTGACAATACGTATGTGAGAGAAGAGAAGCTCGCTGAACTGCTAGCCGACGTGGTCAAGCGCATCCGGATTGATGAGAAAACCGCAGAGGCAATAAGGACGGCATTACTGGAGAGCGAACAGGATAAGGTCCAGTTCCATACCGAGGCTGTCAAGTCTCTGCAGAAACGATACACCCACCTTCAGAGCTTACTGGACAGAGCCTATGAGGACAAGCTTGCGGGCAAGATCACGGAGGAGTTCTGGGAGAGAAAATCGAGGGAATGGAATGCGGAGCTACTCGACATAGAGCACCAGATCAAAGCCCACCGCAATGCCAACTTGAATTACTACGAAACGGGCGCCCAGATTCTCGAACTTGCTAACCGGGCTTATGACTTATACTTACAGCAGGACAGGCGCGAACAGCGGAGATTGCTCAATACGATACTATCGAACTGCGCTTTCTACCGCGGAACTCTTTGTCCCACATACAGAAAACCCTTTGACATACTCGCCAAAGGGGCTGAACTGCAATCAATACGGGGCCGACGAGACTCGAACTCGCGACCTCCGGCGTGACAGGCCGGCGTTCTAGCCAAACTGAACTACGACCCCGTGAATACTCTATTCTTAAACTTCCCTGTCTTTTATGGGCGATACTGGATT
>Ga0209979_1000536_pt1 | contig 50841 bp, 65 predicted proteins | sample AnhtaG_FD_183114 | JGI IMG/M metagenome (GOLD analysis project Ga0209979, IMG submission 183114) | Deep subsurface microbial communities from Anholt, Denmark to uncover new lineages of life (NeLLi) - Anholt_01485 metaG (SPAdes) (version 2) | ecosystem: Environmental > Aquatic > Marine > Oceanic... | reverse complement strand
AGGTTGAGCAGACTGGAGATGACCTGCAGGTTATTCTTTACCCTGTGGTGAATCTCCTTCAAAAGTACCTCTTTCTCTTTGAGCGATGCCTTGAGTTTCTCTTCTGCCTGCTTGCGCTGGGTAATGTCGTCCAAGATAACGGCAAAAGACTCATGCTCCTCATTCTTGATCGGCAAGATGTTCAGAGAAACTTGTTTACCATTTAGTATCACTGGCGAGTCCTCGGTAATTCTCTGTGGCGTATCACCGATCATGGCCGGCAGGTCTTTAATCCTGTCGCGATGATTCTCATGAAACAGTTCCGGGAAATTCGAAGCCAGGAGCTTTTCCTCAGGAATGCCGGTTAAAGAAACGGCGGCGGGATTGGCATAGACTATCTTTCCTTCAAGGGTGAACTCTAAGATCCCTTCAGACATATTGCTTAGTATGGCTTCGGAATGCCTTTTGGTTGATAGCAGTTCCTTTGTAATCTGCCGCTTGCAGATATCTTCAAATCCTATTATTTTTTCTGAAAAGACGCTTGAAGTATCTAGATCCGATTGATCCAGGGCAGAAAAAACGTGTCCCGCCATTTTATCAAATGGTCCCTTGGCAATGCAGGCATTAGCACCGAATTCAGCAAAATCCAGCTCTTCCTCCGCAGCAATGGCGGAAAGGATAATAACATAAGCATCCTTCAGCTTCGGCATCCTGCGAATAATCCGACACAGTTTATCTCCACTGATGTTAGGCATTACCAGATCGATAAATATGACGTCTGGAATGTATGTTTTCAAAACATCCAGAGCAGAAAGACCATCTTCTGCTGTTTTCACCTGATGTCCTTTCCTTTCAAGCCGATTGGTCATGAATCTCAATATGACCGGATGGTTATCCACCACCAATATCTTCTTCTTCATGTCATCACTTCCTTTCGGCTCAGACTATTTTTCTATAGCTGACCTACTTTAACTCTGTTTTTCCCTTCCTGCTTGGCCTGATACAGGAACTTGTCCGCCTGGTTGATCATGGCCTCCGGGGAGATTTTTTCGCAGGGTGTGGTGGGATCAAAACCGGTTACTCTAAAACTGGCTCTGATGTGAATCCCTTTTTCGTGCACTCTAATTACCTTTTCGGAAATAGCACTGCGAAGTCTTTCCGCCAGGCGCCGCTGGAACGTGTCTCGGGAAATATAATTAGGAATTCTTCACCCCCGTACCGGGCCACCCAATCCACTTTGTCCCGGATCGATTCCGTGATGCTCCGGACAAATTCTTTCAACACCCGATCCCCGGCCTGGTGCCCGTGTGTATCATTCACCTTTTTGAAATGATCGATATCGCATAAGACCAGGGAGAGTGGACGCCCGTATCTCCTTGCTCTCTTGATCTCCTGGGGAAGACGTTCAGCCAGGCAGCAGCGATTGTAGCTTCCGGTAAGTGGGTCGGTTATGGCCGAAATCCTGGTCTCTTCGTTGGCCGTCTTTAGGGATCTTTCCAAATCCAGAATACGTTTCGCGCTGTTGAGGCAGGCAATCAGTTCAGCATGTCCAACAGGCTTGGTCATGTAATGATCGGCACCAGCTTCCAGTCCAGTGATAATGTCGTGTTTAGAATCCTTGACCATCAAGAGGATAATGACCACCTATCCTGGGGAGGCATTCTTTCTAATGGCCCGGCACAGTTGCGGGCCGTCCATTTCCGGCATCGTCCAGTCGGGCAAGACGATTGGGAAAAATGTCTCCCTAAAAAGTTCCAGGGCCTTCCGTCCATTTTCCACAGACGCAATTTCATGTCCTGCCTTGAGAGCCATCCTTTCCAGCAGTTTTCGTGAGACAGGATTGTCTTCAGCTAACAATATGGGGAAATGGTGCCCCAATTCTTTCATTTCTTCCAGTCTTCCAGCACGTCCTTAAATGCTCTGCGATTTTGCCCAACTTCTCCTTGAGTCCTTGGGCGGACTCAACGATTCCCTCCAGCCGATCGTTACGGGCTTCCTCTTCAATTTTCTTGGCTGCCTCGTAAAGCTCCATCAGCCCAAGGTTACTAGAGGCGCCCTTGAGGGAATGGGCGGCATTGGCAGCCTTCTCTGCATCTCCCTCTTTAATGGCGGACTGAAGTTTCCCCAGGTCAGACATCCCTGTCTCAACAAAAAGCTCAATCAGTTCCAGATATTCCTCCTCTTCCAGGCCTAAATTCCCCGCCAGTTGGGTAAAATCGACTGTGTTTCCCGTATTCTTCTGTCTATTCAAACTTAAACCCCTTCTCGGTAAAAAGCCTCAGGCACGCATCCACCACAGCGGAATCGTAAAGTATGCCTCGGTTCTTGGAGATTTCCTCAATCACCTTATCCATACTAAGCGCTGCCCTATAAGGCCGGTGAGAGGATATGGATTCTACATCGTTAGCTACAGCAAGAATTCTTGCTTCCAGGAGAATGTCTTCACCGGACAGACCCTCAGGATATCCGGAGCCATCCATCTTTTCGTGATGCTGGAGCACGATTTGGGCAATCGGCCAGGGAGATTCAATATTCTTCAATATGTCAAAGGCGACCTTGGGGTGAATTCTATAATAGTCTAGTTCCTCGCCGGTTAACCGGTAGGGCTTGCTGAGAACTTCAAAGGGCACGATTATCAGGCCAATATCATGGATAGTTGCAGCCAGGCGTGCTCCATCAATCTGCGCTTGTGATAAGTCCATCTCTTTTGCGATGGCAGAGGCAAGCCGCGCAACCCGGTATTGATGACCCGATATAAACGGATTCCGCAACTCCACCATCCTTACCATGGCATCAATGATACCCTCCATGGTTCTTTGCAACTGGGCATAGCTCTCCTTTAACTTCCTTTCTGCCTTATGCCTGAAGAGGGCCATTTCAATATTGCTGTATAATTCCCTTTCCTGAAATGGCTTGACAATGTATGCAAAGGGCTGTGTTATCTTTGCCCGCTCCAAAATTTTTTTATCTGTGTAGGCAGTGAGATATAGAACCGGGATATCGAAACGGGAGCGTATCTGGTTGGCTGCCTCAATCCCATCTATCTCACCCTGCAGCACGATATCCATCAATACTAAATCGGGGTTGTCCTCTTGAGCCTTTCTGATCGCCTCCTCCCCTGATGACAACACTGCGGACACGGCATATCCCTTATCCTGCAACACCCTTCTTATATCACCGGCAATAATCCTTTCATCCTCAACAATCATGATTCGGGCCTTTGCCATAATCTCACCTCATTTCCTTGCACCTATTTCCTATTTCAATCATTCAAACTTGAACCCTTTCTCTGTAAAGACCTTCAAGCAGGCCTCCACTACCGTGGGATCATAAAGGATGCCCTGATTCTGTGTGATTTCCTCTAATGCCTTATCGATACCTAGAGCCGGTCGGTAAGGTCGGTGGGAGGCCATGGCCTCGACAACGTCAGCTACAGCCAAAATCCTTGCTTCCAGGAGAATGCCTTCACCGGACAGCCCCTGAGGATAGCCTGAACCGTCCATCCTTTCGTGATGCTGAAGCACGATTTCGGCAATCGGCCAGGGAAATTCAATATTCTCCAATATGTCATAGCCGATCCGAGGATGGGTTTTAATCATGCTGAATTCGATTTCGGTTATCTTGCCAGGCTTGCTGAGAATTTCAGCGGGTATAGCTATCTTGCCGAGATCATGAATGATGCCCGCCATGTAAATTCCTTCGGTTCGCTCCTCTGAGAGGCCTATCTGTTCTGCTATGGCACGGGCAAGATTGGCCACGCGTTGCTGATGACCGGCTGTGTAAGGATCCCTTAACTCAACTGTCAGTGATATAGTCTGAACTATTCCCTCAAGAGTTTTTCGCAATCTTCCCAAGGTTCGCTTCAGTACTTCCTGGTTCCGTTTTTGTTCGGTAATGTTTCTAATGATACCTTGGTATTCAAGAATGCTTCCTTCGTCGCTGCCCCGCCGTACACTCATACTGAGCAGGCAGTCTATCTCTCCCCCATTCTTCTTGCGTAACTTTAACTCGTAGTCTCTAACAAATCCCTTTTCCTCTATCTCCTTCTGACACCTGAGTATGTCGGCAGGATTAACGTATAGTTGCCGAGGGCTCAGCGCCATCATCTCTTCTCTGCTGTAGCCAAGGAGATCCAAGGCAGATTGGTTCACGTCAATGAACCTGCTTCCATGGCTGGTAATATAGATCGCATCTTTTGAGTCCTCGAAAAGGCTGCGGAATCTCTCCGCGCTCTCCCGCAGCGCCTCCTCTGTCTCACGCTTCTCAACGGCTCTTTGGATAATCACCAGCAATTGCTCCACATCGTAGGGCTTCTGAACGTAGCTGAAGGCGCCTAAATTAATCGCTTCGATCGCTGATTCTCGTGAGGCATATCCAGTGATCACAACACACTCCATGCCAGCAGAGTATTCCTTAATTCCCTTCATCAGCTTCAAGCCAGACATATCCTCAAGCCTGAGGTCGATCAGCACTACATAGGGCGGCTGTTTCTTGACTATGTCCAGGGCTTCCTTTCCCGTGGCAGCGGTTATAGGAGCATAACCCCTTGCCCTGAGAATGTCGGAAAGGCTCTTCCTGACATTGGGATCATCATCTACGATGAGGGTGCTCTTTGTGTCCGTGGCCCACCTCACTTTCCCTACCTAACAGGGCCTGCCCAGAACCCTGCCCAGTTCCTTGTGGTGAATCTCTGTTAAGACTTTAAGGAGTTCCTCTATCTCAAAGGGCTTGTAGAGGCAGGTGAAGGCATTGATCTTCAGGGAGGCCTTTATTGCCTGGGCCATTTCCACTCTGTATGCGGTCACAAGTATGACCGGCAGGTGAGGATACTGCCTCCTGATATCCTTGAGGATCTCCAAACCGCTTTTGCCATTTAGCTTCATATCCAGGATAACCACCTGTGCATCAGAGCTGAGTATCTCTATTAGATTAGAAGGGTCGGTAACCTCGATAACTCTAAAGCCTCTGTTCCGCAATATCTCTCCGAGGGTCTTGCAGAACTGGGGGTCATCATCTACGATGACAATAGATCGTTCCTTCCTCAGACAAGAGAGAAGACTGAATATGAGATTGATGTCGAGCGGCTTGGTCAAGGTAGCTATAGCGCCTTCTTCCAACCCCTCTTTCACTAATCTGTCGGTAGAGTAGGCGGTCATAAGCACAACCGGGAGATCGGGTTTCAGCCCCTTAATCGCCTTATAGAGTTCCACACCATTCATTTTTGGCATCTTTATATCGGTCACGACAAGGTCGAAGTAACCCTTGTTCACTATATCCAAGGCATCAGGGCCAGAATAGGCAGTCTCGGCCTCATAGCCCTTGACCATTAAGATGTCCATCAAAGTCTCGGCCATCCTGCGGTCATCATCAACAATCAGGATACGCAACTTCTCTTTCATGACTGCACCTCCTTTGTGGGTAAGATGACGGTGAAGGTACTGCCTTCTCCTTCCTTACTTTCTGCCTCAATGCTTCCTCCGTTTACTTCCACTAGATTCTTGGAGACGGCCAAACCAAGTCCAATGCCCCTTGCCTTAGTGGTAAAAAGCGGCTCAAAGACTTTCTTCATATCCTCCTTTGAGATGCCACAGCCAGTATCCGTTATGGAGAGAGAAACCTTGTCTTTTTCAGCTTGGACCCGGACGATCAGCTCGCCCCCTTCAGGCGTCTCGACTGAGCTCGACGAAATCATGGCCTGGTAGGCGTTAGTGACCAGATTGAAAAGTACCTGCCCTATCTCCTGGGAGTCTACAAACACGGGGGGCACATCGGAGGGTATCTTAGTGCTAATTTTCACATTCTTGGGCGGGGGTCGTTTCTCCAACACCTGAGCAATCAACTCCCCGACTTCTATCTCCTCTCTCTCAGCAGGCCTGGTGCGTGAGAAATCCAGGAGGTTTGATATTATCTTCTCTGAATTGCGAACCTCAGAGGAGATCATGTCAAGGTATTCTCTGATCGTCTCGTCCGCATCGGAGAGGGTCGTCTGAAGGTAATATATGGCGTTGGAGATCACCCCGAGGGTGTTGCGCAGCTCGTGGCCTACTTCGCCTGCCAGTTGCCCGAGAACGGCCAGCTTCTCCTTGCGAACTAGTTGCTCATGGGTGTCTTTGAGCTCTTCGGAGCGCTGCTCCACCTTCTCTTCAAGCTGCTCTGAATACTCCCTGAGCTTCTCCTCCGCCCGCTTGCGCTCGGCCAGTTCCACCTGAGCCTCTTTCAGCAATCTCCTATTCTCCGTTATTAGACGCTGTCTCCCAAGAGTCTTTTCGACGGTAGGTAATACCTCATCCATGTTTAAGGGTTTGGTGATGTAAGCTGATACCCCATCATTCAAAGCCCGTATGGCCGTCTCCAGGGAGGCATACGCGGTGATCATGATGACCTCCATATCAGGATGTATTTCCTTTAAGAGCGGTATCAGTTCTACCCCCTCCATATCAGGAAGCTTTATGTCAATGAGGGCAGCATTGAAGGCTGTCTGCTTCGCCTTATTAATAGCCTCACGACCCCTACTGGCTATGGCCACACTGTGACCACTTTCCTGAAATATGTCCGAAAGGGTCTCGCATATCCCCGGGTCATCATCTACAATTAAAAGCTTAGTCTCAACCATACTCTTATTTTATCTCTGGTTAGGCCTTTTCCAAGGTTCCTTCTCTCCTTCCTCTGCTTATCTCCTTCCTCTGCTTATCTCCCACAAGGGCTGCGACTTTATCCATGTCCAGGGGTTTCTGGAGGCAGGTGTAGGCATTGTTTCTCAATGCCTCCTTCACAAGATCCTCAACAGAGTGAGCGGTTATCATGATAACCTTTGTAGAGGGACTTATCCCTTTACCCTCCTTAAAGGTCTCAACCCCATTAATCCCGGGCATCTTAATATCCATCAAGGCAACATCATATGCCCTCTCTTTGATCATCTTAATCGCCTTGAAGCCATCCTCTGCCACAGCGACATCATAGCCCATATCGCCGAGGATGTCCGGCATGGTCTCTGTCATGCCCGGGTCATCGTCCACAATCAGTATGCTCACTCGCTTCTTCATCTTTCTCTCCAGCTTTGAAACAAAACTAAATAAATCCGACTCTGGCTAAATCCGAAACCCGAATATCGAAATTCGAAACAACTTCTAAAATCGACTTCCCCTGGCTTCCTTACGACAGATTTTAATTCTCATGGTGGAATCCTTCTTGCTTAATGCTTCATTGGGCTTTTACCCTGTTAAATAAGATTGAGCCTTCTTTTTAGGAACATCTTCCCGTGAAATGCCTTCAAGTACTTTTTCCTCTTTATTGCATCACTTTTATCAAGGCACGCCCCTGCTAAATATCGGCAAGCGCCATTTAACGGGGTAAACTTCATATCCGTTTATGTGAATGGCTTGCCCTGTGAAATGCCGTTTCTTTTCAATTTCATCAGGGCTTTCTATGCTTTGTAGATTCAACACGCCCATTATTGTGCTGCTCAAATCTTAGCTTCAGGTTCTCAGTAAAGCCTGTATAAAAATCCCCATCCTTCATGCTCTGCAATACGTATGCGTAATACATTCTAACCCCAACAAGCTATTTAACAGGGCAGGTAGTTCGCGTTTCGGATTTAGGGTTTCGAGCCGAGCGGTAGCTTGACTATGAACGTTGTGCCCTTGCCGAGCTTACTCTTAACCTCTATCCTCCCCTTATGTCCCTCAACGATGCCCTTCACTATCGAAAGCCCCAGGCCAATACCCTTAGCCTTGGTTGTAAAAAGGGGGTTGAATACCTTCTTAAGATTGTCCTCAGGGATGCCCTCTCCCGTGTCTTTGAACGTTATCTCTGCAAAATGGCCCTTAACCCCGGTCTTTATATCCAGCCTTCCACCCTCTGGCATTACCTGAAGAGCGTTAGATACGATGTTCAGGAATACCTGCCTGATTTGGTCAGGATCTAAAAGGACTCTTGGTAGTTTCCCATTTAGGTGGGTTTTAACAGAGATGTTTTCTGGCACTTTGATTTCACCTAACGTGTCCCTAATAATCGTGTTCATATCGCCTTCCTCAAGAGATGGTGGCTTTGCTTTAGAGAAGTCAAGGAGATCACTGATTATCTTGTTGGCCCTACCTACCTCTCTCTGAATGATGCTCACGTGCTTTGTTATCTTCCCATCTGCATCTTTTAATTTCGTATTCAGGTAGTACGTTGAATTGCTGATAACACCAAGAGGATTGCGGAGCTCATGGCCAACACTACTTGCAAGTTGTCCAATAGCGGCGAGCCTCTCCGTGCGTACCAGCCGCTCCTCCATCTGCTTGCGCTCGGTAATGTCTACAAATGCAGCCATCCTGCCCACGTCATTCCCCTCATTGTCAGTAACAACTGAGGAGGAGATCTCAACATTGAATACCGTGCCATCCTTACGGAGTGCGAGGAACTCTTCGGTTTCCCCTTTTGCTTTGTCAATAATCGCTGTCACATCTGAAAAGCTCTGTACCGTTTCGGAGGGAAATAGCTCGGCTGCACGTCTGCCAATTACTTGGCCTCTGTCTTCATATTCGAACATCTTGAGAAAAGCGGGGTTCGCATACCTGATCTTTCCTTTAAGGTCTCCTATGATGACCGCGTTGACTGATGAGTCTAATGCATCGTAGGCAACACTTAATTCTTCCTCAGCACGCTTGCGCTCGGTCTCTGACGACTCTAACTCAGCAATCCGTTGGCGCAGGCCAGCCAGCTCGTTTATGAGTTGCGTTTTGGTCTTTTGTTCATCTTCCATGTGTTCTACTACTGTTTTTGGAATTGAATTTCATTGACGGGTCCCCCTGGCTTGTAATGATTCCGCTATTTTGCGCATCTGCATAAGCCAAAGATTCTGTTCGAAATATATGTCCCCCCCTTTCAAAACAGAATAGTGAGAAAAGGCGGAAAAACCTGGTTTCTCATTAAGGATTAAGGCCTTAGGCCAGCGCTGGCCCGGGAACTTGACATTCAACTACAGCGAAATGCATGCCACTTAGAGAAGGACCATCCTTGTTTAGTAAGTATCTGAATTGCTAACTAATTTTACTTGTGAGCTTGTGGGGGGGTAGGGGTTTAAGGAATTGATGCTATGGGCCAAACTCCATATTGTGATGGAGCCATTTCCTTACCAGAGGGGAGGGGAGCTACAAAGGGCGCTCCAGAAGGAACCGATTCCCTCCGGTCTCGGCGACCATCTCTTGGATCAGGCGGGCCTCTCCCGGGTTATCCTCGATCAGCAAAACCCTTGTGATCTGGCATTGCTCATCTATCATTGTGGTTTCGGTATTCACCGTTTCTTTCTCCAGGAATGTCATATATCCTAGACTTCATATCTTTGACTTTTTGAAGTTCAGATTTTAGAATTTTAACTTTTTCCTATTTACTTAGAAATTGGCCTTGACATAATATGAACTTATGTGATAAACGGATCCATTCGAACAGGAGGTGATCCTTATGCTTAGAAGACTAGGCAAAAATTATCAAATTGCGTTACCAAGAGAGGTTGTGAAAAATCTTAATCTCCATGTCGGTGACTACCTCGATATAAAGGTGGAGGAAAATAAGATAATTATGGAACCCCAAATCGTAATCCCCAAGGACCAGGCCTACTTCTATACCGAAGAGTGGCAGAAGGAGGAAGCTCAAGCCCAAGAGGACATCCGGAAAGGCCGTGTTACTAAGACTGAAGATCTCGACGGTCTCTTTAGTAAGCTTGAGCGCTGATGCACATAGAAGCTACCCAGACCTTTATTAGGCTATATAAAAATTCACCCGAAGAAATCAAACAGAGGACGAAAAAAGCACTTAAGCTTCTTCAATCAAACCCTGCTCATCCTTCTTTGGGTCACAAGAAGATAGCTGGCCAAGAAGATATATTCGAAATCAGAATTTCAAAGAACTATCGTCTCACCTACCAGAAAGCAGGAGATACTGCCTATCTACGCAAGGTTGGCACCCACGACCTCCTGCGCCATCCGTAACAGGTTGCCGTGGCCTCGAGCCTCTCATTGGGGATCCCCGCTGTTGACAACAGCTCTCCCTCATTGACACCTTCTCTCAGATATAATAATTTGCTGGGTTATTTGCAGCTAGGCTTGCCGACTATGGATTTCGGATTGCCGAAGAAGGAAGGCAAAACACAATGGGCGCTCTGCAAGAGCCGGGGAGCAGCATTAGATAGCTTATCTTTCAGCCCTGGGTAGCTGCTGTCTACTATTTGAATGTCCTCTAAGAAAAGTAACTATGTCTTTCTCCGCTTGGCCCTCTTATAGATATTTTCTCTCGTTCCAATAATAGTTACGGTGATTAAGTCCTCTTCGGTATAGAAAATTATCCTATATTCTGGCTTTCTACCGAAACTGTGTGAGCGTTCTCCTTTAAGCGTGCCTACGAGCGGTTTAGTTTTTAAAAACGGATCTCTTGCTATCTGTGGCAGATGTTCAAAAACAATTTCTTCTTGAATAGACAGGGGTAATCGTTTCAGATCTCTTTTGGCAGCCGGGGAGAGCTCAAGTCTATGAGGGTCAGGCATAATTTCTCTGTAACTCCTCTAGAGAAATGAATCGCTCACCATGCCTCTTAGCTGCCAGAGCCTCTTTGGTTCTCTTATTAACATAATCGATGAAAGAGTGGTCCTCTCTTATCTTTAAGTATTCTATAAAGTTCAAGACTTCGTTCTTCTCTTTGTCTGGTAAGTCTTGGATATTTTTTAAAATGAGCTCATTGAGCTTAGCTATTACCATATTCCTCTCCTTTCTCAGTTTTGAAAAATATAGCATCTTACGGGCCAGAAAGCAAGAACCAGGAGACACAAAAGGAGGCTCTTGACTTTTCTCCTTCTTTTCTCAGAGGCATTATTAGACTCTAGATGTCTTCATAGCTCAAGATCTTAAGATTTATGTCAAGCTTTTGCGGTAAAATCGAATCTAGATTCTAAAGACACTTTGAAACTCTAAACCCCTGGCCCAGACCCGGTTCTATAAGCTTAATAGGCTAATCCCAGCACATAGCACTTTATAGACTTAGGAGGCTGATTCGAGTGCATAGCGCCAGGGCGGGCCACAATCATCATATCTCCTTGTCTTCCCTGCCAATCGCCCCCACAATCACCGTGCCCGAAGCCAGATGGAGCTTGATGCTGCGCCCATAGCTGCCGCCGATATCCTCAATTAGGGCGCGGGTTCAATGCCATGGTCCACAACGTTTATGCGCAGATGAATCAGCGGCTCGCTGATGCTATCCAGTACTGCGCTAATTTTGGTTGGGCGCTTGCGGAGGGTAGGGGTTTAAGGAATTGATGCTATGGAACAAACTCCATAGTGTGATGGGGCCGTTTCTTTGCCTGAGGGGAGCCGGAAAGAGCGCTCCGCTTGGTTTTAGCTTGTCCATAATGGGCCACTGACGGGTGACCATACGCATACCAACTAAGTGCTTCGATTCGCAAATGCAGTGACCTATTTTAACGAGTTAGCTTGGAGCAATTGTTCACTCGGCACTAAGTCCTGAGGGCTTCGACTGAGACGTGTCGATGAGCTCAGGTCGAGTCGCTCAGCCGAAGTCTAAATAAGTTCGTAATCGAACTTATGAATCGAAGGGCTAAGGAACTGATTCCTTATTATAATGGGTGAGAACCCGAGGGTCGAAGGTCTAAGAAAGAGACGCCATCGAAAGGCCAACCACAACTTTAGAATGATGAGAAGACAGGTAAGTAATAATAAGATGCCCACAAGGATATTGTGCTTATAGAACCAGTCATCAATTTTTACTGTTTTGTCCACTGGCCCAAACAGCCTTTCCGTGGAAACCGAAATACTCAAAAAGCAGCTGCCGGCCGTCCATGTATGGGAGCTTGATATCCATGAGTATCAGGCCCGGCTTTTCCGCACTACGGGACACCCCTCGATGGGTTCTGGCGTACCGTGCATAAGTTCCCAACAGGTGCGGCTTAAGATCTCGGTGAACGGCCTTTAAAGGAAATCCGCCATGGCAGTGTTGCATCTGAGGATCCTGCCCTCCGAGTCTGTCAGGAAAATAACGTCGCTAATGGCATCAAACGTAGTCCGCCATTGTCGGGCAGGGGTCCGCAGCACCTCTTGCATCTTCTTGCGCTCAGTGAGCTCTTTACTCAGCGCTTTGTTTGATGCCTCTAATTCTTTTGTTCTCTCATCAACTTTTGTTTCAAGAGAAGCCTTCGTTCTTTCTAATGCTTCATTAGTTCGCTCCAGCTCTCCGTACAAGTCCTTAAGTGCAGCATCTGTCTTTTCGATAACCCAATCTTTATCTTTCAATGCTTTCTGCATCCTACTGATCTCCTCAGCGACAGTTTCAGTCGCGGAATCCATGCGAGATTTCTTCTTGGCCATAGCAACTTCTCAGCATTGACGATTGATGGCTTTTCTCAGCACCCTGTTAAGAAGATTCCTTCATTACTCAAAATACGCCTCAAATAAACATTCCATCTCATCTAAAGAATCTCTATTTATTGAAGTGGATATATGCTTGGCAAACATATCGAGTTTGACCAGGGCATTAAGTGTTGCATCTTTAATCTTGATATGGGCTAGTCGTTGGAAAAAGCTCTTGTTAACGATTTGAATATCATCATACATTGTAGCAAGGTTTTTCAATTCCCAGTCGGGCTGACTGCCTCTTCTAAATAAGAAGTATTGCGCCAGTAAATACATCGATAGCACCCGATACCGGGTTTCTCTCAATGTAGCAAAAGGCAAGTGAGAGTGAACCATTGGCTTCAATTTGTCCATAATGGGACAGCCGCTGGTAACCATGTATATCCCAATTAAAGAGCTTATTCCTTGCTGTAATGTGGTGTGCTTTAGGTAACTTCTTTCCTCACTCTGAATTACGAGGTCAACTTCTTTGTAAGATATCATGTCCCGAAAGAGATCTACCAAGCCAACAAGATTTATTGCTATCGGGCAAAATGAATGTTGCTCCTCGTCTAAAGGACAATTTGGGCATTTAAAAAATGTTAATTCTGTCCACTTTGGATACGATGGCTTCTTTCTCTGTATCAAGTTGAGGGTTTTCTTATCCAGTTTGACATTAATTTTTTTTTCGAAACCCCCGTCGAACCTAAACCGATATTGAAAGCTGAGAGCCTTATTCTCATCGTCGCTATTGTAACTCATAGCTGCCACCTTGCAGATCTTAGAGGCTACGCCAACCACAACCTTAGGTTGATGAAAAGGCAGGCAAGTAATAGCAATATGCCCGCCAGGATATTGTGCCTATAAAACCAACCATCAATATTTTCTATTTTGTCAAGCGGCCTGAACAGCCTTTCTGTGGAAAGCCAGAAACTCAGCTTGTCATTTATTTTTCTGATGGTTTCCGCTCCCATTATCAGGCCCACACCAACGAAGATACCTGTAAGTCCAAAGATTACCGAAAAGGCCTTTGAAGCATGTGCAGGCCAAAATCGAAAATCCGCAATCACCCTGCCTTCTGGTATAGTTTCGCCTTCTTGTGTATGCAGCGAAAAAGTCTTCCTGTCTCTCCCACCGGTATTTCTGACTTGCCGAGCAGGAGAAATCCTCCTTGTTCCAACGCTGAATAAAATCCCTTTATCATTTGTGCCTGCGGCATGGGATTTAGGTAGATCAGCACGTTGCGGCAGACCACCAGATCAAGTCCGGAATAGGGTGGGTCGCTGACCAGGTTGTGTTCCTCAAAGATCACCAAGTGTTTAAGGGCCGGCTTGACGCGGAAGCCACCGCCCTCGGCGCAAAAGTGCCTCTTCAGCAATGCCGGCCTGATACCTTCCACCTCCTTCGGGGTAAAAAGCCCTTCCCGAGCCCGCTGGAGTGCTTTGGTGTCAATGTCAGTAGCCAGAATAGAGACCTCCCGTAGGCCGCTTTCCCAATCCAAACATTCCATGAGGAGTATGGCGATGGAGTAAGGCTCCTCACCGGTAGCGCAGCCGGCACTCCAGATACGGATGTTCGTTTCTCCTTTCGTTATCAGCGCGGGCAGGACAACCTCCTCAAGTGCCTTGAACGCTACCACGTCACGGAAGAAACTGGTCACATTAATGGTGAGGTCCATAAAGAGCCTATCGTACTCGGTTTGGTCACTGTCCAGGACGCGAGCATAGTCAATATAGGTCTGGACACCTCGGGCGCGCAGTCGACGGCCAAGACGGCGGGTCAGGGTGCTCTCCTTATATCCGCGAAAATCAAAGCCCCGTTCGCGGTAGACCTTCTCCATGAGACAGTTCAGGGCCTTGCGCCCCTCGGTAATAGGACCTGTACTGCGGTTGTCATCGGTAAGGACATATTGCGCTGTTTTTGACATTTTCTCGGCTTTCTTCTCCCTGATTGTATTGTTTGCCTCCTTCCCCTACACTCAGCCATCTCTTCAGGGTATCCTTTTCAAATCTCCATCTGCTTAAGATCTTTTTCCTGCGAAAAGAGGTCGCACCTATTTATTTTTCTCTACCGTGTAGGAAAAGAGGTCTAATCACTCACCATGAGATGCGAACTTTGAACTCCAAACTCCTTGGTGGCTTTCCTGGAAAACATCAAGATATCCACTCGTCTTGTCCACCGCTTGTTCATCCTGTCCTCAAAGACAAAAGAGCCGTGCCCTTGAATTACCACAGTATCTCCAAACTTAAAGCCAAGTTCCTTCTCGAGGTCCCTGGACAGGGCAACGATCCCGGGTCTGACCCGTTTGTTTGAGGCCGTGATTTCGGGAGTGCTGTCTGTCTGGGACGCCACTGGATTGTAGGCAGTGACGACGACAGGGACGAGCCTCAGCGCCCTCATACGATGTCTTGCTCGCTCCAGGGCCTCGTTGACTCTCTTATCCAGTATATCAACGCCCCGCTGCAATTCAGCAATGATCCGGCTATTCTCAGAGATTCCTGCCGTGCCTACAAACTCCACTTGGCTCTGGCAGTCCATAGGTATTTTCTCCCTGTTTGGCACGGCCATGGGCAGCCAGCAGGGTATCAAGGCCGCACCTGCCACCGCGATAGCTAGCATTGCCTTTTGTGTCCTGTTCATGCTTCATCCTCCTTTATTACTTCCGTCACCAAGGAAAAAGTAAACTCCTTCCTCTGCCATGCGCTTTGCATTCGATTTGGCGTTGCCAAAAAGGATTTCGTTTATCTTGCTTAAGTCACCTAACCCCCGGACTTCATGAGGAAACAGGGGCACCCTTGTGACACTACGGCCGGAGAACCTTGAGTGAATCTTCTTGATATATCCCTGCTGCTCCACCCTTCTGGATGAGCAGAAATCACACTCTGTTTGCGGAACGACCATATTGATCACGATATGGTTACAAGGGATGTTGGCATTGTTCAGGGCGCCTGCAAGTCGTTCCAGCTCAACGAAACCCATGGCCTCGGGGATAGTAACCGCGATGAAGGCCGTTCTTTTAGGGTGTACCAGGGCCTCTTGAATCCTCCTGACATTCCTGGACATAGCTAGCGCCTTTTCAGCGGCCTTGGTCAGCCTGACCACTCCCTTATATTTCAGCAATAACCTGAAAAATGCCTTCAGCCATTCCCTTACCATCTCAGGAAGCTCCAAGAAGCGGAGAAGGTGGCCGGTGGGCGAGGTATCCAGGACAAAGATGTCAAATTTCCCTTCTTCCCTCAGGGCCATGATCTCGTCCAGGGCCATAATCTCATCCAGACCCGGAGGCGCAAGGGTAAGCAGTTCTGTCATGACCTCTCGGTCGAATTTTATATCGACACCTCTGCCCAAAAATCTGTCGAATAATTCTTCTATGTCTTTTCTGTAATCCTGCTTGAAATCCTCAAACAACTTATCTGCATCTATCTCCAGGGCGAAGAGATTTTCGATTTTGGATTTATTACTGCCTGCTGCCCACTGTATTGGTGTGATCTTATCCCCGATGTCCACCTTAAAGGAATCGGACAGGGAATGGGCTGGATCTGTTGAGAAGACAAGGACTTTTTTTCCCGGGTTGCGCTGGGCCAGGTGAAGGCCGGCAGCAGAGGCAAGGGAGGTCTTGCCCACTCCGCCCTTGCCGCCAAAGAGGAGAAATTCCAGGTCGGGATTTAGGGTCAAATACTGCTGGGACTCTTCATCCACCTGAATCGTTTTCGGGAGTCTATAAGGTTTGGATCTTCCCCAGAGATAATCCGCAAGCCCTTTCAATTGTTCGACCCCCCGAATCTCCCTGGGAAACAACGGGACTTTGATCAATCTATATTGAGAAAAGTTATTTTCGATTTCGATTAGGGGCTTTCTCTGATCCTCCTTTTTGGATGCACAAAATGGGCATCCATCAGTATCCCCGCCCGCCTCGCCTGAGGCCTCGCGATGGCGGGCAGGTACCACCCGGTTGACAATAATATCTCTCACCGGAATATTGATCTTCTCCAGAGCGCTGATGAGCCTGTTTGTCTCGTAGATACTCATGGGTTCGGGAATCGTTACCGGCACAAAACGAGTTGTTTCTCGGTTGGCGAGCAAATGCTTGACCCTGTCGATGTCTGAGGAGAGGCCTTCGATGAAGATATCACACTCATCTTTCACGTACTTTTTTCCGCTAAAATGGACGGCCATGTAACGATGCTTGTGCTGCATCAGGTCCATGACCTTAATCCATCTCTGCATATGCTCGGGTAGGGTAAGCATCCGGACAGTGTGCCCCGTAGGGGCGGTATCCAATATCAGGATGTCATAGGTTCCTTCCTTTAAAAGGTTGGCCATCTCGATGATGGCCATGACCTCATCCATGCCCGGAAGCGAAAGGTCAAAAAACTCGGCGATGTCCTGCTGGTCGAAATAGGTTCCCCTATCCGCCAGCTTCTTGATCACGGCCTCATTCTTGTGTTTGAATTCGTCCGCCAGCCTGGTCGCATCCAACTCGCGGGCGTAAAGATTTTCAATTTTCGATTTATTACCCCCCTCTGATCCATCCGTAGCGGAGCCACTGAAAGGAATGGGTGTCAGGCGATCCCCTATTTCAATCCCAAAGCTGTCGGAGAGGGAGTGGGCCGGGTCGGTCGATATCACCAAGACCTTCTTGTCATTTTGAAAAGATCGGGCCAGTTGAACGGCAGCGGCGGCAGCCATGGTGGTCTTACCCACCCCACCCTTTCCACCAAAAAGGATCAACCGCAGGTGTTGATTTTGAAGATATTCGGGTATGTTAGTCATTTGTGATTTGCCTGCCCCGTGAAATTCCCCCAATCCATTGGGGGATTATTTCACTGGGGTCACTGGTCATTAGTCATTGGGAAAGGTCCAAGGTCTTATGTTGTTTGGACTTTGGACAGTCTTATTTCCAGCAGATTGTTTTTTAGATGCATCTGGTGGTTATCAGGGTTCACCTCAGCTGGGAGATGGATGATTTCCTTCCAGGTGGAACCGGTCTCTTTGGATCTGACGATAAGCTGGTCTCCTTCGACCTCCAGGCTCAAGTCGGATGACTCCATTCCTCTCACTTCCATAATTACCTGTATGTGGGAGTCTTCATCGAATATATTGAGTAGTCGGTCTTCACAGTATGGCCATTTCTCCTTATGCCCCATCAGCCACCAGCTAAATAAGACCTTTTCTCCGGTGTCCGCGTCTACCTTTGACCTTTCAAAGGAGAGAATGGGGCAGTCAAGCACCTTTTCTGCGATGGGATTGATCGTCTCCCTGATGTTCAGAAGGACATGCATATGGCTTGGGGCATCGACGAGTTTGGCCAACTGGTCGATCCTGGCGTGGCGGTTCTCCCACAGGTACCACAAGATGTCCCGGCCATCCGAATCTAATTCAGCAGCAATCCTTTCAATAGTCTCGAGATCTACCTTTAAGAGGGAGGCTTGATACATTCGTTTCTTCCAGGTTTCCAGATCGTTTGCGACAAACCAAATCCTGCCTTCCTTCAGTTCCTCTTTGGCTTTATAAACTATACATAAGGATTCCCTTTTTCTGAGAACATAGTGAAGCCTTTCTACTGCTAAACTACTAATATCGCGGATAGGGATCTGAAATCGAATTGTTGGCCTCTGGTACATAATAAGTCTCTGGTTTGTCAGAAAACACCGGGCTACCTTCCATCCAGAGCGAAAATTGTGCTTATATGCCCCCTGGCTTTTCAAAACTATCTGCTCGCCTGCTTGAAGCTCGGGGATGTTAGTTTTTTGAGAAGTCATCCGCATGACACTTGAATAGTCATTGGTCACTGGTCATTTGTCATTGGACATATTAGATTTTCTCAATTAGCCTCCTCAGCTGTTCGGTCGTGTTTTTGATGAAGACGCTTTCACCCTCTGCCAGTGCCTCTTTCGCAGTCAATATGGCCCCCTCAATCTGACGCCAATAAGAGGCTGGTATTTTCTCCCGTTTCTCCTCTATCGCTAATTCTGCTGCGCGGATCATGCTGTCTGCGCGGATGTTGATCTCCACCTCCTCGTGTCTCTTCATATCTTCTTCGGCATGCGCTTCAGCTTCCCTGACCGCCTGTTCTACCTGCTCATCAGACAGAAGGTATGAGGCATCAATCTTTATCCCGGTCTGTTCTTCAGTATGGAGATCCTGGGCGGAGACCTTCACGATCCCGTTGACATCGATCTCAAAGGTCACCTCCACCTGGGCTTTTCCCCTGGGCAGGGGTGGAATGTCTGTCAACTGGAATCGGCCCAGGCTGATATTATTTGCCGCCATCTCCCGCTCACCCTGGAGGACATGGATGTCCATCACCGTTTGATTATCTTCCGCGTTGATAAATATCTGGCCTGCAGAGGTGGGGATGGTCGAATTGCGAGGGATGATCCTGGTAAAAATGCCGCCCTGGGTTTCAATCCCTAATGAAAGGGGGGTCACATCTACTAATATGACATCGTCAATCTCTCCCATTAAGACACCTGCCTGGATAGCCGCCCCAATGGCCACCACCTCATCGGGGTTGATCTTAGTGTAAGGCTTCTTGTGAAAGGTTTTTTCCACCAGATGTCTCACGGACGGCATCCGTGTGGAGCCACCTACCAGCACCACTCGATCGATCTCCTCCGGAGAGAGCCTAGCATCGGAGAGTGCCTGCCGGGTAGGGCCGAGAAGCCTTTCCCTCAAGTCTGCGGTTATGGCCTCAAATGTTTTCCGATCAATAGAGGCCTCGAGATTTTTGACTTTCCCCTTACCGGCTCGGATAAAAGGCAGGGAAATACGCGTGCTGGGTTTATAGGAGAGCTCCCTTTTGGCCTTTTCGCTTGCTTCCCTCAGGCGCTGGAGTGAAATTCTGTCCGATCTTATATCAAACCCGTGTTCATTCAAAAATCTCTCAGCCAGATAGTCAACCAGCCTTTCGTCCCAGTCATCACCTCCAAGTTCAATATTGCCGTTGGTCGCCTTTACCTGGAAGACACCATCTCCCAGCTCCAGGATGGACACATCAAATGTTCCTCCGCCCAGATCCCACACAAGAATGGTGTGAATGTCTTCACGATCCAGTCCGTAGGCAAGGGAGGCGGCTGTGGGCTCGTTGATTATCCTCATCACATCAAAGCCAGCTATCAAACCGGCCTCTTTGGTCGCCTGCCGCCGACTATCATTGAAATAGGCTGGAACTGTAATGACAGCCTTTTGCACCTCCTCTCCCAGGTAGTTCTCCACGTCTGATTTTATCTTGCGCAAAATAAATGCCGATATCTCCTGGGGGGAATAGGTTCTTCCGTTGAGGGAGACTCTATAGTCAGTGCCCATAAGCCTCTTAATGGATATAACCGTCCTTTCCGGATTGGCTGCGGCCTGCCTTCTGGCCACCGCACCTACCAGTTTATGCCCCTGGGCCGTTTCGGCAACGACAGAAGGGGTCAGGTTCTCGCCTTCGGCGTTTTTAATGACTTTGGCTCGGCCATTTTCTATTATGGCTGCCACCGAGTAGGTGGTTCCGAGATCTATGCCTATTGGTGTGCTCATTTTTCACCTACTACCCACTAACCACTGCCTTTTCCATTTTCGGACTCACCCACCCACATCTGGGGCACCCTTGCTCCAGCAACTCCTTTATGGAAGCTGTTCTTCCGCACTGAGGGCAGGTCTCAGTTTCTTCGTCTATAGGGGATACCCCCCGCCCGGTTATGATACTCTTGAGTATCTGGTCCCATTCTTCCAGGGCATCACCCGAAAAGGAGGCCAGTCTTCTCGTGCCATTAACCGCATAGATAACATCCAGGACCTTCTTTTTCTTTAAGCCAGGACTCAGGTCTCTTGTTTCCCTTGCGAAAGTAAGTAGATCGCCAGTGGGAATTTCAAGGGGCAGCCTTTGTTCAAAGTCATACCACCAACATAGCCTTTTATCGGTAAGGTACAGGTAGCCGGGGCTCCAGGCGCTGTCTGTGATGCCCTCTGAGTCCATCAGATACCACATCTTTCCACTACAGATGACCCGCTCCCCCTCGGCCAAGAACTCAGCCGCCCTTTCTTCAAAAGCGGGAAGCGCCGGATCTTGTTCCAGGGCAAGCCCCAGCTCTTTCATCCTTTTCTCTATAGCCTCTTTCAATTGATTTACATCTAAAGCGCTCAGCCTCGCTACCTTATTACCTTCCAGAAGGAGACATAGCTCTTCCCTTTCTTTTTCCGTAAAATGTTTCGCCTTCCTGATCACCAGAACCTTTATCTTCTCCAGAGGGGTCTCGAATAAAACCTCCCCAAAATCCCCATGATAGAGGAGCAACCTATCGGTGGTGAGATAAAAGTGGCCATATCTCCAAGCGGTGTATATCCCCTTGCTTGAGTAGTATGACCCTAACATCCGGAGGATGATCTCTTCTCCCTGGATCAGGGAGCTTTCTTTCTTGCTTCTGTAATTCCGTTCCCAGGCCCGGATACGCTCGTCCCACGCCTGCATAATCCCATATTTCAGCATGGTTTCCATACCGGCCAGAGCTGCCCTCAGGTTAACGCCGATCAAAGGAATGCCTGCAACCGAGACGATAAGATCGGCATGGATCACCAGGCCCTTGTCCAGGACCCGATCAAGAAGATCTACCAACGTTGCGTTCGTGTTCCGTTGAGGTTCCATGAGTTAGTCATTTGTCATTGGTCATTTGTCCAGTGACTAATGACCAATGACTGTTTTCATACGAAACTATACGGTGGCCACGGGCCGGTAAAGCGAACGGAGAAGCCTTCCAGGGCATCGATCTTTTCCAGCTCATATCCCAATCTTTTACTCCCGCCCTTAGGAAGCAAGCAGGATAGGTTCATGAGCATCAGTTTGTTTTCGTCCTCTGCCTTTTTAGTTTTATCTACACGGAGATCATCCACATATTGTTTGATTCTCTCATAGAACTCCTTAAAGTACCGGTCTGCCTGCTTTTCCATCTCCTTTTTTAAGAGGTTCTCCAATTTCTGCCTGTACATATAGGCCAGGCCTCTTGGTTTGGACTTTACTTCTTCCTCTAACTTCTTGATTTCGAGGCTTTCTTCAGTAATCTTCTGAGCCATGACTCTGGAATCCCAGAAGACCTGCACTCCGTATTCTGCCCTACCTCTGACCTTATCCATCTTCGCTTTCAGATTTCCGTAATCCTCCTTTAACCATCGCCTCATATTCTCTTCTGGGTCAGAAACCTTATTGCATCGAATGATGGTGTCAAAGCCCATAGGAAGCACGATACCGAATCTTTCCCAGGCCGCATCAACTACCTTTTGATGGGTCACTATCCAGCCTTTCACAATTTCTTGATCTTGTGATTGGTATGGCTCAGGAGGGCAGCTATGGACTAACGCACAGAGATCATTGTAAGGGATGGTGTAGACCTCGTTGCCTTCTATCCCGATTCTGCCAAGATTTACCGGCTCGCTGCCTTTGACAATACAGTAGACATACCTTCCACTGCTGTTGCTTGCTGAATCGGGGTCCGAAGTGCGGGGGTCAGGAGGGGAACCATTGTCAGGCAGTGGACGTGTGGTCATGATCGCTCTCCCCACCTTTCAGGGTTGATCATTTTGTCTAATAGCTCATCCACAATAGAATCAAGGCCGTCTCTTACCGACTTGACCGACTCGCTGATTCCTTGCTCCTTTTTCATCTCCTCGATCGCTGTGTCGAGATCCATCAGGGCCTGTCCTAACCTGTCAATCTCTTCTTCTGTGAGGCTTTCCCCTTCAAACCTTTTCAATGCCTGAAGTCTGAGGGCATCCCGGATGATCTCTACCAGGGCGACGACTAACCCCAGGACCCCGTGTTTGAGATTTTTCTCGTCGATGTCTATGGGCATCCTGACATTTCCGATTTTGGACCCGCCTGCCTCGCGCCCGCCCGTCTCGCCTGAGTCCCACAGAGCGGGACGATGGCGGACAGGTTGCGAAGCATTGCGGGCAGGTTTTGGATTTTCGATTGCGGATTTACAGAATCATCATTTGCAGATTTGACTGCCCAATCTACCCTTCTCCTGGTTTCCATCCACAGATATAGCATCCCTTTTCCTGCAATTGCCCCGTTATTGCCTTCGCCCCACAATTGGGACAATTTGTTCGATAAGGATTCTGGCTTGCTCCCTTATCTAAATTGCTACCCTTTCCTCGCTGATTTACAGATTGAGCTTTCTCCTGCTTCAACTCCTCTTCTGTTCCTTGCCAACCACATATGTAGCAACCCTTATTTATCAACTCCTTTTTAACAACTTGCCTCCCGCAAGCAGGGCATGACACCCAGTAGGGACTTGTCCTTTTTCTTTCCGTCTCCTTTCTTACTTCGTCTATAATGGGCTGAAAAATAGTGCCAAAAACCATATTCTTTATTAGTCATTAGTCATTAGTCATTAGTCATTGGTCACTGATCACTGCTAACTTCCTGTGCGATTGCCTTTGCCTTGGCACTGACCCACCCGCACCAGGGGCAACCAGCGGTTGTAAGCTCCTCGACCGGGACCCTCTTTTCACATTGAGGACAGTTTTCTTTGGCTATAAGGGCCTCTTTCCATGCTGCGGTCTCATAATTGGTCCCTGAAGGAAATTCCAAACCGTATTTGGCTGCCGTCTCAAAGGATGCCAGGGCCGCCCTGATCTTGATGCCCAGCAATTCAACACCTGCCACAGAGACGGCGATATCTGCGTTGATCACCAATCCCTTGTCCAGTATCCTGTCTATGACATCGGCTAAACCGCCACTATCGCCATCTCGAGATGGTTCTATAGCCATGCTTGTCCTCCATTTAATACCTTAAATCTCCAGTATCTCAGCACTCGATTGGGTCAGTTGTTCGTTGTCAGTTGTCCGTTGCAAGGAGTCGTAGTTCATCTGACTCAAGGTAACCTCTAAGATCCCGGTGTTACATAATTTCCCGATTATATTCTGAGAAGCGCGAGGCAATCTGACATTTTTGTAATAGCTTCGGTTCTCCCGGGTTGCGGATATGATCAAGATATCTCCGTTTAAATCAAGCCTTATATCCTCTTCGCCAACGCCAGGTAACTCTGCAATGACACGCATCTTCTTCCCGTCCTCAAATATGTCCACGCGAATATCTCTCTCGTCCTTGTCTATTAGCCTCTGCCCTATCATTGCAGGCCTTATACCTTGGCGGGTAACCGAATGGAGGGGTTCCATCATAAATCACCTACTTTCCGGTAATTTTTGTTGCTTTGCACAAACTCTATCCCTTGGGGCGTAATCTCGTACCTTCTCGGGGCAATGGCTGTTACAAACCCGTTTTCCACCAGAGATCGGACCATCATGTCCACATAGGCCGGAGACATGCCCGTTAAATTGCTGACATTGAGAGGTCTCTTTTGTCGCTTGGCCTTGTAATAAACCTCCAGGACCTCTATCTCGCTTGCAGTAGGGCTTCTCTTTTGCTTTGTTGGCGGCACCAGAATCCTATCTTTCTGCTCCGCTTCACATCTTACTTGGCGATGAAAGTCGGGTTTGGGGCGAACAGTCTCGTTTCGGGGGATCTTTTTTGTGACCACTCCTTTGCCCCGGCATTTAAGACACGGGAGCTTGTTGTTGGGCTCGACCCCTGTTCCCCGGCATCGTATACAACCCTCTATCGGTTCTGTAACGCTCACAAACCCCTTGCCGCGACAGACGGTACAGGTTATATTGCTTCGAGGCTTCTCTTCGCCTCTTCCCTTACAATAAGCGCACATGACCGCAGGCGGGTCTACAGAGACGTCCCCTGACCCCCTGCATACGGAGCATACGGTCCCCTTTGGCTTTCCTCCGCTTCCCTTGCAGAAACCGCATGGATAGGTTGTTTCCATAAGCAACTTTCCAACTCTTATCCCCCTTTCCCCTTCAGAAAAGCATTTCCCTGAACCATCGACTTTTGCTGTTGTCCAGACCAATTCGTCCTGACCAGGCTTGTGGAAGGCCGGAGCGGCCTTATGACCATCTATCCGAGCATTCGACAGGAGGTCCCAACCGAGCCGTTCCTGAGATAGCCTCTTAAACCGAACTCGTTGATTACTCTCTTGTTCCTCCGCCCTGGATGTTTTATCCAGGGCCCTTTTGCCTTTGAAGGTGATCCTGAAAAGGCCGGACCTTTTTAAATCCAGATAATCCTTTCGAGCCAGGTTCATACAAAGAAGCCTCGCGTAATTAGTATCTATACCTAACTGGCAGCTCACCTTATGGCTGGTGGTCTCTCCGCCTGCCTCGTGGATCATTTCTAAAGCCTTCTTTTCACTTCCGCTGACCATTGTTGCCCCCGCCCCAAAGCGATCTTTCCATCCTCGTCTACCTGTCCAGAACTTCGTAGTAGAGTCATTTGGATGACCCTTCTGTTTCTTCGAGGTTTTGCTCTAATTTCTCCATCTCCTGGCTCATCTCTCGCCTCAGCCGCTTTTCTTCGGATCTTTTCTCCATATCCTGATCTTCGGCAGCCTGTTGTTCAAGTGTCTGGGCTATCCACGCCACTGCCTTGGCAGGCATGAGGGGCAATGTTACCGGTTGAGTGAGCAGCCAGATCAAGAACTCGAAGAAACCCTTCTCCACCGGGGCAATGGCCGTCCTGCGCAACAGGAGTTCACTTCTTGCCCAGGCCGGCCTTACCCCTAACCTGTAACTCAACGTTTGTGGAGGGATTGCACTTACCATAGGTATATACGGGCTAACAGGCGGCGCGTACTTGCGTATTAGGTATCATCTATACGTCTCTTAGCCCAGCTCTGGGTTCACTACCGGACGTTTTTTCACGGTTAGGATTGACTGTTGTTGTCGGTCCTCACCGCCCATCATCAGGCCATCCGCACCTCGAATCGCATCCCGCACACGGACCAATGGATTTGCTATCCTTCTATTCCTCGCTCTCTTCTGTATCGATGCGCTTGCGCATTTTGGTGCGCTTGAATTCTAGTATATTTCCCTCTGCATCAAGCTGGGTCTGGTAGTTGGCCAGAATATCCATACCATCCGGAATTGAGTGTTTTTCAACGGCCTCCAGAGCCACCTGCCATTGACCATTTTCTTTGGTCGCCCCCAGGGTCGAGGAAATCTCCAAACCGGTGAGTTCATGTAATTCAGACCGGGCCTTCTGGATCACTTCTGCCATACCTAAAGTCATTTCTATTCACCTCCCTTCTGGTTTGCGGAATCCAGTTCCGTAACTCGTTTCCCACAATTGGGACAACATCTATATCCAAGGATATGGCGCCAGGTCTGCCCACAGTCGGGGCATTCAATGGTCAGTCTCTGCCCACATTCAGGACAACTGCTCATTGCGCCAGAGGTTATCTCTCCACACCTGGAACACCGAAATGCTCCTCTTCCCTTTTGTTGCTGTGGCATCTTTATGCCTCCTCCTTCATTTCCCTGATGGCATCTAACTGTTCCATCAACCTGGCTTCTTCTTTTTCATACGTCTCCTCACTTATCTCTTCCATCTCGTATCGCATCTGAAGCTGAAGGAGTTCTTCATGAATCTTGGACTCATCGGTCATCTCCTGATAGGCGGACTCCCTGAGCTTATTCCCAAGCCACATGGTGAGCTTAATGGGAGAGAGCAAAATGTCATCGATTATGAAGACCATGTCACTACAATCTCCACGAAATTACATGGAGGCACTGGCCCCACATATTTGAATCTCATCTTACCATTATAGGTTGCTGTCAGTTTATCCACTGCCTCGTCAAAGTCCTTCTCCTGATCTTTTTTGACCAGAAAGGCGATGTTGGTGACCATCTGGTCTCCAAAGACGTTGTTTACCTTATGGTCCACCCATAGGCCTTTAAGGCCTTTGAGAATCGTCTTTTCTTCCCGCACCTTCTTGGTATCCAGGGCCTTTTTTGCCATCTCACCCAATCGGACCTGTTCTTGTTGCGCCCTGGCCCCCTTAGAGATGAGGCGATCTCTCAAGATCCTGATATCTCTATTTTCATCAAGGATTTCCCGGAAGACAGCTCCCATATTTGTCCACAGGGTCTTGAGGCCAAGTTCTGTCTTGTCCTGCATATACCCCAAGAGCTCTTTAAATTCGTCATATCTGGCCTTTAAAACCTTTTCTTTGATAAGCTCAGTCCCCTCGCCAATGGTACCGAATCTTACTGGCAGCATGGGGTAATATTTCATGACCTCTTCCATGGCCTTCTGGTGGGCCATGGTATTGACCCTGGAAACGGGATATTTAACAATGGGGGAGGGGCTGATGACGGCCCCGATGTCTTGGTAACAGACCGTATAGACTTGATCGTTTCGGCCCCCAATCCCTATTGGCCCAAAGTTCCTATCTTCGTTAGCTTCCACGATGGCATATATGTATTGGCCCTGTTCTGCCATGACTAAACCTCTACTGGAGAAACAAGATACTTGGCCAGTTGATTGAACCTCCCTTCATCCCCTCCGGAGATAAGGATTTTAAAGTAGTCCCTCACCTTTTCGCATTTCTTTACCTCTTCGACCACAACATCCTTCACAAGGTGAGTGAGCACATCATGAAAAGCCCCCATGAAAAGAATCCCCGTTTCTCCCTTTCTTAGGGTCTCATTGATGGTCCTGGCTATGAATCTGTCCCTCTTGTCCATAAGCTTATCTCTGTGAAACCTGTACCCTATGTAAGCGGTTGTTTTCTCCCAGAGCGATTTGCTTTGGGCAAGCTTGAGGATCCGACCATACTCTTCCTTGAGGAGTGCTATGTCTTCTGTTTTTCTGATCTCTCCACCTCTTTTAATCAAATCGAGGACAATCTGGTAATTTCTGCTCCCCTTTTTTGCCCCTTCCCGGATGATCTTTTGCCCCAGTTCACCATCTGCCATTAATCCATCCTGGTAAATCTTTAGATTCCTGGCATCCAATCTCTTGAAATATTCCTCGATTCCATCCCAAAATGTGGTCACGATTTGCTTATGTTTCTCCCAGCGCTGTTTCCCGCATATTTCTGCGCTTCTTTTGTCGATTGCCGAAGCAATGCTTCCCAAATCAGGATCCACATGAATCACAGGCACATAGAGCAATTTCCTCATCATGCAGAAGTCCCCGACTGCTCCAAAGGCCTGACAGCTATCCACCCCCTGACATCTGCCTCCCTAAAGGAATACCCATCCTCCTGGCAGTAATCGGTGAGGATTTGATAGGCCTTGGCTATCCTTTCAAACCTCTTTTGCGCTTCTGGGTCACCGGGATAGTTATCGGGATGAAACTTCTTGGTCAGTTCTCTATAAGTCTCCCTGATTTCCAGAGGCGTAGACCTTTCCCCTAACCCCAGCATCTCTCTGGCCCCGTTTACCTCATCAAATTCCACCTTTTTCATCTCGAACGTACTGAAGCTATAAGGGGGAAGGGGACCCACAATTCTAAAATTTATTCTTCCCTGGTACTGTCTATCCAGTTGATTCACCTTTCCTTCAAAGATTTCCTCTCTATCTTTTCTTATTAGAAAGGCGACGTTGATTACCATAGAATCATCCATAACATCGTGGGAACGATGGCCTTCTGCTTCCTTTTTCAGGGTATCCAATATCTCGGAAGCACATTCTTCTCTCTTTTTATCCAGGCAGGCCTTGACCAATTTCCCCACGTTTATCTTGATTTCAAAAACCTGGTCAGGGGGCTTTGATGCTGCCTCTTCCTTAAGTTTTTTAATCTCCTCCTCTTCTCCTATTTCCTTTAAAACCGTCTCCAAATCGCTCCATAGTGCCGCTACATCGAGCTCAATTTTGTTCTCCATAGCGCTAAGGCTTGACTTGATCTGTCCATAACCCTTTTTCAGGATTCTCTTAAGCTCCTCTACCCCTTGAACCACCGTCCCGAATTTCATCGGGATAATGTTATGACTTTTCATGGCCTTTTCGATAACAGATTGATAGACGGCCAGATTGTGGAGGAGGGCTTCCTTGGGTAGGGAATCAAATTGTATAAAGGACAAGTCGCTAACCACAGCAGCGATATCCTGATAGGGAAGGGTGCGCACTTCTCCCCGATCAATGCCTATGGGGCCAAAATCTCTGTCTTCATTTGCACTGACAAAACCATAAATGTATTTCCCTTTTTCTGCCATGGTTTAACCTCCATCCTAAACGCTGAGGCTCATTCCCAGATTTTTCATCAACTCTAAATAAAGCCGAAACTCGAAATCCGAAACAAATTCAAAATTCGAATTTCCAAATGTTCAAAATTTTGAATATTTGCCTTAATTATGGTTATGTTTCGATCATTTGAATTTTGGTAATTTGGGCATTGTTTCGAATTTCGATATTCGAATTTCGAGTTTTCCCCTTGTTTCGATTCAACAAAGACCTAATGGCACTGTTCAGCAAGAATCCGGAAATGCTCCCGCATTCTGCATCATGTTCCTTGTATCCTGTACCTCCTTCAATGCTTCCTTAAAGTGCCTGCCTGAAATCATGAAACCGGAGTAATCCTCACCTTTGTTTTCTATAAATCCCCTTATGGCTAACATGGAGGCCTTCCTGCAAATGGACTCTAAATCTGCCCCTACAAGGCCCTCGGTCCCGCTGGTCAGGGACTTGAGATCAACGTCGGAGGCCAGAGGTTTCCCTCTTGTGTGGACTTTGAATATTTCCAGTCTTGTCTCCTCATCAGGCACGGGAAGCTCCAGCAGGAAATCGAATCTGCCGGCCCTGAGCAAGGCCGGGTCGATAATGTCCAGTCTGTTGGTGGCTGCCAGAACCACGATTCCCTTGAGTTCCTCAATACCATCCAGCTCGCTCAAAAACTGGCTGATGACGCGATCGACCACATGGGATGCAGCCTCTGAACCCCGTCTGGGAACCACGCTGTCTATTTCATCGAAAAAGATGATACATGGAGATGCCTGCTTGGCCTTCTTGAAGACTTCACGGATTCCTTTTTCGCTCTCTCCAACCCATTTGGAGAGAAGCTCCGGGCCTTTGACCGAGATGAAATTCACCTCTGATTCCGAGGCCACTGCCTTGGCAAGCAAGGTCTTACCTGTACCGGGAGGGCCATAGAGCAATATCCCTTTGGAGGGACTTGTTTTGGCATGTTCAAATAAGTCGCCGTATTTCAGAGGCCATTCGATGGTTTCCTTTAACACCCTTTTTACGTCGGTTAGGCCGCCAACATCGTTCCATTTTACGTCAGGAATTTCAGTGAACACTTCCCTGATGGCTGAAGGCTCCACCTCTTTCAGGGCCTCCATAAAATCCTCCATGGTGACCTGAAGCTGCATCAAGGTATCGTATGGGATCTCTTTGAGCTCGAAATCGATACCGGGAAAGATCTTTCGTAGGGTGACCATGGCCGCTTCCCGAGATAGGGCCTCCAGATCAGCCCCAACAAAGCCATGAGTAATCTCGGATAGGCGAGCAAGATCCACGTCCTCGGCCAGGGGCATGCCCCGGGTATGAATGTTGAGGATCTCCAGGCGGCCGTTTTTGTCCGGTATCCCGATCTCGATCTCCCGGTCGAAACGACCAGGCCTTCTCAAGGCGGGATCAAGGACATTGGGAATGTTGGTGGCGCCGATGACAATGATCTGACCCCTGGAAGAGAGGCCGTCCATCAGGGCCAAAAGCTGGGCTACAACCCGCTTTTCTACCTGTTTCTCTCCTCCCATCTCCTCCCGCTTGGGGGCGATGGCGTCAATCTCATCCAAAAAGACAATGCTTGGAGCATGTGCAGTGGCCTCATCAAATATCCGCCTCAGGTTGGCCTCGCTTTCGCCATAAAACTTGTGCATGATCTCCGGGCCACTGAGATGCCGGAAGTGGGCGTCTGTCTCATTGGCCACTGCGCGGGCGATGAGGGTTTTTCCGCATCCGGGGGGACCATGTAAAAGCACTCCCTTGGGGGGATCAATACCCAATCTTTCAAATACCTGGGGATATTTCAGGGGGAGCTCAATCATCTCCCGGATCCGCCTGGTCTCCCTGGCCAGCCCCCCGATATCTTCATAGGATATCCTGGCCCTGACCTCAGCAACCTCCTTCTTTTCCTGGATATTGATAACGGTCTTGGGGTGGATCATCACCACCCCATCGGGATTGGTGGAAACAACCTTAAAATCTCTGGTTTGTGCCCCAAAAAGCCTTGCCCTTACCGTGTCTCCCTCAACCAGCGGTAAGCCCTCCAGGAGGCTCCCGATGTAACGAGTATCGTAAGAACGCATCACGGTCAATGGTGTAACAACAATCTTTTGGGCTGGCTGAAAGTCAGACTTTGTGACGGTAAGTTTTTCGTCAATACCGACCTGGGCGTTTTCGCGGGTAATACCATCCAGGCGAACAAAACCCTTTCCACGGTCTTCCATGTAAGCAGGCAACACCTTGGCCACGGTCTCCCTTTTTCCCTTGATTGTCACCACATCTCCCACTTCTACGCCAATCTTTTTGAAATCGGCGGGGTCGAAACGCACAATGCCGCGGCCTACGTCCTTGGAGCCGGCCTCTGCCACTTTCAGGGTGATGGTCTTGCTCTTTATCTCTTCTTTCCCAGCTTTCGTAGCTTTCATGCAAAAAAGGCCCTCACTCAAACCTAAATATCAAAATCCAAATGCCAAATGAAATCCAAATGCCTAAATGACAAAATTTCTATTTTATCATTTGGATTTTAGGCTTGGTTTGACATTTGAGCTTTGTCATTTGTCATTTTGAGTTTAATAACCTGAACATACCTCTCATATTTTCATGCTCCTTTGTGGCGCGGAGGGTCATGAGTGTTTCATGCTTTTATCTTGATCTCAAGAATCCCGTTCTTATATGTCCAGGTCATATCCTCGGCCTTTGCCTGGCGTGAGAGGAGGACCTCTTTTTGATATTTTCTGTTTTCTCCCTCGGCACTAATATTGAGGATATCCCCTTTGAGTTCCAGGTTGATGTCCTTTTCCTCGATGCCTGGCATCTCCGCAACAATATGGGTCTCTTCGGTTTCGTCGAACACATCCACTATAGGCTCGCGCACCTCCTCAACCACTGGACCTTCGGGTGTCTTTTTGATATTCCCAAAGGGCTGGACAGAGGGTCTTCCATCGGCCAGGGTGCGAACCCTGACCCCGTAAACACCTTTCAGATCCTTTAATCCTTTGATCTTTTCAAGGCCACTGAACTTGATCTCACCTGTTTTGGATAGCTCCTCACCTTTTTCCGCCAGCCTGGTGGCACTGTCGATCAAATTACCAAGCCCCTTAAACAGCCCGCCCAGACCGAAATCAATGCTGATGCCCTCTTCTTTTTCATCCTTCTTCTTTTTTTTTGCCATTACTGTAACCTCCGTTTATATGTTCAAGGTTCAAGGTTCAATCTTTCCCGCTTCTGTCTTCACAGAAGACGGGATCTCCGCTTCGCTCCGACAATCTGCAATATTCAATATTCAATGGTCTCACCACTTCACCACGATATTCACAAAATTAAAGGGTGGCGCTGGGCCAATATATTTGAAGTTGACCCGGTCTTTATATTTTTCCACCAGACCTTCTACCAGGTAATCGAACTCTTTTTCACGTGACCTGTCTATCAGAAAGGCGGTGTTCAAAAACATACTATCTCCAAAAAGATCATTTGCGCGTACATCGACTGCGGCCCGTTTGAAGGTATTCAGAATTTCCTTGGCTTCACTTTCCTTTTTGGACTCCAAAGCCTCTTTTACAACCTTGCCCACTGCGATCTTGTAGGCACTGCGAGCCTTCACCGATTTTTCCTCGGCCTTTTTCTTAAGTCTTCTAACTCCCTGATTTCCCTCTGCTATCTCATGAAAAATCTGGTTCATATCTTTCCAGAGCGCCTTGAGGCCCATCTCCACCTTGTTGTCCATATCTCTCAAGAGACCTTTGAATTCGGTGTAACGTCTTCTCAGCAAGGTTCGGACCTCTTCAGCACTGGCAGCGATGGTACAGAATCTCACCGGCAATACAGTATAATCCTTCATAACCTCCTCAATGGCCTTTTCATGGGCAGTCATATTCTCCCGATTGATAACGTACTTTGTCATGGGTGAACTGCTGATGACAGCGCTGATGTCATTATAGCCGATGGTCGAGACAATATCTCCTCGCTGGCCAATACCGATGGGACCGAGATTTCGTCCGTCGTTGCTTTCAATGATGCAGTAAACGTATTGTCCTTCCTTGGCCATGGTATCTAGTTCTCCGAATTTCTGAAACTTACTTAAAATATGTGCAAGAGGATCATTTTCTGCTTGAGCTCATTTGGAGAAATGGTAGGCCTCAGCAGTAACAGCTAATTGTGTCCGTTATCAGTTGCGTGACGTCATCACGCTCAGGCTGACTTTGGAACCCATCTGTATCAAAATCCATCACATCCGTGCAGGCCTGAACAAACTCGCTATTATCAGCCTCGGCCCTCATCGATGTTTCGTTCAATATCCTGGCTATCATAACGGTTGCCCGGATACTGGGGTGAGAATTATTTCCCATTCTTTCCCTGAAGGAGCGAACGATATCTACCAGCCTTTCGGCCTCATCTCTGGGTATTCCGGATTTGGTCTGCACAATGGAGACTTCGGTCTCCCGGTCGTAATGGCCCAGCTTGATGGTGATCATACGGTCTTTCAGGGCGTCCTGAGCCCTATGCACTCCGGCATATTCCTCTGGATTGCTGGTAAAAATGGCGCGAAAGTCCGGCGAGACATGCAGATAGCCATTTTCCCCCCGGGCTGCCGGCAGATCCAGTATCTTTTCCTCCAGTATAGGCAGCAGTACATTGTTGGCCTCAGGCCTGGAACGGGTGAATTCATCGTAAATAAGCGTGAATCCATGCTTGCATGCCACGGTTATCCGGTTATCCACCCATTCGGGAGAGACATTTTCCTCTGACTTAAGGACAGAATGGATAAAATTATCCACCATCTTCTTGCGGCGGTAGCCATACTGGCCTCCGATCAGGTCGGAGGTGCCGAACTCATCATCGCCGTGGACCAATATGACGGGCCGCCCAATCTGGGCAGCCAGATACATGGCTATGGTAGTCTTCCCTGTCCCTGCCGGCCCGCTAAGGTGGATAGGAAACCCGACCCTCATGTAGGTCATAGCCCGATTTATGATCCCTTTTACATAATCGGTATGGACAAAACCAGGCTGGTCCTTATCAATGATGATGGGCGTTACTTCTGAGATTTTTTCTTGATACATAATCTCTCCCTCTTCAGGATTTACGCCTCGCAATTCCACCAACTTATTGAACTCAGAGAGCTTTTACTAACATTGCATTTGTGCCATCCAGACCAATTCAGACTCTCTCGCAGGAGATATGATTAAAATCCTTGTCTGCGTTGATCACGTAGGTTACAATAGGCGGCTGTCCCTTACGCTCTACATTCCGCCTTCGCATCTCCTCCCATGGCTCCAATTCTAGGCCCCAGCCGCCATCCATTTTCATCGACTGGATAATGCGCCCCTCTTCGGCAATGGCATCTTCAAAGGCACGCAAATCCTCTCCAGCCGAATTCCTGAAGCTTAACAGGATGTCCTTCAAGATTATATCGTTACGGGTTTGCTGGAGTACCTGAGGGTCCTCGACCCTCTGAAAGGAGCTGAGCATCAGATTATCATCGATTGTGGCCTGAAACACAGCCGGCGCGGTCTCTCCTGTTTTCCGCCTCAGCCTCCTTTCCTCCCAGGGCTCGATCAGTATGTGGCATCCGTCCGGCTGCCAGGTCATGCGTATTGTGTCCCCAACCTCGCTCAGGGCCTCTTCCAGAAGGGCCTCTGCCGCCTCCGGGCTGACAGATTTAGGTGCCTTTAAGAGATTCCGCCCAAAAACCCGAAGGGTCTCTTCTAAGGCCGCCCTCTGTTTATGAGCCCTTTGCTGCTCGATCTTTTTTCTTTCTTTTTCCGCCGCCTTTTTCTCTCTGTATTCTTCCGCCTTCCGTTCAATATTGGCCTCTTCGTTTCCAGAGCTCCTGCCGCCCAATGCCATAGCCCATTCTCTGGCCATGATCTGGCGGGCTGTAAGCGCAATGGAAGCAGCGTTCAAATCCTTGGGCTTGTTTTCGGCGTCGCCTTGCTCTGCCCGGTATGGTTGCCAGTCAAAGCCTTGCTTGATACTGGAGGCCGGATCTTGGATTTTGGTCCCTGCTTCGGGCTTTTCACTTGAGAGTTCTGACCTTTCTTCCTGCTCACGCTGCTTCCATTCACGGGCCTTACGCTCAAAAGAAGACATCTCCATGCTCTTGGGTTGCAGGCCCAGGGCCTTTGCCCGCTCAAGGGCCGCCAATTTGCATACGGAAATGGTCCTTTTATCTTCCATTCATCTCCTCGGGACGGTGATCACGCCTTTTCCCCGGCACATCAGGCAAGGGAGCTTGTTGTGAGGGTCGGCCCCCTTGCCGCCACACTTGGGACATGTCTCAACCGGCTCCCTTATACTCACATAGCCCTTGCCCCTGCACACGGTGCAGGTCACATTGCTTCTGGGCTTCTCCTCCCCTCTCCCCTTACAATAGGCACACCTTATAAAAGGTGGCTGAACCGAAACCTTTCCGCTGCCGCCGCATACAGAACACCTGGCACCTCTGGGTTTCTCTCCCTTCCCACCGCAGAAGGCACAATCAAGTTTGTTACTGCCCTTGAAGACCTGTGCGGAATTATCTGACTCTACCCTGGCGCCTGATGACCATTTCCATTCCACAGCCTTCCTCCCCTGTTAATAATCTATAGTCATAGCTTTCATCGGTTTCGGAGGTGCTAATTTCTTACGTTTTTCCGTATTCACCGTAGGGCTTTTGGTCTCTGAGACCATCTCTTCCAACGCCTCAAGCTCTTCATCAATGACAGAGATATCCTTTTCTATCTGTGTTTTTCTCTTTTCCAGATTCTCTTTTTCTTGTTCCAAGCGTGCCTTGTTTTTCTCGAGGACAAACATCTCGAGATATTCCGATCCTCTTAGCCTGGGTTTTGAGTGTATTTTGGACCTAATAGCCGTTTTAATGTCGGAGACCGTACGTCGTTTGCTCGCCATGCATTCCCCCTTGGCTGTCTGCTATCTGCCACTTTGCCGCTTGTGGATCACGATATATTGGGCCCGATTGGGGCCTGATACCTTGATCTCAACCGACTGGCCCTCTTTTAGATCTACTTCTCTCCGAATGTTGGTCGGAATGGAAATCTTGCCTTCTTTATCAACCTTTGCAAAAGCACGCATTAAGGCCATTTGTTCACTCCTTTTTTAAATTTAGGTATTAAGGAATTTAGGTATTAAGGAATTCCTCAATCTCTCAATTCACAATTTTTACCCTGTGAAATCTTTTTTATTTTATTTCACCGGGGCCTGAATTCCGATGACTAACAGTGCTGATCGATCAATTCACCAATGACCTCTCTGACCTTATCCTGATTGGTCTTGCTGCCGATGCGGCTCGTTTCGGAGGTCAGGATGTCCATACAAGTCTGTCTGAAGATCGGGTCATTCTTGTTGACCGCAGCCTTTCGGATCTGAAGGGTCTTGGCAATCATGAGGCAACCCCTTATGGTGGGGGCAAATTCGTAGACATCAGAATCCCTCACGCCCCGGACTATTTTAACTACCTTGGAGGCATTACCATTAGTGAGGCCGGTTTTGGCCTCGGTGATGTGCACCTCTGTGTCTTCGTCGAAATGATCGAGATCCATGGTGATCATCCGATCCCGGAGGGCGTCCTGGCTCCGGTGCACCCCGGCGTATTCCTCCGGGTTGCTGGTAAAGATGGCCGTAAAGTCTGAATCAACCCTCAGGTAGTTCTCATCTCCCTCCCGGGCCGCAGGCAAATCGAGCATCTTTTCCTGGAGCACGGACAAGAGCACGTTATTGGCCTCAGGCCTTGAACGGGTAAACTCGTCGTAAATGAGCGTGAACCCATACTTGCAGGCTACAGTCAGGCGATTATCCACCCACTTTCGCCTCATGTCTTCCTCGGTCTTGAGGACCGAGTGGATGAAGTTATCCACCACCTTGCGAATGCGGTAGCCATATTCACCACCGACGAGGTCTGATGTGGAGAACTCCTCATCGCCGTGAATCATGACTACCGGCCGGCCTATTTTGCTGGCCACATGCATGGCCAGGGTGGTCTTGCCCGTTCCGGAAATCCCTCGCAAATGGAGGGGAAAGCCGGCCGCTATATAGGCCAGGGCTCTCTCGGTAATGTCCTTGATGTATGGGGTTTCTACAAAGTTGGGCAGGGGACGTGGCTCCAATACGGTTGTCATTTCATCTATAGGCATGTCATCCTCCTTAGAATTTGGTTCGCTTTGCTCATCCGCCCAAGGCGGAGAGTAATGGAGTAATGGGTCCTAGAGGATCTTGGTAGTTCTATGTCTACATCACTCCAATGCTCCCTGGCCCAGACCCCTGGCCCAGACCTGGTTGTATAGGCTTAATAGGCTTATCCCAGCACATAGCACTTTATAGACTTAGGAGGCTGATTCGAGTCCATAGCGCCAGGGCAGGCTGACTTGCAATCTTTGAGTTCTACAGCCTCCGCTTCTGAAATATTACAGCGACACCAGCGTGTGCCAGGCAAATCGCGCCAGGGCGGGCCACCACTCCATATTCCTCCTATCTTTTACTAACAACTCCCTTGCCTCCGCATTTCAGACAGGGGAGGTAATCGGCCGCAATGATTCCCTTGCCCTTGCAGTCTTGACATGTTTCAACTGGCTCCTTTATCTCCACCATGCCTTTGCCACCACAGACCACACAAGTCAAGCGCTGGTCACGGTGGATGCCCGTGCCACCACAAAAGGTGCACTCGATGGCCGGCTGTGAGATGGTCACCTCTCCCCGGCCGCCACAGACCTGACAGGTGGAGACTTTGGACAGCAGTTCAAAGGGATCGATCCCTTTTCCCTGACAGAAGGCACACTTCAGGGTAATATTCCCTTCTTCCTTTCGCATAATTTCCACACTCATTATATCTGCCTCCATTATTCGCTAAGCCAGACATGAAAGTCTCATTAGCGGTTTCTTAAATCCGGTTTATTCAGTGACAAAATACAATGTGCCTTCTTTCCTTATCTCTCCGTCGTCAAGAAGCTCCCGCATAATGGGGATGAGTGTTCGCCAGTTTTCGATACCCAGGATGTCTGCAATCTCAACCATCCTTAAACCATCGGGGTTGTCCTCAAGAATACCCAGGATCTGATCTCTCAGTTCTTCTTTCTGTTCCTCCTCAAGCTCTGCCTCCTCAACCGGTTTCACCTCCACAGCGGCTTCTGCCATAGTCGGCCCTGTTAGGGTCACCTGTCCTTTTACAGTCTGCATATTGGCCAAGAGTCCCTTCCAGGCGGCTGCTGCATCCTCACGCTCTTTTCTGAAATCGTCCAGCATGCTGCTCATAGCCCATTTACGCTCCCTTATCTCGGCCTGATCCGCTTTCTTGCGGTCACCTTCAGCTGCATCCAGATCAGATTTGAACTTGGCCAATTCAGCACGCAGATTGTTGGCCATTTCCTGATGTGCTGCATCAAAATCGCTGAGAAGATTGTTAATGTCTGTACTTCGCTGGTTCACTTCCGCACCATCCGCCTTCTTGCGTTCACCTTCAGCTGCATCCAGATCAGACTTGAACTTGGCCAACTCAGCCCGCAGATTGTTTGCCATCTCCTGATGGGCTTTGTCAAAATCGCTGAGAAGATTGTTAATGTCTGTACTTCGCTGGTTCACTTCCGCACCATCCGCCTTCTTGCGCTCAGATTCCGCCGCATCCAGATCAGACTTGAACTTGGCCAATTCAGCCCGCAGATTGTTTGCCATCTCCTGATGTGCTGCATCAAAATCGCTGAGAAGATTGTTAATGTCTGTACTTCGCTGGTTCACTTCCGCACCATCCGCCTTCTTGCGCTCAGATTCCGCCGCATCCAGATCAGACTTGAACTTGGCCAACTCAGCCCGCATGTTGTGGGCCATCTCCTGATGGCCCTTGCCAAAGACACCTAATAAATCTGCCGTTTCCTGCTTTATCGCGGATATACGGTTAAGCCTCTCCTGGTAGGCACTGGCCATTTCCTGAGCCAGCCCTCTTAATTCCTCTGCATATGCCATTTCTATACCTCCTTGTTGATTCGGTTAAAGACATACTTGGGTGCAGGCCGTACCTATAAAGGGGTGATCTTACACCTCTATACCCTCAAGGATGCCTTGAAATTTCCTAATAGCGAATCTGACACGAACATAAACCTTGCTCGCCCAGATTGGCGGTTTGAGCTGAAAGCTGAAGGCTCAAAGCTCAAAGTAAGAATAAAAGTGATTTCACTTTCACCTTTTGGCTTTACATAGTGCATTTTGTATCATGGATCCTGCATCTTGAATCTTACATCCAGAATCCCCGATAAGTCGGGATTTCCACTTCGCTCCAACAAGTATCAAGCCCGCCCTGGTGCGACTTACATGTATTATGACTATGCCGTCATAATATTTTATAAGCGAAGCCTGTTGCAACAAGCCATGCAAACCAGGTCTGGGCCAGGGTATCCAGCTTTAGTTACTCACCCGTGCCACTGTCTGCCACTGGGTTTGAATCTTATCCCTGACCACTTCAAAATCATCCAGCATCTTGATGAGCTCGGCATCGGTGTCGCTTTGCTGGGCCCGCAGTGATCCTAACATGATCCTGAAGTCTTTAATCTTGATCTTTTCTCCCTTTGAGAGAATCCTTTTCAGGGCAACCCTGAGCTCCTCCTGCTCGATCTGGAACCGTTTGAGCGCTTTGATTATCCCTTTCTCCCGTTCTTTCTGCCTTCTATAGATGTCTTCCTTAATCGCCTTAATATCCTCCAGGCTCGATCGGTTTCCGCTGAGAATGATCTTCCTCAGCCGGCTGATCATTTCTTGTTCTTGTTCCTGGAAGAGCTCGAGGCTCTGTTCTGCCTCTTCCTCCCTCTGCTGGCAGCGTTCAATAATATCACTGATCATACGATCGAAGTCCTTTTTCCTGAGGCTTTCCGCCTTTGCCAGGTTATCTCTGACTCGGACAATCGTGTCCTCGAGTTCCATCTGAAAGCTTTTAAGGAAATGATATGCCTGATTCATCAAGGTGCTGACTGTTCTCAAGCGCATTTCGTAGGAGTCGATGACGCTGTTGGCTAATTCCCTTAAATCCTCTTTAGCCTCCATCTATTCACCTCTCAGAAAAAAACCGCTAATAAATCGGACAATTACTCATAGTTATAACTGTTGAAGGGAGTATTGTCAGACTTACTAGCGGTTTCCCGGAATACTATTGGAGATTTCAGATATGCTCGAGATCTGCCTTCCGAAACCCTTTTAATGGTAGAGGGGTCAGTAACGCCCCTACGCTCTCAAGGATATCTGGCAATCTCCCTTCAGTGTTAAGAATAACTTACGCGGTAGTAGTAAGACCAATTGCCTCGGCATATTTCAGGAAGGTCTCTACACCGGCTACCGTGACCCTAGCCTCGATGGCGAGTAATTCAATGCCGACCAGAGAAACTCTGACCCATGCATCGACTACCACGCCCTTGTCGAGGATCCTGTCAATTACCTCGACCAAGCTTGAGGATGCGATTGCTTTCTCTACAGCCATGTCCATTCACCTCCTTTCTCACTTAGTTTTGGTTGCCATTACCAGTACTGGCCTTATTTCAGGCATGCTTAACTGGTTAATAGTCCAGTAAGCGAAATCCGTACCAACTTGAAAAGAAACATTATTTCTTTTAAGTTGCCTAAATTCAAAGGAATATTAAGGAAACCAGCGGTCGGGGGTGGAACAAAAATGGGAGATAGTGAACAGAGGCTATGGAATTACTTTCCTATTTTTAAGGAATCAACTCCATACTTCCTGACCAGCGTACTTATCCCTCTTTTTGGTCATGCCCGTCTGCATCTATTGAAATACCTAATTGCTTCACTTTATTATGAATCGTCTTGTAGTCTGCCTGAAGTATCCGAGACGCTTTCGCTTTGTTCCATCCCGTATATTTTAACACCTGGCAGAGGACTTCTCGTTCGACGGCGATGGTATGGCGCCGCACGATCTCCTTAAGTGAAAGGTTTTTCCAAGGCATCCCTTGAACCTTTGAAGTGAATGCAAGATCAGGTAAGGACACCGTCTTCAGATCAAGATGTTCCTCGGTAATTATCTCAGTGGCCAGGAGCACAGCCCGGCGGATGGTGGATCGAAGCTGGCGGACATTCCCAGGCCAGTCAAAAGCGATCAATCTTTCAACGGCAGATTCCGAAAACCCCTTTACATTTTTGCTCAATTCCCTATTTGTGAGGTCGAGAAAGCGCTTTGCTAAGTAAGGAATATCCTCCCTGCGTTCACGGAGGGATGGTGTCTTGATGGTGAACTCATTGAGCCGGTAGAAGAGGTCCCTGCGGAATGAGCCTGATATAACTGCGTCCTCAAGATCCCGGTTGCTGGCCACCAGGAGGCGAACATCAACACTTATAGGCTTGGTGCTGCCTACCCGGTAGACCTTTTTCTCTTGAAGCACGCGCAGGAGCTTGGCCTGAGAACCCAATGGCATGTTTAAAATCTCGTCTAGGAAAATTGTTCCGCCTTTGGCTACTTCGAATTTTCCAGGCTTCTTAAGCTCCGCACCTGTAAAAGCCCCCTTTTCGTGACCGAATAGTTCGCTCTCCAAAAGCGTCTCTGGAATTGCCCCACAGTCCACTGGTACAAAAGGGCATTCTGACCGAGGACTGGTCTCGTGGATGGCGCGGGCTAAAAGCTCCTTTCCGGATCCTGTTTCTCCTAAGATCACTATGGTAAAATCCGACTTTGCCACACAGTTCACCTCGTAAATGAGCTGGCCAACAACGTCGCTTGGCCCCATCATTTCCCTGATGTAGCTATCCCCTTGGATCCGCCCAGAGAGGTTCCTGAGCCTAAGTTTGAGATCCCGTTCGGCCAGCGCCCGGCGCACTACCCTGATCACCTCATGGTCATCGAAAGGTTTGGCAAGGTAATCGTGGGCACCCAGTCTGATCGCATCGACAGCCCCTTGAATATTGGCATAGGCGGTGATCATGACAACTGGAAGGCCCTCATCCAGATCCTTTGCCCGCTTTAAAACTTCCATCCCATCCATGCCAGGCATCTTGATATCCAGTAACATCACATCGGGCATTTTAGAGCGGATTATGTTCAGCGCTGTATCCCCATTGTGAGCCACCAGGGTTTTAAGACCCTCTCTTCGCATGAGAACTGAGAGGATCTCACAGATATCCTTATCGTCATCGACGATCAGAATGGGGGCCTTCCGTTCTTTCAATTCCTCTGCTTTCATGACCAAAAGGTTGATTGATTGGTTACGTTACACGGATATGTTTTGCACCCATGGAAATAGTTCCATAGCACCAATTCCATATATTTATGGTATGAATTACCCTCCAGGCTTCACCTCTTCTTCCATAGCAGGAAGGTAGATTCGAAAACAACTCCCGCGTCCCATCTGGCTCTCAGCTAAGATGTGGCCACCAGAGTTTTCCAAGATGGAGTAAGCGATGGACAGTCCCAGTCCAGTACCCTTGCCAGGTTCTTTGGTGGTGAAGAATGGATCGAAAACGCGTTCCAGCACCTCCGGGGGGATGCCCTCTCCTGTATCCTTCACCATCACCTCCACATAGCGGGTCCTTTTGGCCCAGACATGGGCACGGCGGAACCGTTCATCCGGCTCTACCATGTGGCTCTTAAAGTGGATCTTTCCCCCACGGGGCATGGCATCAAGGGCGTTCATCACGAGGTTCAGCAATATCTGCTCAAGCTGTGTCGGCGCGGCCATCACAAAAGGGAGATTCCCCTGAAGCTTCGACTCCAGCTCGATCTGAGGTGGAAGGGTCTGTCTCAGGAATCGCTGAACTTCTTTCACCACCTGGTTTACCTGCACTGGCACCCTCTTTCCCACATCCGGGCGGGAGTAGTTCAGGATCCTCTGAACCAGCTCGGCGGCCTGCTTGCATTTCGCACTGATCTTCTGGAGGTACTCATCCATAGGATGCTCGATTTTTACCTCCTTTGCCAGTAGCTGGGCGTAACCATGTATTGCCCCCAGACTGTTGTTGAACTCGTGGGCCATCCCCGAAGCCAATGTTCCGACCGCCTGCATCTTCTCGGCCTGTTGGAGCTGTCTCTGCAACAGTTTTTGCTCGCTGATGTCGCGAAAGACCACAACACTGCCCGTGCCGTTTCCTCTGTCATCCATGATGGGTGTAGCACTGACATCAATAGCGATTTCTGTGCCATCCTTGGAACCAAGGAGGATCTGATTTGCCAGATTAACACCACTGCCATCCTGAAATACCTTCGCTATAAGCGTCTCGCTCAGGACACGTTTTTCTTCATCCATGACATGAAATACTTCTTTCACATGTTTACCCAATGCCTTTTCCTGCTTCCATCCAGTCAGTGATTCGGCAACAGGATTCATAAATGTCACGAATCCATCCCTATTGGCGACAATCAAACCGTCACCTATGCTTTTGAGTATTGTGGAAAGCCACCGTTCATTCTCTTTTAATTTCGTCTCTGCCCTATGTTTGTAAAGAGCTATTTCGATGGCGCTGTATACTTCTTTTTCCTCAAACGGCTTAAGTACATATCCAAAGGGCTCGGTTATCTTTGCTCGCTGGAGTTTCTTCTCATCTGCATAGGCAGTAAGATATACTACCGGAATATCATACCGAGAGATGATTTCCTGAGCAGCCTCTATGCCATCCATATCTCCACTTAACACAATATCCATCAATACTAAGTCAGGATGTGTCTTTGCTGCTTTCTGAATGGCTCCTTCTCCCGATGAGGCAATACCAGAGACAGTATATCCCAGTCCTCTCAACCTTATTTGAATGTCCTTCGCGACTACGCTTTCGTCCTCAACAACCAATATCCGTGCCTTTGCCATTCGATTTACTTCCTCAGTGTGGCAGGAAAACTCTCTTAGCCACTAAACGGGAAATCTAACCTTAAATGCTGTCCCTTTGCTCCTGTCGAGCTCGATGATACCATCAAGCTGTTCTACTAAGGTGATTACTACTTGCATACCCAGAGATTCAGTTTTTCTGAAATCCATATCTTCCGGGAATCCTATGCCATTATCACTGACAGTGAGTTCAATCTTATCTTCATTGATGCGGTGCATGGTGATTTTGATGGCTCCTTCCCTGCCATCTGGAAAGGCATGCCTGAGGGAATTTGACACCAGCTCGTTGATGATCAAACCACAGGGAATAGAGGCGGTAATATCCAGGAAGATATCCCTGACATCGATATTCACTTTGATGGCAGCGGCACTGGCCCCGTAGGAGTGGATAAGGGAAGTTGTCAGGTCTCGGATATAGCCGGTAATGTCAATGCTTGCAAGGTCTTTTGATTGATATAGTTTCTCATGGATGAGCGCCATCGACCTCACTCGGTTCTGGCTTTCCTTGAACATCTCCAATGCTTCTCTATCCTTGACATATCCAGATTGGAGGTTGAGCAGACTGGAGATGACCTGCAGGTTATTCTTTACCCTGTGGTGAATCTCCTTCAAAAGTACCTCTTTCTCTTTGAGCGATGCCTTGAGTTTCTCTTCTGCCTGCTTGCGGGGGGTGATGTCTCTGGAAATTTCTATCACTGCTGTGGGTTTTCCCTCTTTGTCTCTTAAAGCCACATTAGCAGTACGATGGAAATGTATTATTTTCCCGTCTTTATCTACGACTTGGGTATCATGCTCATGAATCTTCCCATCCTGAAATGCCTTAAGCGTGAGGCAGGGATATGGTTCACAAGGTTCTTTCCTTTGGTGGTACACGCTGTAGCATTTTTTGCCTATAATATCGTTGCCAAAGATCTTCTTGGCGGTTTCATTGGCCTAGATAATATCTAGGTCTTTATTCATCATGCTCATGTGATCACCAATAGAGCACAACGTGGCATTGAGCTTTTCTGTCTTCTCCCGCCTCGCCTCCTCAGCCAGCTTGTACTTCACGGCTTCTTTCTCTAACTCCTTAACCTCTTGTTCCAACTCTTCATAAGTTGGCTTTTCAGACATGGGAGGCCCTCTTTTTATTACCTCGTCACCTATTCTCAGGGAGCTTGTACTTCTGTTCACCTTGTCTCAATCCTTTTGCGACTTGCACTAAGCTGACAGTTACTTCGATATAAGCACATCTCATCGTACTGAACATGCTGCAGTAATTATGCCAAAATAGCGCAAAGGGACAGACTTGGTTCATTTGTCAAAAAAGGAACGTCCCCAAAAGCCATGCATTGACCATTCGTTCACTTTGGCCAGGTGGGCGGGAAGCTGTTCAATATCCCATTCAGTTCCTCATTGACCTGTTTTAGCCTCTTGAAGAGTGCCCTATTTTTTTTGTGCAATTTAAGTTTCTGCAAGGCCTCTTTTACGCTGTTAATAAGTTGATCCACGTTTTCCAGAGGCTTGGTAAGGAAATCAAAGGCCCCATCATCTCTTAATGCCTTCACAGCATTTTCAATGCTGGCAGAACCGGTAATGACAATAACCTCTATGTCATCACCCAATTTCTTAACCTGCCTCATGAACTCCAGTCCATCCGTCCCAGGCATCCTGATATCCATAATAGCCAAGTCAAAGGGTTCCGATTTAAAAACGCTCATCGCCTCCTCGCATCCAGAAGCGCCCCTGACCTGGTACCCTTCTTTTGTTAAGATGGTCTCAAGGGTCCTCAAGATATCCGGTTCATGGTCCATGATTAATATTTTTTCGTTCATTCTTTCGTTCCTCGATACTGGATACTGGCTCCTTGATGCTAGATTCTGGTTGCTAGTTACTGGATACTCGATGCTGGATACCTGAATGGTTAATGGTAGGATATTAGAGACGGGTAAGTGTTGTAAATCGGGAGGATTCTGATTTTTTGTGGGGAATTCTTTGAAAATGAAAGACTTCGAAGTTCAAAAGGGCCTTGTGGGAGTGGAGGGTGGCTAACTACCTTATATTACGAAGAAATAGATGAATAAAAAACATCTAGAGTCAGGGAAACCCTAAACCTTAATCAGGCTTTTCCTGATAGCAATCTTGGTAAGATCGACTACTGATGCTGCTTGCAGTTTCTCCATAATATTGTACTTATGGGACTCTACGGTCTTCGGGCTTATGAATAATTCATTGGCTATTTCCTTAATGCCCTTTCCCTCGGCCAGGAGCCGGAAAACCTCTCGCTCACGCTGACTCAGGCTATCATAGGAATCCGCACTGTCTGTTTTTTCTTCCAGTTCTTTCATATGCCTAAGTAAAATCGTGGGGGCCATTGTACTGAAATAGGTTCCTCCACCTTTCACTGCTCTTAAAGCGAGAATCAGATCTGACAAAGGGTCATCTTTTAGAACATAAGCAGATATACCCGCCTTGAAAAGATCAATAACTAGTTCCTTGTCAGAATACATGGTATAAATGATGATCTGAATCTCAGGACTAAATTGCTTTATTTGTTTGGTGGCTTCTATACCGTTTAGATTAGGCATCGAAAAATCCATGATCACTATATCGGGCCTTAGGGACTTCGCAGATTCTACAGCCTGAAGCCCATCAGTAGCATCACCTACCAATTCAAATTCCGGATGCTCCTGTAAGGCGCTCTTGATCCCTTCAATCACCACCCGATGGTCATCCGCGATCAAAATTTTGGTCTTTGACATGACCACCCCTCCTGTAAAATAAATTCGAAATCCGAATACCCGCCTGCCTTGCCTTAACCCTCCAATTATTGCAAGACATCATGGGACAGGCCAATGCGACCTCGTTAGTATTGCAGGATACAAGCAACCAGGTGGCGGGCAGGTAGAAATTCGAAACAAATCTAGATATCAAGTCTTCAAAACTTATTTGCTCTTAGTTATTGGAAATCACGTGTTGACTTTTCTCTGTTTTCTGCTCACTGTGTACCTTTTTTATGGATCCGATGTATGCGTTCATCTTTTTAAGTAATAATTCGATAACTTGATCAAACTCACTGTTTTCAGAAGGGATCAGTCCTCGTCGTACGGCTTTTAGAAGCCAACTCTTCGTCTCTTCTAAGGAACCTCTAGCAAAATAACAAAAGTTTAGACGATCTTTGAAATGATACCGCCCGTGTCCTTCGGCCAAATTCGTCGAAATGGAACCAGCAGCGCGAACCAGTTGTTTTCCTATTGTATTCTTTAGAAGAGTAATCCCATGCAATACAGACATTCCATACTTTATCGGCTAATTCTTCAGCCATTTGATAAATATCTAAATCCTCGACCTTCAAAACCATTGACATCCCCTTATTTGGTTGTCGGTTACTGAGTAGCTGACAATGGGTGGTGGATATCAGGTACTGGGCAACGAAAAAATAGGAAGGCCATCGCAAATCTCCGATACCTAATCACTGATACCCAATGCCCAATCCCCAATCCCTAATACCCAGTACCTAATACCTAACCTACAGCGGTATTTCCACCAACAAATGCGTTCCTTTACCAATCTGTGATTCTATGGTGAACTCCCCATCGAGCTGTGCCGCCCTCTCTCGCATAACAAGGAGTCCCAGTGGCCCTTTCCTTTTTGAGATGGTCATTGCCTTGTCCGGGCTAAAACCAACTCCGTCATCTTCAACACTCAACGAAAGGACCTTCTCTTTCTTAACCAGATTCACAAAGACTTTTTTAGCCTGGGCATGTTTGAGGATGTTGGTTAGCGCTTCCTGTGCAATGCGGTAGATGGCAAGCTGTTTTTCAGGCTCGAATTGTTTTGGAATATTTCGAGAAAAGAATTGGATCTCCATATCCGTGTTCCCTTGAATTTCGTTGAATAGCTCACGAAGGCTAGAAACCAAGCCAAGGGCATCCAGCACGTTGGGTTTTAGCCCATGGGAGATACTCCTAATATCCTTAAGGACCTGAACTGCTTTTTCTTCAGCGGCCCTTATCTGCAATCCCAACTCAGTATCGGTGGGTTTTAATTGTGTGCGGATCATTTCAAGATTCATTTTGATCGAGGTCAAGGTTTGACCAATGTGGTCATGAAGCTCCATCGCGATCTCATGACGATCTTTTTCCAAAAGTTCGATAAGGCTTTTTGATAGCATCTTCCTTTGATCATGTTCTTTTAATAATTGCTCATTTGAATGCCTCAAAGCCTCCTCGGCCTTCTTGCGCTCCTCCTCCATTAGGATTCTCATTGTCTTCTCCCCCTCAGACTATGGGTCAACGGGATTCCGTCAGCGCGGGGGCTCAACCCCGCGCTCTATCGGCAACGTGAAATAGAAGGTGGCTCCTCCTCCTTCTTTGCTCTCCAGCCAGATGCGGCCGCCGTGCTGCTCCACGATCTTCTTGACCAAGGCAAGCCCTATCCCCATCCCTTCGGCATTCAGATCCAGTTGGCGAAAGGGGTCGAATATTTTCTCATGGTCTTGGGGGGGTGATGCCGATGCCATTATCGGCCACGTGGAAGCGATAGAAGCCCCCCTCCTGGCAGCCTACCTCGATGCGTAGTGCCCTCTCCTTGCTCCTGAATTTCACCGCATTGTCTATCAAGTTGGCAAACACCTGACGGATGCGGTCCCTGTCGGCGCTGACGGCGGGCAGCGGCTCGTGCACAACAAACTCCGCCCCTACATGCTCGGACTTGATCGCCAGCTCCTCCCGGATTTCCCTCAGTAGTGCCGGCGTGTCGATCTCCTCGATCGATCCCACCACCTGCCCGATTCTCGAAAGCTCTAGCAGGTCCGTGATCAGAGCGTCCATGTGGGCCACATTGCCCTCGATGCGCTCCAGGTAGTGCTTGCCTTCCTCACTCAACTGGTTATGGAACTGCTTTCGCAACACTGATGAGAGACCGCTCAGGGAGACGAGAGGAGCTTTCAGGCTATGGGAGACGGTGTGGGTGAAGGACTCTAGCTCCCTATTCTTGGCCCTAAGCTCGGCCAGCAGATGCGTCTGCTCCTCCTCGGCACGCTTGCGCTCGGTGATGTCTTCTACAGGTTCTTTGTGCGCCCGCATTACTTTTTCCAGTCGGTCTTTCAACTCGCCATAGTGTCTGGCATTCTCAATCGCCATCGCGGCCTGATACGCAAAGACACTCAGCAGCAGTTCATCTTCCTCGGCAAAAGAGGTACCGTCAACTTTGTTAATAGCCTCCAGTACACCTATCAATTTTGTTTTTGCCTTAAGTGGGACGCACAGGATGGAGTCTGTTTCAAACCCACTTATGGCATCAATTTCTGGAGAAAATTTTAGGTCTTCTCTGACATTGGGGACCAGAGCAGGGCGTCCATTTTCGGCAACCCAGCCCACATCCTTTCCCAGGTGCAAGGCGAATATCAGTCAATTTATCGCTCTTTGGACCTGTAGGGACCCTGAACACCAATTCCCCAGTCTTATCATCAAGCAGCATCAGCGTGCTTGCAATTGAACTAGTCACTCGATTTGCATGTCCCATAATAATGTAATGTTTCAGACAAATCAAGCCAACAAAGGTGTTAGTTTGAAGCCGCTATAATTTTTATTATTGCTCCCAGCCCAATTAATCTTTCTTCTTTGTTCTTTGACAGTCTGCACCATTTGCTTGTAGTGACTGAGCAGTTTGCTCTTATTGGCGAGGCGATGCACCTGGCCTGGGGTATAATTCAAGAGCGCCTGGTGAGGTCTCTTTTCATTGTAAAACTCTATATAGTGTGCCAAAGATAAGCGAGCACACTCCACTGAAGGATACGTGGGGTAGCAGGAGATCTTTTCCTCTTTGACCGTCCGGTACCATCGCTCTTGACGGCTGTTATCAGTAGGTCGATAGGGCCTGCTGGGAGAAAGGATCATCTCTAGCTCTTGTATCAGTCTTCTGGTGCTGCCAGCTATATTAGGGGAGCCCTGGTCAGCTCGAAGTATGGGTTTTTGATCTTGTCGCTCGATTCCTTCACTGAGACAGGTCAGCGTCAAAAGATCCCGGACCTCACGGTGGGTGACCGTCTTGACGATTCCCCAGGCAACCACGTAACGGGAAAAATAATCGATGATGGTGAGCAGATAATACCTAGATCCAGCAATGCGTAACGCAGTCCAGTCTTTCCCCCCATATTTGGTTAGGCCGAAAGGGTTCATAATGAGCAAACTTCCAGGGAGCCTCACGAAGCAGTGGTGATACGATCCAACCCAAGGATTTTAGTACCCGGTAGCAGCTCGAGGGACTGATCCAATATCCCTCATGCCGCAGAGAGCCGCTGATCTGGCGATGACTCAGGTGAGGCGCCGCCTTCTTTTTCTTTACAATGGCCTCATATTCAGACTCTGTCGGGTGGAGCACCGAGGTGGCTCGAGAGCGGGAACTCTTTGATGTGAGCCAGCTGTAATATGTGGAGCGACAAACCCCAAGGGCTTTTAAACTCTTGGACTTTGAGACACCCTCGGCAACGAGTTTGGAGACTTCATGGACGATTCTTTGCCGTTGCTCTTTGCTATACCTGCAGCCCTTAGGGCGGTTACTTAGAGCAAGTTCATCTCTTTTTTTAAAAGCATCAGTTCCTGTGTTTGCAGCGCGAGGGCTTCTTTGAGTTGCTGGTTTTCTTTCTCCAGTTTCTTTATGTAACGATCTATCTTGGGCCTTGTGCCGCTCAGAAAGGTTTGCGCGCCTTGCTCCAGGGCCTTCTTCCATCGGTACAGGGTATGGGGATGGAGCTGATACTTCTCTGCGATATCCACCCCATTGCCAGTTTGTTCCCATTCCTTGAGGATCTGGAGTTTCTGTCGAGGGGTAAACCTTCTTGCCTTTCTTTGGTTGTTGGTAATCAGTTGAATGCTCATGCATCTTCCTCCTCCTTTATGCTTACCATGAGTGGATGGTGAGCTTCAACTAACACCTCTTTAGTTTAAATTTTGTCCAGATTTTCCTGAAACAGTATATAAGTGCTAATACTGTAGCAAGATTAAGGGTAGAATTGACGATGAAACCTATCTCTATGGTAGCTCCCAGTTTCTCACTTTCCAATGACTTGTATACTTCAACCATTTTACTCTGTTCTTTCAGGGCCTCCTCAAGTTGTCCCTTTGTGGCAAATGCCATATCAGTCAATATTTGTCCCAGCAAGGGAATCCTATCTGTAGCCGATCGTGGTTCAGAAACTAGTAGGGCCCTTCGCAGGCCCTCTCGCACCCTTTTCTCTTCAAATAGTTTTCTTTGTCTCTGGAGGGCCTCATCGAGCTGTTGTCTTGTGACAAAGCCGATACCAGTCATAATTTCCCCTAATGACTTCTTTAGTCTCATCTCTAGACTCTCAAGCGACTATTTGGTGGATAACCTTCCATTTAAGTTTACGAGTCTCTACTCTCAAATATTTGTAGATTACATATACGTTAATCAAAATATCAAGCCTTTTCTTTCTGCTTAATCTCACCGGAAAACAGTTCTTTACTAAAACCTTTCCGCGGGTGGTTCCTCTTGGTACGTGCCCGATGACTGCCCACCTTCGCACCCTTTTGAGGCCTATTTTGTTCACACTGTACTCAGAGATAGAGAGAGAACCGTCAAAATACGGTGTTTTTTCGCAGAGAATACAGGCTTCACCCCATTGCCCTCTCAGTGC